>Ga0194132_10003299_pt1 | contig 28928 bp, 24 predicted proteins | sample TA2KigOf80mmetaG_FD_148612 | JGI IMG/M metagenome (GOLD analysis project Ga0194132, IMG submission 148612) | Freshwater microbial communities from Lake Tanganyika, Tanzania - TA2015054 Kigoma Offshore 80m | ecosystem: Environmental > Aquatic > Freshwater > Lake | place: Tanzania: Lake...
GAAAAACGACAAGAGGGTAGGTCTACACTACATCGTGTTCTCCGGACACGCGTACTGAAAACACGGCGCTTGTCTTGACTGAAACCTCGAAAATCGCTGAAATCGATGGTCCAGTGACGAACTTGGGCTAACGAAGCTCGCGGTTGAGGATCGCCGCCAGCCTTCGCGCACCGACCGCGGCACGGTCCATGGCGGCCTGTTGGGCGTTCAGGCGGTAGGCGTCCGTGAGCTGGATCGGGGCTTCCTTGCTGCCCCCCTCGTTGCCGAAGGAATAGACGTGGTCCTGGGCTGCCTTCCAGCCTTCGGCCACCCATTGTTCGGGGTCGAGGTTGTCCGCTCCAGGGGGAGTGCGCTTGGCGAGGGCGGTAGCGACTCCGTTGACGAACACGTGGGAGCCGGTGATACCGAGAAGGTCGTCCCAATAGGCGTGCAGGTTGTAGGCTCCCACGACGTTGATCGTGTTGCCGCCGAGGTCGCTCCACGGACGCCCCGTTTCGGGGTTGTTCTGTCCCTTGCGGAAGCGCGAAGCGCAATGAAGCGGCTGGTGGATGTCGCCAACCAAGTGCAACAGCCAGGGCAGCAGAAAGACGGGGTCGGTGTGGCTCCCGGGATTGGCGGCGCCGCCCATGAGCGGGATGATGCGGCTCACCTCGGTCCGTACATTGGGCGACCGTGGCGGCACCGTGGCCGTGCCGTCGGTCGAGAAAGGGACGTTGATATAGTGCCAGTCGGTGTGGCGCTTCATGTCCGGAAAGCCGTGACGGGTCTCGGTGGGAATGGAGTCGCGCCGGGTATCGTCGTAGAAACGGAGGTCGCCGCGGATGGTGTCCGGCCAGTAGGCCGCGGCCATGAACGCGTACCGGATACGGGCCTTTTCCTCCGCGGGTGCGCCCTCCGACATCAATGCGAAGTCGGGATGGCGGCGGATCAACTCATCGGCACGGGCGCGGGCCCTGTCCGTCAGCAGATCATAAGCCAGTCCCGCGATGGCTTTGTGGCCGACGTGGTTCCACGCACCCAGGAGACCGGCGAAGGCCAGCAGCGGCAATAGGATCTTCATGCGCGCAACTCGTAGCCTAAGTCTCTCATGGATTGGATGAGAGAAGCCCGGACACCGGTGATCTCGGCCGAGGAAAGGGTCCGGTCCGCGGCCCCAATGGTAATCCGGAACGAAACGCTCTTGCGGTCGGCAGGCAGCGGGGGACCAGCATACTGCGTGACGAAGTCGACGCGCTGCAGCATCGGTCCGGTGTTCTCACGCAGGTGGGCGGCGATCTCGCCGGTGAGGGTGCGGAGTCCGGTGAGGATGGAGAGATCGAACTCGCTCGAAGGATACCGGAGCAGAGGCTGGTAACGCACCACGGGGACAGGAGCCGCGAGAAGATGCGTAAGATCGAGGTCGAGCACCGCCGCCCGGCCGTCCACCAGTTTCGGGTGCAGCTCGAAGATACGCCCCGCGGCTTCGCCCCGAACGATGACCTCCCAGGCGCGCACGGGATGCTCACAGGACCGGGCCGGCGCGGGACGCACTTCGGCCCCACGCGCGAGACATTCAGCGAGCCGCTTCACTTCGTGGAGTCCGGCTTCGCCGTTGCCTGCTTTGCTATAAACACAAGCGGCCAGGTGCGGGGTCTCGTTGGGCACTCCGACCTGGGTCCGGTGGACCTCGTTTCCGGTCTCGAAGAACCGGAACTCTTCGAGGTGGCGGCTGTTGGAACGGACATTCTTGACGATGCCTGCCAGCAGGCTGGTGCGCAGCAATCCCTGGTCGGACGCGATCGGGTTGACGACCTTGACGTGGTCTGCCAGATCGAAGCCGAGCTCGGCGGCCTGCTCCTCGTTGACGAAGGAGTAGTTGTAGACTTCGGTGAATCCCTGGTTGACGCACACGGTGCGTACGTTGCGGAGGAAGTCCCGCGTGGGATCCGCGGGTGGAGGCGTGGCAGGCACCGCTGGAGCGGTGGGCGTGATGGAGCCATAGCTCAACATGCGGCCGGCCTCCTCGACCAGGTCATCCTTGATCGAGATGTCCTTAGTGGCGCGCCAGGAGGGTACGGTGACGGAGAAGAGTCCATCGCCCGCACCGGCAACATCGAACCCTAGCGATTCCAGGATTCCACGGACTTCGTCGGCGCTGACCGGGCGGCCCAGCTTGCGCCGCAGCCAGTCGAGCGGAAGTTGGATCTGAGGGGCCGCCGCGAGCGGAGCGCCGGAATCGGCAAGGCCTCCCGTAATCCGGATGCCGGGAGAGACGATTTCCAGGAGTTCCGCCGCACGGGCCAGAGCCCGGGTGGTGTTGACCGGATCCTGTGCCTTCTCGAACCTCATGGAGGCGTCGGTGCGAATCTTGAGGCGAGCCGAGGTCTTGCGGACACTTGCCGGGTGGAAGTTCGCGCTCTCGAGGACGATACGGCGGGTTTCCGCGGTCACGCCGGTCGCAAGGCCCCCGATGACACCGGCGATCGCGACGGGACCGGCGTCGTCCGTGATCAGGAGGGTCTGGGGATCGAGACCGTATTCCTCATTGTCGAGCGCGGTGAGCCGCTCACCCGTCCGCGCCAGACGAACGTGAATCGCTCCGCCGCGCAGCTTGTCACGGTCGAATGCGTGCATCGGCTGTGCGAGCTCGGCCATGACGTAGTTGGTCACGTCGACGATGTTGTTGATCGGATTCAAGCCCACCGCTTCCAGGCGGTACTGAAGCCAGAGCGGGGACGGCCGCACCTCTACGTTGTCGAACACCAGGGCGCTGTAGCGGGGGCACAGGGTGGTGTCTTCGATCAACACCTGAATGGCTGCCTGGCCACCCGGGACGCGATCCATCTTCACGGGGTCACTGAGGCGGGATCCGGTGATGGCCGCCACCTCCCGCGCCATGCCGAAGTGTCCCCACAGATCGGGGCGGTGGGTCAGGGACTTGTTGTCGATCTCGATCACCGAGTCCGGACAGCAGCCGGGGACGGGGTCACCGGGGCTGGCCTCAAATTCGAGGATCCCGGCCGAATCGCGGTTCAAGCCGAGTTCAGCGCCGCTGGCGAGCATTCCGTCGCTCTCGACCCCTGAGATCAGCGCCCTGCGAATCTGTTTCCCTTGGAGAGTGACGCCGGACGGCACGTAGGCCGTGATCATGCCGGGCCGGCAATTGGGCGCACCACAGACCACGCTCTTGCGGCCGTAGCGTCCGGTGTCGGCAACCACCGACACATTCTTGCTGCCTTCGATGGGGGCTGTCGAGATGACTCGCGCCGCGCACACTTGCGCCAGGAACGGGCCCACGGCTTCGACGCCTTCCTGTTCGGCGGTCTTGATCGTGATCAGTTGGGCGAGTTCGGCGCCGGACAAATCCAGCCGCCCAGTGAACTCCGAGATCCAGTTGACGGAGAATTTCATGGCTCAGAATTGGGTGAGGAACCGCAGGTCGCCGCTTTGCAGGAGGCGGATGTCGTCGATCTGATAGCGCATCATGGCGAGGCGGGTGAGGCCGAGTCCGAAGGCGAAACCCATCCACTGCTCGGGATCGATTCCGCCCATGCTCAGGACGTTTGGATGCACGAGTCCGCAGGGAAGCAGCTCAAGCCAGCCGCTCTGCTTGCAGACAGGACATCCTGCCCCGCCGCACAACAGGCATTGCACGTCGAGCTCGAATCCTGGTTCGACGAAGGGGAAATATCCGGGCCGGAGCCGGACGGTAACGTCGCGGCGGAAGATTCCCTTGAGCAACGTCTTCATGTAGTAGATGAGGTGCGCAACGGAGACTTCGCGGTCGACCATCATGCCTTCGAGCTGGTAGAAGGTATGCTCGTGGCTGGGGTCGACTTCTTCGTTCCGGAAGACGCGGCCGGGGGCGATCATCCGCAAAGGCGGACCGAGGCGCTGCATGCCACGCACCTGGACTGGAGACGTATGCGTTCGCAGCAGGTTGCCGCCTTCAAGCCAAAATGTATCCTGCATGTCGCGCGCCGGGTGGTCGGGCGGAATGTTCAGGGCATCGAAGTTGTTGTACTCGGTTTCCACCTCGGGTCCACTGAGGACGGTGAAGCCCATCGAGGTGAACAGGTCCTCGATTTCGCGCTGGATGATCGTGACGGGATGCAGGCTGCCCGGGCGGATCCCGGGCGCGGGCAGGGTCAGATCGAGCCACTCCGAGTCGAGGCGGATCCGCAGGGCGGCCTGTTCGAACTCCTGCTTGCGGGCGTCGATCGCTGATTCGATTTCCTGCTTGGCCGCGTTCAGCGCTTTGCCCAGTGCCGCGCGGTCTTCCGGGGCGAGCTTGCCGAAGTCCTTGCTGACGGTGTTGATGAAGCCTTTGCGTCCGAGCACTTCCACGCGCACGGCCTCGACATCCGCGATGCCTTCAGCGGCGCGGATGCGGGCAAGCGCTTGTTCGCGCAACTGTCCGATGCCCGATTCCATGGTCAGGCTCCGGCGGGAACGAACACCTGCGATTCGGACGACACTTCCCGCGCAAGGTGGTTGACGTAGAACAGAAGCAGAGTCTCCGGGTGTTTGGCGCGGAAGTTGTCGAGCACGCGCTGCTGCCAGCCGTCCGTCAGGTGAGCCGCAATTTCGGCATCCTTTTCAAAGAAGCCTTCCTGGTGGGGAACGCCGAGAAAATTGAGGATCTCGATGATCATCTCCAGGTGCGAGACGAGGATCGACTGGGCGAGTTCGAGCGCGAGCACCTCGTCGCCTTCGAGGATCCGCGCCCAGACTTTGGGGGCGATTTTCTTCAGGTTCTCCTGATTGAGCTTGTTCAACCGCAGCCGCGTCTTGATGCGGTCAAACATCTGGTAGGTTCTCAGCCGTCCAATCGAGATCTGGCCCAACAACTCGGATACCCGGACCTGGCCCAGGCCCTCATACACGTCACAAAGCATGAATTTCCAGGGTACCAGGGGTGTGGGATCGCGCGCATACAATAAGGGAATGTATCGCATGAGCTTCACTGTGATTCGCGCATTGTGCCTGGCGGGCGCGATGGTCCTGGCGCAGGAGCCGCTGAACAACGAAGGCGTGATCCGGCTGGTAAAGTCCGGGATGAGCGAGGAACTGATCATCAACGTCGTGCGGCAGCAGCCGGGGACCTACGCGCTGGGAGCTACGGAACTGATCGCGCTCAAGGATGCCGGGGTATCGGAGAAGATCATCCAGGCGATGCTCGCCCGCGGCAAGGGCGAGGGCGGCGCTGCACCGGTTGTTGGCGCTTCGACGCGAGCCACGATCAGCGAGCCGGGACTCTACTACAAGAAGGGCAACGAGTACCTGGAGCTTTTGACAGAAGAAGTCGAGTGGCGCACCAGCGGCGCGATGAAGAGTATCGCCAGCGCCGGGATCATCAAGAAGGACCTCAACGGATCAATCGCAGGGCCAAGCAGCCGGAATTTCCTGACGAATCCCATGGAGATTGTCCTTGCGCCGCCGCAGGGGCTGACCGTGAACGCTTTCATCCTTTTGCCGATGCGCGCAAACAAGGGCGTCCGTGAGTTCCAGGTGGGACCGGTGAACCAGAAGAGCGGCGTCGCCAAGGGAGCGATTCCGTTCGGCGTCGAGAAGGTGGGAAACAACCAGTTCCGGATGGTGCTGCAGACTCCGCTTGGTCCGGGGGAGTACGGGATTCTGGCGGCGATACCCAACGCTACTTCGACCGGGACGAGCAAGATCTACACGTTCCGGATCCTGCTGTAGCATGGACAGCGGCGACGCTACGCGTACGCAGGTTCGTTCAGGGCCTCCCGCAACGCTGAGCACCAGCCATCACGAAGAAGGCAGGTTTCTGCCCGGCACGCTGGTCGCGGGCCGGTACCGGGTCATCACGCTGCTTGGCTTGGGCGCGGCGGGATGGGTGAGGTTTACCGCGCGACCGACCTCAAGCTCGGCCAACCAGTGGCGCTGAAGTTCCTGCCGGAGGCGCTGTCGTTGGATTCGCGTACACTCGACCGCTTCTACGGTGAAGTGAAGATCGCGCGGCAGGTCGCCCACCCCAACGTGTGCCGCGTCTACGATCTGGGTGAGGCGGAGGGGTGCGCGTACTTGTCGATGGAATACATCGATGGAGAAGACCTGGGCTCGCTTCTGCGGCGCATCGGACGGCTCCCGCCGGATAAGGCTACGCAGATCGCGCGCCAGCTTTGTGCCGGACTTGCGGCCGCGCATGAGCGCGGAGTGATTCACCGGGATCTCAAGCCTGCCAACATCATGCTCGATGGCCGGGGCCAAGTGCGCGTGATGGACTTTGGGCTCGCTGGCGTGGCCGGCGGGATCGCGATGGCCGACATCCGCAGTGGCACGCCCGCCTACATGGCGCCGGAACAGCTTGCTGGACGCGAAGTCTCGGTCAAGAGTGACATCTACGCACTCGGTCTGGTGTTGTATGAGCTCTTCGCGGGCAAGAAGCCGTTCGAAGCGAATTCGGTGGATGAGCTCAGGGAGAAGCAGGAGACGAGCCAGCCGGTGAGTCTTACGAGCCAGGTGCGGGATTTGGACCCGGCGATCGAGCGGGTGGTAAAGCGCTGCCTTACACCGGATCCCGCGCAACGTCCTTCGTCGGCACTGGCGGTGGCGGCCGCGCTTCCCGGGGCCGGCATCCTTGCAGCGGCACTTGCGGCGGGTGAAACTCCTTCGCCCGAGCTGGTTGCGGCAGCGGGTGAGACGGCGGGACTCAAGCCTGTGTGGGCAGCCGCCTGTCTGGGAGTGGTATGGCTCTCGATCCTGGCAGTTGGGTGGCTCAACGACCACGCAACGGTTACGGGGCTGGTGCGTCCGGCTCATCCTCCCGAGGTCCTGAAGGCGAAGGCGGCGGAATTGGTTCGCAAGCTCGGCTTCCCGGAACCGGCGGATTCGGCGTGGGGATTTCATCAGAACGGACAGCTTCTCGCGCATCTCAAGCAGAACAAGACGCCTTGGGACCGGTATGGCGGGCTCCGTCCTTCACCGATTGAGTTCTATTACCGGGAGAGTCCACGGATCATGAATCCGGACACGTTGACGGCGGGGGCGGAGTCACGATGGAGGATCCTCCGATGACGGAATCGGGGATGCTATCGGTCTTGCTGGACTCAAACGGAACGCTGCTGCGGCTGGAATCGGTGCCTCCACAGGTGAGTGCTGGCGCGGCGAAGACGGATCCGCCGGACTGGGGCCAGTTGCTGCATGCCGCGGGGATCGATGCCGGGAAGGTCAAGCCGGTTGATCCGCAGTGGATGCCGCCGTCCGGATGGGATCAGCGCGCTGGCTGGGACGGCCGGTCTACTTCCAGGTGATCGGGCCGTGGACCCATCCGGCGCGGGTGGAGCAACCGCCAGTGAATCCGAATGCGCTGACGCTTCAACGGATCAACCAGGCGCTCCTGCTGTTTGTCGTCTTTGGAGCGCTGGCATTCGCCCGGCACAACTTCAAGCAAGGCCGTGTGGACCGCGAAGGCGCCATGACGCTGGCCATTTTCCTGTCCGCGGCAAGCTTCATTCCCACCGTGCTTCGGGCGCATTTCACCGTGTCCAACGGGTTTTGGAACATGGTGTACAACGCCGCGGCGCAGTCTCTGTTCATTGGTCTGCTGGGGTGGATTGGGTATCTGGCACTGGAGCCTCCGGTGAGGCGCAGGTGGCCGCAGGCCATGATCACCTGGACGCGGATGTTCAAAGGACAGTGGCGGGATCCGATGGTGGCGGGACATCTGCTGACCGGGCTTGCGGCGGGAGCGGTGGCTGCCGTTGTGTCACTGTCGGTGGGCTGGTTCACGCGGGAGACTGGACAGCCGTTGAATGTGAGCTTGCGTGCGTTGTCGGGCGACCGGTTCATCGTGTCGCAACTGATTTTCGCGGCGGTTCTATCACCGGCGTTGAACGCGGTCGTGAACTTTTTCCTGCTGTTCCTGTTCCGGTGGGTGTTCCGGCGGGAGATGCTGGCGGCGGCGTTGTTTGTCTTGTCGTTCTCGATGCTCAGGCTACTGGGGACAAATCCCGTGCTGGCAGCCGGGGTGTCGGCGGCGGTGATTGCCATGCTGGTCGCCGTTGCGATGAGGTTTGGGATGCTGGCCTTCGCGGCGAGCTACGCGTCGACGGGGATCCTGCGTTCATTCCAGTTCACACTCGACCCCGGAACATGGCACGGGCCACAATCCATGTTCGTGATGCTGCTATTCGCGGTATTGTCGTGGTACCTGTACAAGCTCGCGGCGCGGAAGACGGTGTCGCTGACGGACCGGACCGAAGTCTAGATCTCGTATTCCGGCGGGCGCTCCCGGCCATACGGGATGTGCTGCCAGAGGCGCTCGTGCAGGAAGTAGAGCGCAATCTTGACCAAAGAGTCCAGTACACCGGCGCCGAGGGAGACCTTGGGATCGCCCGTGACGAGGTACACCAGCAGGCCGGTTGACAACGAGCCCAAGAGCCTGTAGCTGAAGGCTTTAGCCAGACTCCGGCGGCGCGATTCCATGGACGTCTTCAGTGTATCACGATAATCCCGATCGACAAAGGGGATTATGGCTGGGAGCTATACTGGAACCAGTGCCTAAAGTCACGCTGCTTCCTGAGAACATCACGGTAGACTACGATCCCGATGCGATGCCGTATTCCGAACACGGCAAGCAGGGATCGATTCTAGACATTTGCCTGAACCACGGGCTGCACCTCGAACATGCTTGCGGCGGGAGCTGCGCCTGTACGACCTGCCATGTCATTGTCAAGCAGGGCGACGGCAACTTGTCGGAGATGGACGATGACGAGGCCGACCGGCTGGACATGGCCGCGGGACTCACGCTTCATTCCCGCCTGGGCTGCCAGTCCGTTGTTAAAGGAGACGTGGTGGTCGAGATCCCCGGGTGGAACCGGAACTACGTGAGCGAGGGTGGCGGATCGATCAACTTGGGAGCCGCGATTCCGGCGCCGAAAAAGTAGCAGCATTTGGTAGCATACTTGGCATGCGCCTTTTGATCTGCCTCGCGGCCGCGGCTGCCGCCGCTCAAGACTTGAAGCCCCTGTTCGATGGCAAGACGCTGAAGGGTTGGCATCAGTGCAATGGCAAGGCCACCTACAGCGTGGAAAAAGGGGAAATCGTCGGGCGGACCGTGGAGGGAAGCCCGAACTCGTTCCTGTGCACGGACCGCGAGTACGGGGATTTCGTTCTGGAGCTTGAAACCAAGACGGATCCGGTGCTCAATTCCGGGATTCAGATCCGCAGCCACAAGTACGCCACTGACCAGGAAGTGATCACGGAGAACAAGGGCAGCCGCCGGGTCCGCCATCCGGCAGGCAGGATCCACGGATACCAGGTCGAGATTGCGAACGAGGCGTCTGGTTCTTCGGGAGGGATCTATGACGAGGCGCGGCGGGGATGGGTCGCCAACATCGCCACTGATCCGGCGGCGAGCAAGGCGTTCAAGGACAACCAGTGGAACAAGTACCGGATCGAAGCTCGCGGCGACCGGATCCGGACGTGGGTCAACGGCGTTCCCGCGGCTGATCTCACCGACTCGATGGATCTCACCGGCTACATCGCCCTGCAGGTGCACAGCTTTAAGGGTCCGCATCCGGCCGAGGTCCGGTGGCGGAATGTCCGGCTGGCCGATCTCGGCAAGCACCAGTGGCGGCGGATCTTCGATGGATCGACACTGAAGGGCTGGAAGGTGGATGGAGGCGGAGAGTGGAAGGCCACCGATGGCGCGCTTTATGGAAAGCAGCCGGGCGGCACGGGTCCGCGCGGGCTGCTGATCAGCGAGGCGGAGTACGCGGATTTCACGCTGCGGCTCAAGTACAAGATCACCCAGGGAAACAGCGGCGTCTTCTTCCGAATGGCGTCCCCTCCGTCGGCGAAGGAGATGGGATTCGAGGTTGAGGTGGACCCGGCGCGGGACGCGGGCGGACTCCAGGCGCCGGGGACCCGTGGCTGGCTGCAGCATACGGGTCCGGTGGAGCAGACTCCGTTCTACCGGGCGGGCGACTGGAACGAGATGACCGTCTCGGCGCACGGGCGCAGGATCGTGGTGCATGTGAACGGCAAGCAAGCCTCGCAATCGCTCGACGATCCGGGACGGCTTACGGGGCACCTGGCGCTGCAGTTAAATCCCCGCACCGCTCTCGAGGTCTGGTACAAGGACATCGACATCCTGGAGAAAGCACGATGAAGCTGAGCCGCCGTGAACTTTTGGGAACCCTGGCGGCAGCGCCCCTGGCCGCTCAGAACCGCCCGAACATTGTCTACATCCTGTGCGACGACCTCGGCTGGGGCGACTTGCAGTGCTACAACCGCGATTCGAAGATTGCGACGCCGCACGCGGACCGCCTCGCCTCGCAAGGGATCCGGTTCACCGACATGCACTCGCCATCCTCGGTGTGCACGCCGACGCGGTACGGGATCCTGACCGGACGCTACTGTTGGCGGTCGCGGTTGAAGCAGGGCGTGCTGGTTGGCGATTCGCCGAACCTGATCGAGGAGGGCCGGATGACGGTGGCCTCGATGCTCAAGTCGCAGGGGTACGCCACCGGGGCGATCGGCAAGTGGCACCTGGGATTGGGCAGCAAGCAGCCCACCGACTATACACAGCCGCTTTCGCCGTGTCCCAACGATCACGGTTTTGACTACTTCTTCGGGATCCCGGCGTCGCTCGACTTTGAGCCCTACGTTTATGTCGAGAACAACAAGGCGGTCGAGCCACCGACCGCCAGGACTCCCGGACGCAACGAACCACGCGGTGTCTTCTGGCGAGGCGGCGGGATGGCGCCGAGCTTCGATTTCGAGCAATGCCTACCGGCGCTCGAAGCCAAGGCCGAATGGTTCATCCGCGACCGGGCGGCGAAGCCGCAGCCGTTCTTCCTGTATTTTCCGTTGACGGGTCCGCATACGCCGTGGCTGCCAACCAAGGAGTGGCAGGGGAAATCCGGCGCGGGAATCTATGGCGACTTCGTTATGCAGGTGGACGCGCTGTTGGGGCGGATCATGCGGGTACTCGAAGAGACCGGCGCCGCAAAGAACACGCTGCTCATCTTTACGTCCGACAACGGGGCTAGTTGGACTCCCGGCGACAAGGCCAAGTTCCCGCATCGGGCCAACGCCCACTGGCGCGGGATGAAAGCCGACATCTACGAAGCCGGACACAGGATCCCGTTTATCGCGCGTTGGCCCGGCCGTGTCAAAGCGGGGACGGTGAGCTCGCAACTGGGATGCCTGACCGACCTGTTCGCGACGGCGGCGGCCATTACGGGATTCAAGCTGCCGGACGATGCGGCCGAGGACAGCTACAACCTGTTGCCTGCCTATCTCGGCACGGCGAAGAAGCCGGTCCGTGAGGCGGTAGTGCACCACTCGTCGATGGGCTTGTTCTCGATCCGGAGGGGCAACTGGAAGTTGTCGCTGGGCAAAGGGTCGGGGGGATTTACGGATCCGAAACGGGTTGACCCGAAGCCGGGAGAGCCTCAAGGAGAACTTTACGACTTGTCGGCTGACCCCTCCGAAACAAATGACTTGTACGTGAAGCAGCAGGCCCGCGTTGCGGAGTTGACGGCGTTGCTTGACCAGTACAAGTCGCAAGGCCGGAGCCGTCCGCGCGGATGATCATCCTGCACGCCAGCCTGTTGGGCGGACGGCTGTACGTGTGGGCGGAGCCGGAGGGCGGGGCGAAGGTGTTGGCGAAAGCGGTCGCGGCGGTGGCGCCGGGGATCAAGCTGACGCGCAAAGATACGCAGGAAGCGGCTGCGTGGCTGCCTTTCCAGGACGACGGTCCAGCGCCGTCATCGCCTCTGCTGGGCGACATTCCGTTTTCGGATGCGGACTGCTACCTCGCTCCCGCGCTCGTGACCGCCGCCGGGATGGATGCGGGACGCGCCATCACGCTGCTGACAGCCGCGCTGGAGCCGCGGTCGCGGACTGAGGGCATTATCCCGGCGCCGGGGGTCGAGTTCTGCGCAGCGCTTTTGAGGTTCGCCGCCCGCCTGGTGAGCCGTGGCCAGTACCTTCCTGGCCTGGAGCCGGGCGAGGACGGGTTCGTGGCCCGGTGGAAGCCGGTGATCCCGGGAGGCGATGGCGCGCTGTTGGCGGAGTTGGCTGCGGCGATGCCCGCGTCAGTCCGGAGCCTGACCTTTGAGGAGAGCGAAGATCCGCCGTCCTACGCAAGTGAGCTGCTGGCGCGCGAGTTCGTGGCGGCGATGACGGACGAGCTGGTGCGGGCGGCTGGGGAACATCTGGCGCCGCGGGCTATCGACAGCAGCCACGACGAGTGGATGCGGGCGCTGGTGTCGCGGAGTCCGGTCCTGCGTCTGAGCGAGCCGGAAGCGCGGTCCTTGATGCGGCAGGTGGCGGAGTGGAGGCGGCCGGTGGAGATCTCGGCCCGCGCTCCGTTCCGGTTGTGCTTCCGGCTGCATGAGCCGGATGATGGCGTGCGGGACTGGCAAGTGGCCTACCTGTTCCAGGGAGCAAGCGATCCGAGCCTGGTGCTGCCAGCGGGAGACGTGTGGAGTCCGAAAAAGAAGTCGAGCCACATCCTGACTGATCCTGGCGCGGCGCGTGAGCATCTGATCGCTTCGCTGGGCCAGGCGTCGGGGCTCGATCCGCGGATCGCGGAGACCCTGCACCAGGCCACGCCGTCCGGCTACCTTCTGGACAGCTCAGGCGCGCACCAGTTCCTGCGGCACACCGCTCCGGCGCTTGAGCAGAGCGGTTTCGGGGTGATGCTGCCCAACTGGTGGACACGCGCGGGTACTGCACGGCGGCTGTCGGCGCAGGCGCGGGTCAAGTCATCCGCCGTGACCGGCGGCGGCCTCACGCTTGATACGCTTCTCGAGTTCGACTGGCAGTTCGCGCTGGGAGACGAACGGATCAGCCGTGCCGAGCTCGTGGAGCTCGCCAAACAGAAGTCGGGGCTCGTAAAGGTGCGCGGCGAATGGGTGGAAGCGGGAGCCGATCAGATTCATGCGGCGCTCGACTTCCTCAAGAAGAGCGGGAGCCAGCGGGCCTCGCTGCGGGATCTCGTGCGGATCGCCATCGGCGCGGCGGATTCACCGGCGGCGTTCCTCGTCGAAGGCGTCACGGCGCAAGGGGAGATTGGCGATCTGCTCGACCAGATCCAGGGTAAGGTCCCGTTCCGGGAACTGGCGGCGCCAGAAGGACTCAACGCATCGCTGCGGCCGTACCAGGTTCGTGGGTATTCGTGGTTGAGTTTCCTCAAGCGGGTGGGACTGGGAGCGTGTCTCGCCGACGACATGGGTCTCGGTAAGACGATGCAGACTTTGGCGATGCTGCTCGCCGACCGGGACGCTGGCGAGACCCGGCCAGCGTTGCTCATCTGCCCGACATCGCTGACGGGGAACTGGCAGCGGGAGGCGGCGAAGTTCGCGCCGGAGCTTTCCGTGCTCGTCCACCATGGGATCACCCGTCTGAAGGGCCAGGACTTCGCGGAGGAAGCCGCGCGGCATGCGCTGGTTGTTTCGACTTACGCGCTGCTCTACCGCGACGAGGAGGCAATCCGGTCTGTGGACTGGGCGGGGGTGATCCTGGACGAGGCGCAGAACATCAAGAATCCGGAGACGCGGCAGGCGCGGACGGCGCGGTCGATCCCAGGCGGCTACCGGATCGCGCTGACGGGAACACCGGTCGAGAATCACGTGGGGGACTTGTGGAGCCTTTTCGAGTTCCTCAATGCGGGATTTCTGGGATCCTATGCCGGGTTCCAACGGCGGTTCCAGCGTCCGATCCAGCTTTGGGGCGACAAGGGCGCGGCGGAGCGGCTCAAGTCGATCACGGGGCCGTTTATCCTGCGGCGGCTCAAGACGGACAAGTCGATTATTGCGGATCTGCCGGAGAAGATCGAGGCTTCCGTGATTTGCAATCTGACCAAGGAGCAGGCATCGCTGTACGAGGCGGTAGTCCGCGAGACGCAGCGGCAGATCGAGGAGGCGGAAGGGATCGAGCGCAAGGGACTGGTGCTCGCGCTGCTCATGAAGCTGAAGCAGGTGTGCAACCATCCGGCGCAGTTCCTGAAGGACAAGTCGGCGATTCATGGCCGGAGCGGGAAGCTGGCACGGCTCACCGAGATGATCGAGGAGACGCTGACGGTCGGGGACCGGTCCCTGATCTTCACGCAGTTCTCCGAGATGGGCGACATCCTGAAGCACTACTTGCAGGAGACGTTCGGGACCGAGGTGCTGTATCTGCACGGCGGGACTCCGAAGGCTCAGCGCGACGTGTTCGTGGAGCGGTTCGCACAGGCCAATGGCCCGCGAATCTTCCTGCTATCGCTCAAGGCGGGCGGCACTGGGTTGAATCTCACGCAGGCCAACCACGTGTTTCATTTCGACCGGTGGTGGAATCCGGCGGTGGAGAATCAAGCCACCGACCGGGCGTTCCGGATTGGGCAGACGCGGAACGTGCAGGTCCACAAGTTGGTGTGCGCGGGCACGCTCGAAGAGAGGATCGCGGAGATGATCGAGAGCAAGAAAGCGGTGGCGGGGGCGGTTGTGGGGACCGGCGAGTCCTGGCTGAGTGGGTTGTCGAATCAGCAGCTCCGGGAATTGTTGAAGCTGCGCAAGGAGGCAGTGGCGGACTAATGAGTTGGTGGGCGCGTTATCCAACGTCCAGGCCGCGCGAGGCCAAGGGCGGCATCAAGGCGCAGAGCCAGCGCGGAGCGTTCGGCCAGCAGTGGTGGGCCAAGCGCTGGATCGGAGTGCTGGAGAGCTTCAATATTGGTGCGCGTTTGTCGCGAGGACGGAGCTATGCGAGGGGCGGCCAGGTGCTGAAGATCGAGATCGGGAAGGGCGCGGTCCAGGCGGCGGTTCAGGGATCGCGGCCTACGCCGTACCAGGTGGCAATCCGGCTGAAGCCGCTGCCGGCGGGGGATTGGGATAAGGTCGCCAAGGTGGTGTCGAGCCGGGTGATCTTCGCGTCGAAGCTTCTGGCCGGGGAGATGCCGCAGGAGTTGGAAGAAGCGTTCGGGGAGGCTGGTGTCGCGTTGTTCCCGCAGCGGTTCGCCGATTTGACGATGGACTGCTCGTGTCCGGACTGGTCCAACCCTTGCAAGCATACGGCTGCGGTGTTCTACCTGATCGGCGAGGAGTTTGACCGGGATCCTTTCTTGATCCTGCGGCTGCGGGGCATGGACCGGGAGGAGTTCCTGAAGCTGCTGGGTCCAGTTGCGGCGCCTGCGCCGGAGCCCGAGTCCGCCGCGCCGCCGGAGCCTTTGCCAGGTGGATACTCGGGGTACTGGGCAGCGTTTGCGGCTCCCGCGGTTCCCCCACTGGAGCCGGCTGAGAATGCGGTTCTGGCGCGGCGGCTGGGGAGTCTGCCGTTCTGGCGCGGACACCGGCCGCTCGTCGAGTTCCTGGACGGAGTCCACCAAGCCGCAGCCGCCAGTGCTGCGAGTCGCATCGAGGCTGGTCCGGTTTAATCAAATTTTGTTGAAAGGCGGGAACCCGCCGCGCCATATGGCAGTCAGGAGGTCATATGGACATGACGAAACTGATTCTTGCCGGTGTCGCGCTGGTCGGCGCTGGATTCACTCTTTATTCGGCGGCCAGGCCCGTGCCCAAGCCGGGTGCCCCACCCGAACCCCCGCCGCCGCCCCAGAGTTCACGGTCTGGCGCGGGAGCACTCATGGCGGTCTATCGCGACGGGCGGCCGCCGGTGGAGTGTCCGCTCAAGCACACCGGGGTCGAGGCGGAAATCTCGGGGTTCCTGTCGCGGGTGACGGTGACGCAGGAGTTCGAGAACAACACTTCGGACAAGATCGAGGCCGTCTACACCTTCCCGCTGCCGAACAAGGCCGCCGTCGACGACATGACGATGCTGGTGGGCGACCGCACTATTAAAGGACTCATCAAGCGGCGCGAGGAAGCCCGCGAAATCTTTGACCGCGCCCGGCAGCAAGGCCACACGGCCAGCCTGCTCGACCAGGAGCGTCCGAACATCTTCACCCAGTCGGTGACCAACATCGGACCGGGGATGAAGGTGAAGATCAAGATCAGCTACGTCGAGACGCTGGCCTATGAAGCCGGAACCTACACCTTCGTGTTTCCAATGGTGGTGGGGCCGCGGTACAACCCGAAGCACGTCAGCGACGCCTCCAATATCACGCCGCCGGTGACGGCCAAGGGAGTCCGGGCGGGGCACGACATTTCACTGCGTGTGAATCTGGACGCCGGTGTTCCGGTGGAATCGCTTGCCGCGGCGACGCATCCGGTCGAGATCGAGCGGCCGGATGGCCACACGGCACGGGTGAAGCTGACCAACCGAAACGAGATCCCCAATCGCGACTTCATTCTCAAGTACACGGTGGCGGGCAAGAAGATCGAGGATGCCGTGTTGACGCATCGCGCCGCGCGGGGCGGGTTCTTCTCCCTGATCTTGCAGCCGCCGGCCCGCGTGGCGCCTTCCGAGGTGACGCCCAAGGAGATCGTGTTCGTGGTGGACACCTCCGGGTCCATGCAGGGGTTTCCGATCGACAAGTGCAAGGAGCTGATCAAGATGTCGCTCGACGGATTGCATCCGCGCGACACCTTCAACCTGATCACGTTCTCCGGCGACGAGCAAATCCTGTTCCCGAAGCCGGTTCCGGCGACGCCCGAGAACGTCCGTACGGCGCAGCGGTTCATGCTGTCGCGCGAGGGCCGCGGAGGCACGGAGATGATGAAGGCGATCCGCGCCGCGCTCGATCCGTCTGATTCCCAGGACCACCTGCGCATCGCCGTGTTCATGACGGACGGCTATGTGGGCAACGACATGGAGATCATCGGCGAAGTGAAGCGGCACACCAACGCACGTGTGTTCGCATTCGGGATCGGCAGCTCGGTGAACCGGTTCCTGCTCGACAAGATGGCGGAAGAGGGACGCGGTGAAGTTGAGTACGTGGGCATCGACAACCGCGACGGCATGGAAGCCGACAAGGCGGTGAAGCGGTTGTACGAGCGGGTCCGGACGCCTGTTCTGACCGACATCTCGATCGACTGGGACGGACTGCCGGTGGAGGAAGTCTATCCGAAGAAGCCCGCCGATCTGTTCAGCGCGAAGCCGGTGGTGATCCACGGACGCTACCGCGGTCCGGGGCAGGGCACGGTGAAGCTGCGTGGCCGCGTGGCCGGACGTGAGGTTGTGAGGAATGTCGCGGTCAGCCTGCCGGAAGCCAATCCGGAGCACGATGTTCTGGCGGCGCTGTGGGCGCGGACGCGGGTGGAGGATCTGATGAGCCAGGACTGGAACGGAATGCAGCACCGCACGCCGTCCGGTGACTTGAAAGAGCAGATCGTCAAGCTCGGCCTCGAGTTCCGGCTGATGACGCAGTTCACTTCGTTCGTTGCGGTGGAAGAGACGACCGTGGTCAAGGGCGGCGAGTTGCAGCGGGTGGAAGTTCCGGTCGAGATGCCGCACGGAGTGAGCTACGAGGGTGTCTTTGGGGATGAGGAGCGCGCAGGAAAGTCCCGCATCGCCATGGCGCCCTCCTCCAGAGCCAACGCGGCGATCGTCGGTGGGTTCCTCGGGGCGAGATCTGAGCCGATGGCAGCACCGCCACGGGTAACCAGGCCGGCGCCGGTTCGAATGGATCAGGCGGAGACGCTGCCAAGTGAACCCGGCAAGCTTGATCCCGCACTGGCCGCCCTGGCCGCAGGCAGGAGCACGGCAAAGGTGGAAGTGCGGATCTGGCTCAGTGATGATTCCGCCTCGACGATCGACGCGCTGAAGAAACTGGGAGTCGAGATCACCGCGCGGCAGCCTGGCAAGATGGTGCTGGCCAAGGTGAAGGCGTCCGACCTGAACAAGCTGGCCGCACTCACCCAGGTGCTCCACATCAGCAAGGCGCCGGAACGTCCGTAAAGCCCGGTCCGTCAATAACAAACAGCATGGCACCGTTGCGATCCCGATCGTGACGGTGCTATGCTCCATTCGATAACCCGAACGGTTAGATTTCAAACCCAGGAGCACGCATGAATCGCAGGGCTCTCCTTATGACGGCGGCCGGAGCGCTGGCTCTCCAGGCGCAGGCCCCCAAGACGCACCTCAAAAAGGGCGACATGGCCCCGGAATTCAAGCTTCGGGCCACCAACGGACAGACGGTTACGTTGTCCGAGTTTCGCGGCAGGAACACGGTAGTGCTGGCGTTCTTCCCGGCCGCGTTCACCGGTGGCTGAACGAAGGAAATGAAGGCGTATCAGGCTGATATCGCCAAATTTGAAGCGGTGGGAGCAAAAGTGTTTGGAGTCTCCACCGACAATTCTCCCAGCCAGAAGTATTGGGCTGAGGAAGTGTTGAAATCGCCGGTCCCCATCCTCAGCGACTTCCAGCGGGGCGCATCGAAAGAGTACGGCGTGCTCTCTCCCGGCGGAACCTCCGCCCGGACCACCTTCGTGATTGGTGCTGATGGTAAAATTGAGGACATCACGGAGGGCCAGGCAGCGATCGATCCTGCCTCAACGCTCACAGCTTGCAGCAGGCTGAAGAAGTAGGACCGAACACGAAAACAATCACCCGCCTGACGGGACGGGACTGGAGCTTGATCGCGCTCCTCCTGGCCGGGATGGCGGGTTCGTTTTTTTTTTCGTCCGTGCGAATTACAGTGCCGCGTTTCCCCAGGCCTCGCTTGATCTGAAGCTGCCGCCGGCGGAGATCACAAAGCGGGCCGAGGAGTTCCTCAAGTCACGGGGTTTGAGCACCCAGCGCTACCGGAATCTGACTCTGTTCGACGCGGACGACGAAGGGCGGCTGTTCCTGGAGCGCCAAGCCGGACTCGCGGAAGCCAACCGGCTCATGAACTCCGAGATCGCGATCTGGCGCTGGCGCGCCCGCTGGTACCGTCCGCCGGACAAAGAGGAGCTGCGCGTGTGGCTGTCGCCCGCGGGCCGTGTCGTGGGATTCACGCGCCTGCTGCGTGAGACCGCTCCCGGAGAGAAGATCACACAGGAGCGCGCGCGGCAGATCGCGAGCGAGTTTTTGAAGTCGCACAGCAGCCTGCCGCACAAGCTGGTGGAGGAGACCAAGGAGCAGCATCCGAACCGCGAAGACCACACCTTTACCTGGGAACAGGAAGGCTTCCGGCTGGCCGATGCCACCTACAACCGGACCATCACGGTCGCGGGCAGCGAGGTCTCGCACTACATGGAGTACCTGGAACTGCCGGACAAGTGGAACCGCGAGTACGCGGCAATGCGCTCGAAAAACGAGTTGTACACGAACATCGCGCAGGCTTTCTATGTTCCGCTATTCCTGGTGGCGGTGGTGGTGCTGGTTCGGGGGCTGAGGTCTAAGAACATCCGGTGGACGCCGCTGACCGCGATCGCGCTGGTGGTCGGCGGGTCCATGACGTTGAACCAGTGGAACAGCATTCCGTTCACGCTGGACCGGATGCCCACGAGCTCGACCATCACCACAAGTTTCGGAATCGCGGTGCTGCAGGCGTTGGGTGCGGGAGCGGCGATTTTCTTTTACGTGCTGGTAGCGGCGGCGCCGGGTGAGACGCTGTACCGGCGAGTGCTGCGGTCGAAGCTGGCGATGTCGTCGCTATTTTCGATGCGCGGGCTGGGGTCACGCGAGTTCTTCTGGTCCTGCCTGGCGGGATACGGGTTCGCAGCGGCGCACATGGTGTTCCTGGTGGCCTTCTATCTGATGGGGAGCAAGCTGGGCTTCTGGAACCCACAGGACGTCACGCATTCCGATCTATTGTCGACGCCGTTGCCGTGGCTGTTTCCGCTGAGCGTGTCGCTGCTTGCGAGCTTCTCCGAGGAGTTCTGGTTCCGGTTGATGGCGATTCCGCTGTTGAAGATCTGGACCCGGTCATGGGTCATCGCCATCGTGGTTCCGGCGATGGTATGGGGATTCCTGCACGCGAACTATCCACAGCAGCCCGCCTGGGTCCGCGGCGTGGAAGTGGGAATGATCGGGATCGGCGCGGGAGTGCTGATGCTGCGGTACGGACTGATGTCGACGCTGGTGTGGCACTACACGATCGATGCAGCGCTGATCGGGACGTTTTTGTTCGCTTCGGCGAGCTGGTATCTGCGGGTGAGCGGGTTTGTCGTGGCCGCGATCGGACTGGTCCCGCTGGCCGTGTGCGCCCACCTGTACCGGCGGAACGGCGGATTCGTGGATCGCGCGGAGGACTTGAATCAGGCGGTCCCTGAGCCGGCGCCAGTGGTTTCGCACGGGGCCGCCGAGGAGGCCGAGGCTGCTCCGGGCCTTGCGCCGGTATGGCCGCGGGCCTGGCTGTGGGCCGCCGGAGCGCTGCTGCTGGCTGCCGGCTACTTGGTCCAGACGGTTCCCTTCGGCGGCGATCTCAAGGTCGCGGTGGACCGGGAGGAGGCGCTTCGCGCCGCGGGTGCGCCACCGGCGGGCTGGATGTCCTCGGCCGACTACGTGCTCAACCTCAACACGCCGACTCTCGAATACTTGAGGCAGCAGGTGGGAAGTGGCGAAGCCGGACGGCTGGTCCAGAAGTTCTCACCCGTAGGGGTGTGGAGGGTCCGGTGGTTCCAGCCGGGCAGCGCGGAAGTCTGGTACCGGTTCGCGGATCAGAAGGGGCGGGTCTTCCGGGTGGACCACGATGTCGATGACATGGCCGGAGGCGGGCACCTTGCGCTCGAGGAGGCAGCGGGGATCGCGGGCAAGTACATCCGCGAGCAGCAGGGCATGAATCCCGCGGCGTTGACGCTGGTCGATGCCTCGTCGGAGAAGCTCGACAACCGCACGGATCATACCTTCGAGTGGGAGGATCCAGCGTTCAAGGCAGGCGAAGCGAAGGCTCGAATCCTGTTGGTGATCCAGGGCAGCGAGCCGACGCGGTTCCGGCGCTTCATCAAGCTCCCGGAAGAGTGGGAGCGGCAGTATTCAAGCCAACGTCTGCAGGCGTTCCTGCTTCCGGCTCTGGGTGGAGGGCTGATGCTGACCGCGCTGTTCGCATTGTTCCGGCGGCTGTCGAGCGGATGGCTGAATCCACGGTGGTACGCGGCTGTTGCGCTGGCGGCGTTCGTGCTGGCGGTCACCGACCAGTGGAACGCTGCTCCGGTGAGTTTAATGTCCTACGACACGGCCAAGCCGTTCAGCGAATACGTGAGCGAGTTTTGGGTGACGGGGTTCGTCCGCGGCCTCTTGTTCGCGATGTTGGCGGGCATTGGGGCGCTGGCAGTGGACCTATTCGCGCAGATCACGCTGGGCACCGCTGGACTGCCGCGGCCGTCGTGGCGCAATTGTCTGGCGGTGGCCGGGGCGGCGGGCGGGCTGGCTACCGTGCTGCGCGCCGTTGGCGAGCGGGTTCCGGGGGAGCGCTTATCCCTTTCCGTCTGGTCCATCGTGGGTGTCGACAACCGGATTCCAGCCGCTGACCTGCTGACTTCAGCAGCGACGTTCGCGCTATTCGGCGCGATGGCGGCCGGGCTGGTGATCCTGAGTGGCTCGCTGCTGCTCAGCCGCTCCGCGCGCTGGACATACGGAGCGCTGGCGGCGGTGGCGATCGGGTTGTCGCGGTCGATTGGCGTGCCGGGCTTCGTGTTCGAGACCGTGTCCGCGGGATTCATGCTTTTGCTGCTGCTGTTCGTGGTGCGCACGGCGGGCGCCGATCTCTATTCAATGGCGGGTGCGCTGTTCCTCGTGCGCCTGGCGCCAGCCGCGATCAACATGATCCAGCAACCCTCGCCCACAGTGAAGGCACAGGGTGTCATCGCGCTGGTGGCGGGAGTGGTGTTGCTGGGGGCGCTGTTCTTCTGGCTCAGCCGCCGGCGCTCCGGTTCTTCAATTCATCCCGCACCACTTCCCGGATCAGCGTCCTGACGGAGTCCGGATTCGCATTCAGGGTTTCGATGGTCGTGGTGGCCCGCACAGGTGCGGTCAGGCCCGCCGCGAGGAATCCGGCGCGGATGCGGCGGTTCATTTCCCGGCCCACGTCCCACTGCTTGCCGGGCAGCGTCTTGATCCGCGCCTTGACGGTCATGTGGGACTCACCGAGGTGGTCGACTCCGAAGATTTCGACGGGAGCCAGGATCGCGGGCTTAAACTGGTCCAGCGCCGCGGTTTCTTCAGAGACCTGTTGGATGAGGCGTAGCGCCGCATCGACGTCATCGGAGTAGGCGATGGGAATCGTGAACACGTAGTAGGAGAACTCGCGGGTCTTGTTGGCAAGCTTGTTGATGATCCCATTGGGGAAGACGTGTACGGTTCCCTCGGAGTCGCGCAACACCGTGGTCCGCAGATTGATTTCTTCCACCATTCCGGAAGTGTCGTTTATCGTGACCACATCGTTGACGCGAATCTGATTCTCGATCAGCAGGAAGAATCCGCTGATCACGTCGCGGACCAGGTTCTGGGCGCCGAATCCGATGGCGAGTCCGACGACGCCGGCGCCCGCGAGGAGCGGCCGGACATCGTAGCCGAGCTCCCGCAAAGCGGTCATCACCGCGAAGGCGTAGATCACCACCGCTGAGCTCTTGCGCAGGATCCCGGCGATCGTCGCGGCCTGTTTTTCGAGTTCGGCATCGGGGGCGCTGCCGCGGTTCTGGAGCATCCGCACGACCGACGTCCACAGGCCGCGGATCAAACGGTTGATGAGGAGCGTCAACAGGAACGCTCCCACCAGGATGAGAACCACCCGGACCGAGACCAGGAGATACGGGTGGATGCTCAGTCCGGACATTGCGCTATCCGGCTTTCACCTTGTTGCGCAGCAGTCCGATGCCTTCAATCTCTACTTCGACGACGTCACCGGGCGACATCTTGCGCGTGGTGCCAGGGGTTCCGGTAAAGATGAGGTCGCCTTGCTGGATGGTGACCTCCTGGCTGATGGTACTCACGATGGTCGCGGGATCGAAGAGCAGGTCGCCGGTGGTCTGCTGCTGGACCACTTCGCCGTTGAGGCGCGTGGTGAGTGTCAGGTTGTTGTAGTTGATTCCAGTGACCAGCACGGGTCCACAGGGCGCGAATGTGTCGGCGCCCTTGGCGCGCCACCATTGCAGGTCCCTCGACGCTCCGTCTGCGCCATGCTGCCATCCACGCTCGCTCACGTCGTTGCCGCAGGTGACACCGAAGATGGCCGCCGCGGCTTGCTTGCGGCTGGCCTTCTTAATCGTCTTGCCGATCACCAGCACCAGCTCGCCTTCGTAGTGAACATTGGTGGATGACTTGGGGAGCACAATCGGGGCGCCCGGATCCGTGATTGAGGTGATGGGCTTGTAGAAGATCTCCGGTGTTGGCGGGGCGGGCCGGGATCCGAGATGGCTGCGGTAGTTCAGTCCCACGGCGAAGATCTTGGGGGGCGTGGCCGGTGCCAGCAGCTTCAGGCCATTGAGGGGCTTGGCAGTCTTCGATACCTTGTGCTCGCCAAATAGGTCGCCCGTGATCCGGAACACCTTGTCACCATCCAGCCGGCCCCAGCTTGGGCCCGCGTCACTTTGAAACCGAACGTACTTTTGCATATCCAAACAGTGTAGCGTCAGGGCGCGGTATGATGACGGGATTGGCCTCCTCCGGTATGCATGGGAGCGGTTCCGGCGCCGCGAATCCGCTGGTCCGGCAGTTCCTGGACATGGGGTTTGGCATCGAGACGCGAGCGGCTCGAGTGGGTCCGTACTGGGCGCATCACCAGCAGTTGAGCCGGGAGACGCAGTTGGAGTGGCTGGCTGGCGGACACGGGGATTCGATCACGATTCTCGGCGCGGGGCGGTTGTTGGATGTGGCAGCGGAGGAGTTCGAACGCCGTTTCGCGGCGGTCACGCTGGTGGATGCTGATCCGGCGTGTGTGCCCGTTTGGAGGTCGCAGTTGGGGAGGGCGGCGTTTGTCACGGCTGAGGTGAGCGGTGCGTTGGAAGCCTGGACGGCGTGGATCGGGCGTGGGGTCCAAGAGCGTCCGTGGCGTGACGCGCTCGAACTGCTGGCGGGCGGCGGTCCCGAGGATGGGGTCATGCCGTACCGTCCTGAATCGTCGAGCGTGCTTTCGGTGAGTCTTCTCAGCCAGATTCCGATTGCCTGGCAGGACGCGGTGGAGGAGATTCTGTTCCAGCGTTACGGGCGCAGTTTTGTCGGCAAGCACGACCAGGAGTGGATCGACGCGCTGGAAGTGTCCGCGCGGCGGCTGGTCGACGGGCATATCGGCTCGCTGGGCGGTCCAGCGGTGCGGGACATTCTGGTGATCACGGACGTTGAATACGCCTATTACAGGGGCCGGGGCGATCGTGAACCGCCTGTGCGCTGGGAGGCGGGTGAGTGGCGCGCAGATCCGGGTACCACGTGTGAAGTGGAGCCGGCGTTGTACGGCGCGGATCCGGATTCGGAAGCGGCGTGGCGGTCGTTGCTGCCCGATTTTTCGCTGGCCTGGAGGAGGCACTGGCTCTGGCACATCTCGCCACAAGGAGTGGAATGCCCGGACCAAGGCACGGTGCACCGGGTAGGCGCGTATTGTTTGGTGCGGAGGCATGATGCAGGGCTATGAACAGATCCGGGAGGCGTGGGACGAAGAGTTTGCGCGCAACCGGGAGATCCACGGCGAGCGGATCCGCTGCCGCGCGGGGTGCTCGGACTGCTGTCACCAGTTGTTTCAGATCACCGAGATCGAGGCAGCGGAGATTATCCGCGGGGTAGCGTCGATGCCGGAGACGAAGCGGGGAAGGCTACAGGCGGCGAGCCGGGTGTATCTTGAGCGGCGCCGTGCGCTGGTGGCGGCACGGGGGGAGCCGGAGGCGTGGGGATCGTTGCCTCCGCCCGGGTCGCGGCTGGCGTGTCCGGCGCTGGAGGGAGGGGTGTGCACGATCTACGAGCACCGGCCTTTGATCTGCCGCAAGTTTGGGATTCCGCTGTGGAATCCGGACCGGCCGGGGCGGGTGTATGCCTGCGAGCTGAATTTCCGGGAGGGGGATGAGATCGAGGATGGCGAGTTGATCCAGATTCACACGGAGCTGCATGAGGCGTGGAAGGTGGTGCAGCGGGGATACAACGAGTCCGGCGGGTACCGGGATGCGGAGCCTTACACTGTTGCGCGGGCGATCCAGGAATCGCTCACCGGGGGCGTTGTGCCTTGATGTTCGCTTTGACGGCTTCCAACTCGGCTCTCAGGGAGTCCCGCTCGGCTGCCGTTTGATCGAGGAGTTGGCTCACCTGGTCCCTTTCGGCGACAGCGGTTTTGGTCCGCTCGTTGGCGAAAACCAGCTCCGACTCGCGCAGCGCAACGCATTCGGCACCGGTCAGCAGAAGCCGGCCTTGGCCGTCGCACTAACGCATGTACGTCCCATAGCAGTTCTCGTACGTGCCAGTCCAGAGCTTGACGCTCAAGTTGAGTCCGGGAAGGTCGTTCGAGTGATACAGCGGCTCAGTGAGCAGCCGCTGCTCCTTCTCATGGTCCACGGAGTGCCGGTCAAGGCGGGAAGCATACGCCCTCAACGCTCACCTGAGGCGTTGTGCCGTGAGCTTCGCTCTCATAGCTTCCAGCTCTGCTTTCAGGGAGTCCCGCTCGGCTGCGGTTTGATCGAGGAGTTGACTCACGCGGTCCTTTTCAGCGATCGCACGATCTTTTTCGGCGACAGCGGTTTTGGTCCGCTCGTTGGCGAAAACCAGCTCCGACTCGCGCAGCGCAACGCGTTCGGCACCGGTCAGCAGAAGCCGGCCTTGGCCGTCGCACCAACGCATGTACGTCCCATGGCAGTTCTCGTACGTGCCGGTCCAGAGCTTGACACTCAAGTTGAGCCCGGGCAGGTCGTTCGTGGTCCTCCGGACGTACTTTCCCTTGATCAGCTCGAACACGTAAATCTTGTCCTCTCCCAAGCGTGACTCGGGATCGAAGACGATGTAGAACTTGATGCCCCATTGGGCGTACTTCACGCGCTTCGACGTAAGCTCATGGCCACGGCGGTTTGAGACGATCTCGATTACGACCTCGGGCGGCCTCTTGTGTTCCCAAATGAAATAGGCCGTGCTCATGTCCTTCGGACCGCTGATTCCCCGTACCAGGAAACCGTCGGGCACAAGGAAATCCGTGGGCCGGAAGAACACGCCAACGTTGGCCGCCGCCCAAAATAGAACGTTTGATTTGTTGGACCCACGCGGAGCTGGCGCGGGCCAGGAGTGACACAGCGGCTCAATGAGCAGCCGCTGCTCCTTCTCATGGTCCACGGGATCATCCGTGTTGGTGACGAGGGTTGCCACCTGGCGCAGTTCTTCCGGGCTCAATTCGTACGGATCAACCGGCGTGCCCAAGGCGGGAAGCATGCGCACTGCAAGTGTACTCTACCTCTGAGTCCCCCCGGCACCGAGAAGGCCGGCGCTGAAGCACGGGGTGTAGGTCCGGGTTCCAGTGACCTGGCCGTCCGGAAGCGAGAAGGTGAACCGCATGGTCTTGGCCGTCGAGTCGATGGTTGTCGCGCGGAACTCGATCTGGTACTGCGAATCGAGGATCCGGTTCAATGCCTGGAACCGGGTGGCGTAGTTGCGCGCGTCGGCCTCAACCGTGTACTGCCCGTTGGAGTCGCGCGCCAACTGGCGCAGGACGGCGGCCAGGTCCACGTTGTCACCGGCTCCGGCGCCAAGAGCGTAGGTAAAGAATGGAACGCCAGCCGAGCGGACAGTACCGATCAACTGGTTGTAGTCCTGCAGCCCGCCACCGCGGTTCTCCATGCCTGTGAACAGGAACACTGCCTGCCGCCGGCCACGCTCACGGCCGACGCTGTTCAGCGCGAACCAGGCGGAGTCCAGGAGCAGGTTGGCGCCGGGAATGGGACGCAACAAATCGATCTTGGCGAGCACGTTCTCACGGGTATCGCCGAAGACGGCCTGCTCGCGGAAGTCGTCGAGGTGAATTAACTGGATCCGGTCGTTGGCGCGCAGGCTGAGGACGAATTGCCGGACCGCATTGCGCAGAATCTGCCGCTCCTCCTCGTTGGCCGTGCCGTTGAGTCCGTACAAGATTGAAATCGAGAGTGGAGTCTCATTTACAGCGGGCACCAGGCGGCAGGCCACAGGCGCCGCATCCTCCGTGCAGGAGACCGCCTGTAACCCGGTGATGGGAACGTTGGCCGCGTCAAACACGGTCATGTAGGAGTTGACGAGCGGGCAGAACTGGAGATCAAACTGGTGCACCGCAACCGAAGGTCCGGCTGCCGCCGTCGCGCCGCGGACCGTCAGCAACTGCTGCGCGGAGCGTCCTCCACCCGGCGGCGGGCTGCTGACCGTGACCCGGATCCCGGCGGGCTGGGAGATCTCATTCGCGGCGATGAAACTGATCAACTGCCCTTGGTGGTTGAAGAACGTGTTGATGGGCCGGCCGTTCAACTCGACCACCGAGGAGCGCACGAAGCCACTGCCGTTGACGACCAGGTTGAAGCCAACCGAGCCCGCATCGACGACTGAGGGGGACAGGTTCTGCAGCACTGGCAGGGGATTGAGCACGGCCAACTGCTGGACGACAGTCGCCGCGAACGGCACGGACACAGACGGCCGCTCGGGATCGTCGCTGCCGATCCGGATGTCGGTGCTGAACGCTCCAAGCGGCGTGTTGTTGAAACGCACCGTGACGATGCGGGAGTCGCCGGGCGGGACGCGGAATCCGATCGAGGGCGCAACCGTCACCGCTGGATGTCCGGTGGTGAATCCGGTTACGTTGAGCGGCGCGGTGCCGGTGTTGGCGACCGTCAACTGGAACTCGCGCGTGGTGGCCGCGACTACTTCACCGAGATCGATGCGCAGGGGCGAGACGGCGATCCGCGGGTTCAGGTCCAGTCCTCCGGCCACACGCAAGAAGGCACCGGGAGGCGACTGCCGTTCGCCGGTCCGCAGGGTGAGATTCAGACTCCCATTGCGAACGTCGCGGGGCACACGGAACTCCACCAGATACGTTCCCACCCGCCCCGGCGCGGCGCCGACATAAAGCACGTCTTGCGGCGGAATCTCACGGTCATCGAGCAGGACCGTCACCGGTTCCACGGAGGGGGCACGGGAGGAGGGCGCTTCACCAGCTCCGAAGGTGGGCGACGTGCGGCCGAGGCCGAGCGCGAGCACGGAAATAGCGTCCTCCGGCGCCGCCGCAGTTAGCGGAAGCCCTGGCAGTCCCGGCGGACCGGTGGGAGTCCCGCCCGCGATTTTCACCGCCAGGACGGGATTGCGGCCATCCGGGTTCTCCTGCCAGAACAGAAACTCGGGCGCGGTGGCGAGCACTTGCACGGATTCGGGATCGCTGCGCAGCTCGCCATGTTCGCCGCAATTGCTGATCACCTGCACGGGCTGCGTGGTGTTCACCGGAAGGTCGGGGACCTGGAACCGGATCTGCCGGTCGTTGACCGATAACAGTCGCGCCGCGACGGTGCCGACGGTGACGCATGTGCCGCCGATCGACAACGGCAGAATGCCGTTTTGATCGGGTGTGCCTTCCGCGCTAAATCCGTCTGGAGCGAGGGAAACTCCGTTCAGAACGGCCAAGCCCAGCGGGGAGACAACGCGGACGGGAGGGATGCTTCCCCCAGCTCCCGTGACGCCGCCGGTGGTGATCTCCGGAGGCACGGGTCCGATGCGCCGCACGGTCAGCATGAATTCAGTGGGCCGCAGATTCCCGTGAGCCGCCCGGACGATCGCCGCGCCTGGGCGAATGCCAGCCGTGGCGAAAGTCTGAGCGCGGCCCTGGAGATCAGTGATGGCCTGGACACCCGCCACTGTAACGTTCGTGCTTCCGGGCGCGAAAGTGACCGTCATCCCCGGCATCGGGTTGTTGAACGTGTCGCGCAGCTCGACGACGAGGGCCTCGGCGGTCCTCGTGTTCTGGTCAACGACTTGATTATTGCCGGAGATCACGCGCAGTGATCCTGGCGCCGGACGCTCGTCTCCGATCCGGGCGATGAACGCGGTGTTGGTACCGAACCCCGTGCTGCGCCGTAGCGCGCCAGGTGTCAACGGGAAGTCGCGGGACTGCGTGAATCCGGTGACGAAGAGGTTGCCGCCGGAGTCTCGGGTGACGGCGTGGCCGAGATCGATGCCCTGCCCGCCAAGGTAGGTTGAGT
>Ga0194132_10003301_pt1 | contig 28925 bp, 26 predicted proteins | sample TA2KigOf80mmetaG_FD_148612 | JGI IMG/M metagenome (GOLD analysis project Ga0194132, IMG submission 148612) | Freshwater microbial communities from Lake Tanganyika, Tanzania - TA2015054 Kigoma Offshore 80m | ecosystem: Environmental > Aquatic > Freshwater > Lake | place: Tanzania: Lake...
CGCGCGAGCGTTCGGGAGCTTGCCATTACTGGGGAGCAGCGAAGATCGGGACTACTGCCTCTTTCGCGACAGCGGGCTGGACCCGGGCGATCCCCGTCCAGAGTTCGAACTGGCGGGGGCGGCAAAGGAAGAGATCAAGACGTTGCAGGTGGAACTCCGAAATCATCCGGATCTCGCCTTCCAGCGTTGGAGCCGGCGTGCGAACGACGCGACCGATCCCATGCGCCGAACAGCGGCGACGATCCTGCAAGCGGTCGCAGCGTCTCGGCAGAATCTCGATCAATTGGCGGAACAAATCCTCTCGGAAGCGGTCGAACGTGTCAGCGGCTCTTCACCTTCTGATGCATGGATTCAGGCGGTGGCGAGTCAGGTTCGCTTCTACCACTATCGGGCTGGCGACACCAATCGAGCCTGTGAGGCTGCACGAGTTGTGGAGCAGCTCGCCGGACGCGCGAAGAGCGCTCGTGCAAAAGCGGAAGCCCTGTGGGTATCGGGTTTCTTGGCATTCTATGAAGGCCGTCTCCAGGACGCGGAAGCGCGGGCGAATCAAGGACTCGAGTTCCAGGTAGCGGAACTCGAGCCGGCACTACTAGAGGAACTCGTTTGCTCGAGAGAATACACGCAGAAGTACGACGACGCCCTCGCCGCTGCGGACCGGCTCGTTTCGGTCTCCGAGAACCGATCGGATAGGTGGTGGCACGGGCGGGCATTCTTCTTGCGAGCTTGGCTCCTGCGTACATTGGGCCGTCCTGCCGAAGCAATGCGCGACGCGCGGCGAGCGGTGGAACTGGCTGAGGAGGGCGGATATCGAGCCATCTACTCCGATGCTCAGGCGCAATTGGCATCGTCGCAAGCTGCGTCCGGTGACATCGAAGGCGCGCTTGCAACCACGCGCGAGTTCGAAGCGCGAATGGCCGAAGCCCGTCACATCGGCGGCCAACTCAATGCGCTCCTCACCCGAGCGGACATTCTCGCCAACCACGGTCGGCACGAGGAAGCGCTCGAAGCAGCGCGGGCCGCAGCCATCAAATCCTCCTCCAAGCGTCGAACTGATGCCTATGCACAAGCCCGCTATCTGGAGGCCTGGAACCTGTCGCGACTTGGCAGACGCGACGCTGCCCTGGAAGCCACGCGCGAGGCCATCACCGCCAACGCTCGTTGGTGGAGCGCCTACGCCGCCGGACTTCAGTGCGATCTGGCCCAAACGGCCGCATCCTCCCGCACCCACGTCGACTTGGCGCTGAAACTCGGCAACCACGCCGGGATTCGAACCCCCATCGGAAATCTCTGCACCACAGCCGCAAGATTGCCTTTCCAGACTGGTCCCAGCTACTCGAACGCGCCCTCGAGTCTGGGGTAACGCTAGATCGGTGGGACCTAACCGGCATCCTCGGAGCCGCTGCCCGCAACTCGGACTGGAAAATCACAAGCCAACTCGTCGCACGTCATCCCGAGCTACTCCACGATATCGCCGGCGCCGGCCGGACCTGGGGCTCCATGGCCGAATCCGAGGGACGAGCCGTCACCTACGCGAGCATCGCTCGCGCCCTTCCGGAAATCGAAGCAATTACCAGCCGCGCGAACGGCCCGGGTGGCTTCCCGACGGTACTCTCCGAAATCGTCGACGGACTCGTCTCCACCTGCCGGGACGCCGGTCTGCTGCGAGACATCGCCGCGCTTCTTACCGAACGCTACCCGCCTTCCGCGGAAGCGTCCGCGCGCCTCATCAGCTTCGCTCAATTCCACGAAGCCCCGGACCGCGAGGCCTACCTGCAGCGAATCGATCCGGATCTCGCCACGGCGGTCCGCAGGATCTGGAATCAGCCGCACCCTTCTCTGAAGCCCGGCAGCAGGAGGCGGGGCCGCGGTGCGACAAAGTAGGAGAAAGGTCTCTTGGGTGGTAACTGTGCAAAGAGTGTCGAATTTTTCCGTTTCACGACAAAACGAACCGAGCCACAAACGCCGCCACCAGGACCCACACGATCCAGCTCACCTCTCTCCCCCTCCCGCTCAACAACCGCAACAGCGCGAACGAAACGAACCCAAGCGCCAGTCCGTTGGCGATACTGAACGTCAGCGGGATCGCCGCGATCGTCAAAAACGCCGGAATCGCATCCAACGGATCTCCCCACCGGACCTCCGCCGTGTGGCTCATCATCGCCGCCCCCACCAAAACCAAGGCGGGAGCCGTCGCCGCCGCCGGAACCACGCCCACCAATGGAGCCGCGACCAGCGACACCAGGAACAGCAGTCCCGTGACGATCGCCGTCACTCCCGACCGTCCGCCCGCCACGATCCCCGCGGTGCTCTCGATGTAGCTCACCACCGTCGAAGTCCCTGTGAGCGCGCCGAGCATCGTCGCCGAGGCGTCCGCCATCAGCACCCGGTTCACGCGCGGCAGCTCGCCCGACTCGGGCATCAGCCCCGCATGCTTGGTCACCCCAACCAGAGTCCCGAGATTGTCAAACAGATCCACGAATAGGAACACGAACAGGATCTCAGCCAGTCCCAGATTCATCGCACCCGCGATGTCGAGTTGCAGGAACGTCGACCCGAGCTCGCCGAGATTGCCCCACTGCGGATTCCAGCGCGCGACACCCGTCACCAGCGCGATCCCCGTGCTCGCGGCGATGCCCGTGAGGATTGCCAGCGGAAACTGGCGCGCTTGCAGAGCGGCAGTGATCACGAGTCCGGCCAGTGCGACCAAGGCGGACGGATTCTTCAGGTCCCCGAGCTTCACCGCGGTCGCAGGATCCGCCATGATGATCCCGGCGTTCCGCAGTCCGATGAAGGCGATGAACAATCCGATGCCCGCGGCGACGGCGCCATAGAGGTCCACGGGCAGCGCACGGATCAGCTTCTCGCGGACCCCGGCCACGGTGAGCAGCAGGAATGCAACACCCGACAGGAACACCGCTCCCAGGGCCACTTGCCACGGCACGCCCATGCCTTTCACCACCGCGTACGTGAAGTAGGCGTTCAGGCCCATGCCCGGCGCCAGCGCGATCGGATAACGCGCCACCGCGCCCATCAGGATGCTCGCGATTCCCGCCGAGATGCACGTGGCCGCCATCACGCCCGCGGCCGGCATTCCCGTCTGGCTCAGGATCGAGGGATTGACGAAGATGATGTAGGCCATGGTGACGAAGGTCGTCACCCCCGCCAGGATCTCCGTGCGCCAGTTGGTGCCGAGCCGGGAAAACTCGAAATATCGCTCAAGGCCGGATCGCATCATAATAGGATAAGGAATCATGAATACCGGGCGAATCCTCACAGGGCTGGTTTTAGCCGCCTGCTTGCAGGCGCAGAGTCCCGCGGGTGTCGCGCGCCCGCCGATCGGCAAGCCGCCGATCCTGCGCGCCGCCGAAGTCAAGCCCGGCATGAAGGCCACGGCCTGGACCGTGTTCGCCGGATCCACGCCCGAGGCGGTTCCGATCGAGATTCTCGGAGTGATGAAGAACGCCTGGGGACCGAAGCAGGACATCATCCTCGGCAAGATGGGCGGACGCGCCGAGCGCACCAATGTCGCGGGCGGCATGAGCGGAAGCCCGGTGTACGTGGATGGCAAGCTGATCGGCGCGGTGGCGCTCCGGCTCAGCGTGTTCTCGCCGGATGCGATCTGCGGCATCACGCCAATCGAGCTGATGCTTGAGATCAACGACTTCGATCAGAGCCGGCCCCCGGACGCGCGCACACCGGACAACCCCAATCGCCGCGCGGCGGTGGATATCGCCGCTCCATTCGCGCAGGCATCGGCAGGGTGGACGCTGACGCCGATCGAGTCGCCGCTCGTGTTCTCCGGATTCCAGGAAACCGTGATCCGGGAGTTTGGACCGATGTTCCAGCAGATGGGAATCCGGCCCGCGCAGGGTGGAGCCTCCGCGGCGTTGCGCGCCACCAAGCTCGACGCGGATTGGCGGACATCGCTCCTGCCGGGCGACGCCGTATCGGGCGTGCTGGTCTCCGGCGACATGAGCATGACTGTGATGGGCACGGTCACCTACAACGACGGCAAGCGCGTGCTCGCGTTCGGGCATCCGTTCCTGAATCTGGGTCCGGTGAGCATGCCGATGGCCAAGAGCGACGTGGTGATGACGCTCGCCTCGGCGTTCCAGCCGAACAAGGTCGGCAACGCGACTGGCGTTGTGGGCTCGCTCCGCCAGGACCGCCACTCAGGAGTGATGGGCGTGCTGGGCGATGCGTCGGAGATGATCCCGACGCGGCTGAAGGTCCGCACTTTTGGCGAATCGAATCAACTCCTGAAGGAAAAGGATCTCAAGTTCGACATCTTCGTCCAGCAGAAATGGACGCCGTTCCTGATGATGGTCACGCTGTTCAACGGACTGTCCGGCTTGAACGATTTCGCCGAGGAGACCACCTACCGCATCAACGGCACGGTCGACATGGAAGGCCACGGGAAGCTGTCGCTCGGCAACATCTTCGCTCCCGGCGAGACGCCGCAGCCCGCGCCCATGCAGATGACGTTCTGGTGGGGCGACAAGTTCAACCGCCTGTTCCTCAACACGGTCCGCATGCCGAAGCTGCGAGCAGTGGACGTGAATGTCGACCTGATTCCGCGGCGCAGCATCGCCGCGATCGAGAGCGCGTTCGCTGAGGCTGGAGAAGCGGACGCGGGAACCGAACTGCCCGTGAAGGTCTACTTGCGGCCGTATCGCGGGGGACGGATCGAGCGGACCGTCCGGGTCAAGATCCCGCGGTCGCTGCCACCAGGCGAGCACCGGATCCTGTTCAGCGACGCCGACACGCTGAACCGCATCCAGAGCGTCGCGAGCCAGTTCAACCGGTTCATGGATCTTCCGCAGATGGTCTCGGTCCTCAACCAGGAGCGGACCAACAATCGGATGTACGTCTCGATCGTGCAGTCGCGGCCAACCGTCTATCAGGACGACAAGGTGATGCCAGGCCTCCCGCCCTCCGTCGCCAACGTGATGCAGAACGGGCGCACCGGCACTCGCGCCTACTTCACGATTCCGGAAAGCGCCGAAGAGCAGCAGGCAGTTCCGTTCGACCTGATGGTGAACGGAAGCTATTCACTCAGGATCAAAGTCAACTAGAACAATGTCCGTATCCATTCGCTGGACCGCCGCCCTATGCGGCCTGGCCGTGCTGGCCGCCGGGGGAACCCGCACCTGGGAGCACTCCTCGCGCGCCGACTTCGAAAAGGCCACACTCAAGAAACTGTCGCTGCGCAGCGACGGACGGCTGACCCTCGCGCCGGTTTTCAAGGAGCTGCACGATCCCGCGGCCAGCTTCCTGTGGACCGTGGCGCGCGACTCGCGGGGCCGTGTCTTCATGGGCGGGAACGGGCAGGACAACAAGGCGCGCGTGTACGAGTTCGAGGCGGGCAAAGGACGCGTGATCGCCGAACTGGCCGGGCTCGCGGTGCACGCGATCGCCATTGATGCACAGGATCGCGTGTACGCCGCGGCGTCGCCGGACGGCAAGGTCTACCGGCTGCGCGCCAACGCCGAGCCTGAAGTTTTCTACGACCCTAAGGCCAAGTACATCTGGGCGATGGCCTTCAACGCACGCGGGGACCTGTTCATCGCCACCGGCGACAAGGGCGAGATCCACAAGGTGACTGCTGCAGGCGCGGGATCCGTGTTTTTCCAGACAGAGGAGACCAACGCCCGCTCGCTCGCCGTGGATCCGCAAGGAAACGTCTTTGTGGGCACCGACCCGGGCGGACTGATCTTCCGGGTCACGCCTGCGGGCGAGGGATTCGTCGTCTATCAGGCGTCGAGGCGCGAGATTACCGCTCTCGCCATCGGGTCCAACGGGTCGGTGTACGCCGCCGCCGTGGGAGTCAAGCCTGCGCCTGCTGCGCCTTCCGCGCCAGCCGCTCCGGCCCCAGCTCCGGCGGCCCCGGCAGCTTCCTCCTCGTCCGCTCCGGCGCGTCCGCCCGCGCCACCGAGCGTGATCCCGGGCGTAACCGGCGGATCGGAAGTGTTCCGGATCGAGGCCGACGGATATCCGCGCAAGCTCTGGACCCACGCGACGGACGCCGCCTACGCGCTCGCGTTCGACGCGTCAGGCAAGCTCCTCATCGGTACCGGAAACAAGGGCGCCATCCACCGGCTGGACGACGACCTACTGTCGACGCAGGTGGTCACCGCGGCGCCAACTCAAGTGACCGGGATCATGCAAGGCCCCGCGGGCGCGCTCTATGTGGTGACAGGGAACATTGGCAAGCTGTTCCAGTTGGGCCCTGAAATTGAGAAGGAAGGATCCGTTGAGAGCGTTGCGCTCGATGCCGGGTTCTTCACCTATTGGGGCCGCATGAACTACGGCGGGACCCTTGACGGCGGCCAGGTGAAGCTCGAAACGCGCAGCGGGAATCTCGAGAGCACACGGCGCAACTGGAGCAACTGGGCGGGTGTGGTGTTGAACTCCTCCGGCGGGCGCGTGACGTCACCCGCCGCACGGTTCCTGCAGTACCGCGTCACGCTGTCGGCGGCGCCGGATGGCAAGACGCCCGGGGTGGGCTCGGTGGACGTGGCGTTCCTTCCGAAGAACGTGGCTCCGGTGGTTGAGGTGGTGGAGAGCACGCCCGCCAACTACCGGTACGCGCCGCAATCGCTGACGCTGAGCACATCATCTTCGCTCACCCTGCCCAGTTTGACGCGGACGCCCGCCGCTTCGGCGAATTCGGCGCCCTCGCCCAGCGCCGAGGCTCCGGCAAGCACGGTCAACTACGCCAAGGGCTTTATCGGCGCACGCTGGCTGGCACGCGATGACAACGGCGACTCCCTCCTGTCGACCCTCGAGATCCGCGGCGACAAGGAGACCGGATGGAAGGTGCTCAAGGCCGACATTCGGGAACGGAACATCAGTTGGGACTCGACCGCTTTTCAGGACGGCTATTATCTGTTGCGTGTCACCGTGACCGATTCGCCCTCAAACCCGCCGCATCTGGCTCTGATGGGCCAACTGGAGGGTTATCCGTTCGTGATCGATAACAGCCCGCCACGGATCACCGGACTTGCGGCTACGCGCAACGGCGCCCGCGTCGATGCGCGGTGGCAGGCCACCGACGCGCTCAACATCATCTCCAAGGCGGAGTACTCGCTCGACGGCGCGGAGTGGAAGACCGTCGAGCCGACCACGCGCCTGTCGGACTCGCAACAGCACGACTACGTACTCACGCTTGACACGGTCGCGGCCGGAGAACGGACACTCGCGGTCCGTGTCACCGACGACTACGACAACGTGGTAGTGGAGAAGACCGTAATCCGATAGAATCTTGCGAGGAGCTTCTATGACTCGCTGCCTCGCTTTGCTCACTGCTCTGGGATTCGGGCTCCACGCGCAGGAGACCCGGTCCGCCATCCACGGCCGCGTCCTCGACCCTCAGGGGACACCGGTCCCGGCCTCCAAGGTCGTGGTCCGGAACCTCGACACCAACACGGCGGTCACCACCGCCACCAACGATACCGGATACTACGAAGCCAACCTTCTGTTGCCTGGCAACTACCAGGTGAACGCCGAGGCCGCGGGCTTCCGGACTTCAATCCGGAAGGGCATCGTACTACCTGTCGCTTCGCGTGTCGAAGTGGAGATGAAGCTCGAGATTGGATCCGTGAGCGAGTCCGTCACCGTGGTCGCCGACGCGCCGCTGCTCGACACCAGTTCGGCCAACACCGGCCGCGTGGTCGACCAGCGGACGCAGGCCGGGCTCCCGCTGTCATCCTCGAACATCACGCTGTTCGCGCGCATGGCGCCAGGCGTGCAGACCAACGGCGAGGTGCGGGTGATCGGTCCTGGTGACCAGGCGTCGACATCGGACTACAAGATCGCGGGCGGAGTCGGTGGCAACGAGTGGTCGATTGATGGAGGCTCGAACACCGGGAGCGGCGGGCGCCGCGTGGGCTACGTCGCCCACTCGGACGAGATTTCGGAGATCAAGGTGGAGACGAACAATTTCGACGCCTCGATCGGACACAGCTCCGGAATGGTCGTGTCGATGATGTCGCGCTCGGGGACAAACAAGTTCCACGGCGGGGCGTCGAACATCCACGAGCAGACGCGGTTCAATGCGACGCCGTTCTTCACGCGCCAGCTCTACTACCGCAACATCGCCGCCGCCGAGGCGGCAGGCAACACCGCGCGCGCCAACCAACTGCGCAACACACCCAAACAGCTATCGGGAAGAAGGAACCATTATTCCGGGTTCATCGGCGGCCCCGTGATCATTCCGAAAGTGTTCGACGGCCGCGACCGGCTGTTCTTCTTCTTCAGCTACGTCGGCTTCCGCCGGCTCATCCCTCCGAATCCGATCAACCTCAACCACACGTTCCCGACCATGCCCAACCGCCAGGGCGACTTCTCGGATCTGTTGGCAGCGGACGCCACGCGCTATCAGATCTACGACCCGCTGAGCGTGCGGCCGGATCCGGCGCGGGCCAACAACTTTATCCGGACGCCGTTCACGGGCAACATCATTCCCCGGGCGCGCCAGGTGAACCCCGGATACGATTTCTACACGCGGCTGATGCCCGAACCCAACAACAATCCTGCCAATCCACGCGCCGAGCCGCTGAACAACTTCCTCGGCACCGACATCCCCTGGACCTCGCCCTACGAGGCCTACACCAACCGGTGGGACTACAAGCAGTCTGACTCGCACCGCTTCTTCGGCCGCTGGACTTACGATGACTACTACCTCGACGCGCTCGACTGGACCTACCGCACATCTCCCGGCCTGATGACGCAGCGCGACCGCCGGCACAACATCGCCGCCGTGGTCGACTGGGTCTATACGCGGGGCGCGTCCACGGTGTTCGACTTCGCGGCCTCCGGCAACCAATATCTGAGTCCCACCAAGCCGCCGGTGATCATGAACTTCAAGCCCAGCGACGTCGGATTTCCGGCCTACGTCGACCAGCGCGCGGGCGACCTGCACATTCTGCCGACGATGAACTTCGACGGCTACAACCCGATCGGGCGTAACGTGCCCATCATCAACCGCGTCCGCTCGGCGGCGTTCCGGGCCGATGTGACGCATATCCGCGGCCGCCACAGCTTCCGCGGCGGATTCGACTTCCGCGAGCACTACAACGTGAATGGCGTCGGCGGCAACACGTCCGGCAATTACGGGTACTCGAACTTCTTCACGCGCCGCAATGACGACACGCTGACTCCCGCCGGACAATTGGGCCACTCCTGGGCGGCGTTCATGATGGGCATTCCGGCTTCGATGACCATCGGGTCGAACGATAGCTATGTGATCCAGAGTCCCTACTTCGCCTGGCACGGGCAGGACAACTGGCGGGTGACTCCCAAACTGAATCTGAACCTCGGTCTCCGCATCGAGTATGAGAAGGGCCCCACCGAGCGCTACGACCGTTGGATCGGCTACGCGGACAGAAACGTCCAACTCCCCATTTCCGCGGGCGCCCAGGCCGCGTACGCCGCGTCACCGGTGCCCGAGCTTCCGGCTTCAGGTTTCGCCGTGCGTGGTGGTGCCGTTTATCCGGGTGTCAACTCGCCGCGCCGCATCCGGCGGAACGAGCTCATGTGGCTGCCGCGCGCCGCCGCCGCATATCAATTGGACAAGAAGACAGTGCTGCGCGCGGGCTTCGGCATGTTCTTCGACACGCTCAACGCGGCAATCGAGACAGTGAATCAGCTCGGCTTCTCGCGCACCACCTCGACCAACGTCTCAAACGACTTCGGCCAGACCTGGCTGGTAGGTGATCCGGCCCGTGGAATCTCGCCGCTCCGGGACCCGTTCCCGGTCCGGTCCGATGGATCGCGGTTCGACGAGCCCACGCGTGCGGCGCTCGGCAACATGGCGACGGCTGGACGCGGGTTTACATTCGGTGACTTCGACACGCGGCGCGCTCGCCAGCGGCGGTGGCGCGTGGGCCTACAGCGGCAGTTTGCGTCCAACTGGGTGCTGGAGGCCGCCTACTCGGGATCGTACTCGGACCGCGTGTACGTGACACGTGATCTCAATCCGCTGCCCGAGCAATACTGGGCATCCGGGACCACCCGCAACGATGCGATCGCAAACAACATGAATAGCAATGTGCGGAATCCGTTCCTGCTCTCGAACTTCGACGCGTTGCGCACCAGTTCCCCACTCGTCTATCAGGACATCTCGCCACAGGGCTTCTTCACTTCACCCACGATCCGGAAGAGCCAGCTTCTGCGGCCGTTCCCGCATTTGCAGGGACTCGCGCGGCGCAACGATCCCGCGGGCCGCGTGAAGACGCACGACCTGCAAGCCACGATCGAACGCCGGTTCGCGGCGGGCGTGATGCTGTATGCCACCTACACGCGCCTCTCCAACACGGACCGCGACCTGTTCCTGAACGAGTTCGATGCGCTTCCCTCGTGGCGGGAGTCGAACAACGGCCGTCCGCACCGGATCGTGCTCAATGCGATCTGGGAGCTGCCCTTCGGCAAGCGCCGGGCACTGGTCAACAGCGGTCCGCTGGCGCATGTGGTGGGCGGCTGGCAGTTGGGCGTGTCGTGGGAAGCGCAGCCGGGGCCGCTGCTCGATTTCGGCAACCTGTTCTACTACGGTGACCAGGAACAGATCAACACGGGAACTCGGACGTTTGACCGCTGGTTCAACCTCGACGGATTCGAGCGGGTTGCCGCGCGCGCCCCGGCGGCGTTCCACCGGCGCGTTTTCCCGACACGGATCGACGGGCTCCGGGCGGATCACACCAACGCGTGGAATTCGAATTTCCTGCGCGAGATCCGGATCACTGAGCGAGTGGCGTTCCAGTTGCGCGCCGAGATTCTGAACCTGATGAACCGGACTCAGTTTGGCGCGCCGGTGACGAATCCGATCGCCACGAACTTCGGGCAGGTAACGGTGGTGTCGCAGACCAACAAGCGGTCGCTGCAGTTCACGGGCCGGATCACGTTCTAGAGCGCCCTCAATAGCCGCGCTGCTTCTCGACAATGTTGATCAGCTTCTCGCCCTTTGCGAACCGCGCGATGTTTTCCTTGATCACGTTCACGCGCCTCGACCTCGACTTGGGCGAGTGCGTGGCGACGTGCGGTGTCACGATCACGTTCTCAAACTTCCACAACGCGTGACCCTTTGGCAGCGGCTCGGGGACCGTCACGTCGAGCCCGGCGCCCGCGAGCTTCTTGCTGTCAAGCGCCTGGACCAGCGCCGGTGTGTCGTACAACTCGCCGCGCGACACGGCGATGAAATAGCCGTTGCTCTTCATCAGCTCGAACTGCCGCCGTCCCATCATCCCCTTGCTCTCGGCAGTGAGCGGAGCGGACACGAACACGACGTCAGCCTCGGGCAGGACCTCATCCAGACGGTCGGGCGTGACCGTCCGCGCGAGGAAAGGCATGTGGGGCAGGTCCTTGGGATCGACGCCGATTACGCGCATCCCGAACGCGTTCGCGCGCACGGCGATCTGCGACCCGATGCCCCCCACGCCGATCACCACCGCGGTCATGCCGTTCAACTCGAGCAGGCCGGGATCCTCGCGGTTCCACTCCTCCTTGAGCCGCCCGGGAATGTACCGGTTCATCCCGCGCGTGAACGCGAGCAGCATCGCCATCGCGTGGTCGGCGATGTTCGGACCCTGGACGATCTTGCAATTCGTCAGCGTGACATCGCTATCGACGAATGCCTTGAACGCGAACGCCTCGACGCCCGCGCTGTAGGTCTGGACCCACTTGAGTTTCCGCGCCTTGGCGAAGAGATCCGGCGTGAGCGAGCCGATCACGGCGTCAGCATCCTCGATCTCGCGCGCCAGATCCTGGGGCTGCACAACCACGATTCGCGCGCCGGGAGCGGCGGACCGGTACTGCCGCAGCGCGTCTTCGTTGACGGCCCAATTCTGGGCGGACCCGGCGGTCATCACGATCTTCTTGGGCTGCGCGGCCAGAAGCAGAGGGAGCAGCAGCGGGATCCAGCGAATGCTCATTGCGAGAGTGTAACATCCACAACAACGGTGCTGCCCGATGCTCTGAGAACTACACTTACATGCCCCAAACCTGAATCCGCCGTCCGCCGGAGCTTTCCTCGCGATGGAAGATCTTCTCGTCCCAGCTTCTGTTGCCGCGCTCGAACACAATCAAGTGCCCCTCGTTGACACCCGCTCGGTCCATGTAGCCGGAGATCTGCCCTACGCCCTCGGTGACCGCCTTCGCCGTCCCAACTGCGTCCTTTGCCACCTTAAGCTCCAGGACCTCCCGCTGATCGCCCCAAAACACCATCAGATCGGTGCGGCCGCGTCCCAGGCCATATTCGCGATCTATGCGTCCGCCTCCGTTCACGATCCTGTGTAGGAACGCCTGCAGCAAGAGCTGGGGGCCGGCCTCCTTGTACTCGAACCGCTCCACCCAATGCTCGGAGTTCTCACGGAAGAACTGCTGGAACGCGGCGAGCAGCTTGTGCATGTCCAGCCGCCCTTCGTGCACGTACCAGGCCGATGGCTTCGACGTGGCCCCCAGGTTGATCTCGGTCACCGCGGTCAGGAGGCGCGGGATCACCTCCTGATAGATCGGATTCGCGATTTCGACACCCGTTTCCGTCTGGCGGATCAGGCCCAGATCCTCGGCGTACCGGATGTCGTCACCGGTAGCCGTGAGCAGGGACGTCTCACCGAGGATCACCGGCTGAATCACGCGGCGGACACGGTCTTCTTTCAGCCGGTTGGCGAGGTGATCGATGTGCGTCATCCGGCGGGCGATCAGGTTCTCCTTGGCCTGAAGGGACCATGTCCATCGTGACCGTGCGCGAACGGTCCAGCCCCTCAGGCAACTCGCGGGTGACACTGAAGCCGATGGCGTTGACGAGCCACGGTTGCCCACGGGTTAACTCCCATACGGACTCCACCACGCCGGGCGCGAACGCCTGTCCGGTTTCCTCGGTGTGCTGGCTGTACAGGGAGCGAATCTCCCCAAGCGTGAAGTCCCCGAGCCGGAAGCTCTCGGCCTTAATGTTGAACGGCGACCCGCTGGTCAGCCGGTGTTGGCCACCGGGCCACTCAATCCGGTACTCATCCAGGTCCCGGAGCCCGCACAAAATCACCGATTGAGGAAACGCCGCGGGGCGGTCCGGATAACCGGCGCGGAGTTGGCGCAGGATTGACAGCAGTCCGTTCCCGACCAGCGAGTCCGCTTCGTCGAGGCACAGGACGATGGGCGCTCCCCTTTGTGACCAATCCCCGAGAAGGCGTGCGACAAGATTGCGGGCGCCGAGTGCAATCAACTCCTTGTACCGCGCCAACGGGTAGCCGTCCTGCAAATCGCGCGCGGCGGCTCCAGCTATTGATTCGGCAACGGACCGGTTCACGTCTTCGACGTTCTCGCCCTCAGCCTGCGCGGACTCGATGTTGGCGTAGACAGCACGGTACTCGCCGGTCTCGTTGAGTTTGGCGGCTAGAGCCCGCAGGCACGTCGTCTTGCCCGTCTGCCGCGGAGCGTGCAGCACGAAGTACTTCGCGTCCGCGATCAAATCCAGCATGCGCGCGAGATCCAGGCGCTCCAGCGGCGGCAGGCAGTAATGCCGCTGCGCATCCACCGGGCCCGCTGTATTGAAGAAGCGTTCGCGCACTTGTCTGATTGTACCGGAGCGTTCCTAACATTCCCCAAACCCGAACCCGCCTTCCGCCGGAGCTTTCCTCGCGATGGAAGATCTTCTCGTCCCAGCCTCTGTTGCCGCGCTCGAACACGATCAAGTGGCCTTCGTTGACACCCGCGATCTGGGGCGTTCCGGATAACCGGCGCGGAATTGGCGGAGGATCGACAGCAGTCCGTTCCCCACGAGGGAGTCCACCTCATCAAGGCACAGCACGACTGGCACTCCGCGCCGGGACCAGTCCCCGAGGAGCAACCGGCTACGCTCGCACCGCTTCCAACGCCGCCCAGTCGATCTCGACCCCGTGACCAGGGCGGTCCGGCGCGATCGTGACTCCGTCCCGGATCTCCATCGGGTGCCGTAGAAACCGTTCGAGCCCAAATCCGTGGGCTTCGAGATAGGAAGCATTCGGAACCGCCGCGAGCAGGTGAACGTGCAGGTCGTGGACACCGTGGGTTGTCACCGGCAAGTTGAACGCCTCGGCCAGCCGCGCCACCTTCATCCACGCGGTGACGCCGCCCACGTTCGACAGATCCGGCTCGGGGAACGCGACCGCGCCCGACGCAACCGCTTTTTGGAACTCGTACAGCGTGTGCATGTTCTCGCCCGTGGCGATCGAGACTCCGCCATCGCGCGCCACCCGGACATGGCCGTCCACATCGTCGGGGATGATCGGCTCCTCCAGCCAGAACACATCGAACTGCCGCAGCGCGCGCGCCGCGCGGATAGCCTCCTCGGGGCTCCAGCGCATGTTGGCGTCCACCATCAGCGGCATCTCCGGCCCCAGGATTTCACGTACCGCCGCGACGCGCTCCAGGTCATCGGCCAGCCGCGGGCGGCCCACCTTCATCTTGATCGCACGAAATCCGCGCGCGAGGTTCGCGTGGGTCTGCTCGCGCAACTGATCGAGCGGCATCATCAGGTCGATTCCGCCAGCGTAGACCTTCACCCGCGGATCGTGGCCGCCCAGGAAGCGCCAGAGAGGCTCGCCCGCGGACCGCGCCTTCACGTCCCAGAGGGCGGTGTCGGCGGCTGAGATCGCGAAGCAGGCAGCGCCGCCTCGGCCCGCGTAGTGCAGTCCGCTCCACATCTTCCACCAGAGCTGCTCCGTGCGGCGGGGATCCTCGCCGATCAGCCATGGCGCGATGTCGTATTCGAGGTGAGCACGCACCGCCGCGCCGCCGGTCTTGCCTACGGTGTATGTGTAACCGAGCCCCTCAACGCCGCAGGCCGTCGAGATCCGCGCGGTGACCAACGCGAAGTGCGTGATGTCGCCGTGGGTCGAATCGGAGAGCGTGGTCTCCAGCGGGACGTTGTAGTGTCCCACCTGGACGCGCTGGATCTTCACCGCGGATCAGTTGCCCGCCACCGCGACGACATCAATGGCGAAAGACGCGTCGACGGACGGCAGTCCTTCAAAAGGCAGCATCGTACTCGCCGGCGGGTTGGCGCGATCGTAGAAATCAAACCGGACCTCACGGATCTTGTTCGTCACGTCCTGGCTGAGCGGGTAGATGCTCGACATCGCCACCTTCTGGATCGACGTGCCTTGCTGTTCCAATTGCGATTTGACGCGTCCGAACGCAAGCCTCACGTCGGACTCCTGAGTCCGGAATCCCATCTGCGCGCCGGTGAGGACCACGCGGGGCGCGCTCACCAGGGCGACGTGAGAGTAGTTCTTCGAGGCTTCCAGTCCTTCGGGCGAAACCAGCTTCACAGGAACTCCGGCGGGCTGCCTCAGGCGCGCCACGGCCTCGCACTCCACCACCGACTGGGCTGGAGCCCGCTGGATCTGCACGATGTTGATCGCCGCGCCGCCGAATTCGCGATGCACCAGCCCCTGCACCTGCGGATGGTCGTCGAGCGAGCTGCTGAAGCAGGTCACGCGCAGCGTGTCTTCCGCCAAAAGCCCCACCGCCGCGAGCGCCTTCTTGAGGTTTTCGACCGACTTGACGGCAAGCGGCATCACCGGAAGCTTGCTCTGCTCCGCCGTGATTGGCGCGGTGGCCGCCTGTCCCGAGATGAACGCGAGTCCATGCGGGTTGGCGGTTTTCTTGGCCACCGACACCGACTCGATCACCACTGCGGCGCCCTCCATCGGAAGCGCTCCCACCTGAATGGTTGTCACCACCGGCAGCGGCATCCGCTTTTCCGAGAACATCTCGCTCACCAGTTGCGGGAAGCGCCGCATGTCGCCCGTGCCCGCGACGAACGCACGCAGGCGGACGATGGTCTCGCCCCGATTGGCTCTCCACAGGGCCTTGACAGCTTCCCGCACCTGCTGCGACAGCAGCCCCTTGGCGGTCAAGGGTGACACCTCGAAGGTCAGTTTACCGGTCTCGGCCTTGAGTGCTGACGGAGGATCGGGAAGGATTTCAAGGGTCTGGGTGACTTCCTCGTCCTTCTTCTTTTTCCTCTTCTGTGAGAGCAGCGGGGCGGCAGCCACAAGTAGCGCGACAGACGCAGCGATTAAACGAATGGAGATCCCGCACATCCACTCGCGATTCTACCAAACGTGTAAGATGAGGCTGAATGACCCTAGCCGGACTGATGGCGCTCGCGGTGCTCGCGGATCCGCGCGCCGTGTGGACCAGCGGCGGCGCCACGCACCAGGGATCTCCATCGCCCGATGGCAAGTGGCTGTCCTGCATCGATCCGGATTCGGGCGACCTGGCCGTGCGCGAAGTCGCGACCGGCAAGATGCGGCGGCTCACCAGGAAGGGCACACGGAAGGAGTTCGCCTACTTCTCGGTGATGTCGCCGGATTCGAAGTCCGTCGCTTTCGCTTGGTTCAACGAGCAGGGCTACTACGACCTGCGCGCCGTGGACCTGGATGGCGGCGCGCCGCGCCTGCTCTTCCAGAGCGAGGAGGCGGGATTCGTTCAGCCGTCGGCATGGTCGCCCGACGGCAAGTGGGTCCTCACGCTATTCTTCCGCAAGGACAACATCAGCCAGATCGCGCTGGTGCCAGTGGCGGGCGGCGAGACCCGTGTGCTCAAGTCGCTGAACTGGGTGTACCCGAAGAAGATGGACTTTTCGCCCGACGGCAAGTGGATCGTCTACGACAATTTCGCGCGGGACGGCGTGTCGCAGCGTGACCTGTTCGTGCTGTCGGCGGATGCGAGCCGTGAGATCCGGCTGGTGGAAAATCCGGCTGAGGATCTGTTCCCGGTATGGTCACCGTCGGGCGAGCGGATCTACTTTGCAAGTGACCGGGCGGGCTCGATGGACCTGTGGTCGGTGGCTGTTGCCAATGGGAGGCCGCAGGGCGAGCCCAGTTTGGTGCGAGGGCGGCTGGGGCGGATCCTGCCCATGGGAATCACGCGCGATGGGTCGCTGTACTACGCGTTGCGCGCGGGCGGCGGCGAAGTGTACGTCGCGGAGTGGCGCGGCGGATTCGGGTCAAAGCCGGACCGCGTCGGCGAGGGATCGAGTCCCGCGCTGTCACCGGATGGTGCGCGGCTGGCATGGCTTGCGCCGCGTGGCGCGGAGAATTTCGGGCAGGATGCCCGCGGAATCCAGATCCGCGACACGGCCAAGGGAACGGCGCGGGTGTTGACGCCACAGCTGGCGCACATGGAGCGGATCACGTGGACGCGCGATGGCAAGTCGCTGCTGGTGGGTGGAAGCGACGGCAAGGGGCGCGGCGGAGTTTTTCGTGTGGACGGGGAGTCCGGCGCGGCGCGGTCCGTGGTATCGGACACCGATGCGCCGTTCCGCGGATTCGAGTCCGTGGACACGGCGGCTGGCGTGGTGTTCGCGCGGGGCGCCGATCTGGTGTTGGCGCCGGACACGGTGGTGTATCAGGGAAAAGGGCCACTCGAAATGCTCGCCTCGGACGGGAGGCGTGTGGCGTTCATTGAGCGCGGCGAGGTCCGGCTGTGGGACGAGTCAGGTTCGCGAACGATCGGATCCGGCAAGGAATGGCTCTCGCTCACGGCGGCCGGAGGCGAGTGGCTGGCCGGGCATTCCGGTGGATTCACGCTGCTTCCATCAGGGAAGGATGCCGGATCGACCAAGGCGGCGGTGACGGGATTGAGCGTTGCGGGGGGATACATTGCGATGTCGGCTGGCAAGCCGCGGTCGGAGATATGGGCGATCGACGGATTACCGCGCTGATCGCGGTAGGCGTGCTATACGCCGGCGAACTCCGGATCCCGCTGGGGCTCGACCGCTACATGCCGGTGCCGGACTCCAATCCCCTGCGCGCGGAGTCCGCCGCGGTGGGGCGCCGTCTGTTCTTCGACAAGCGCCTGTCGCGCGACGGATCCGTGTCCTGCGCGACGTGCCACGATCCGAAACGTGCGTTCACCGATGCAGAGCCACTGGCGGTTGGAATCGCTGGCCGCAAGGGCGCGCGCCGGACACCCTCAATCGTCAACCGCGGATACGGCCGCAGTTTCTTCTGGGACGGCCGCGTGGCATCGCTGGAAGAGCAGGTGCTCAAACCGGTGACGCATCCCGACGAGATGGACCTGACGATTCCAGAGGCGTTGGCCCGTCTCAAATCCGACCCCGCGTATCCGCCGCTCGACGAGCGGGCGATGGCGGATTCGCTCGCCAGCTATATTCGCACGATCCTGGCCGGCGGGTCGCCGTATGACCGCTATGTGCAGGGCGGCCGCTCTGCTCTGAGCGCTGACCAGGTGTCCGGCCTGAAGCTGTTCCGTGGCAAGGCTGGCTGCGCGAACTGCCATGTGGGCCCGAATCTGACCGACGAGCGATTCCACAACACCGGACTTCCGGGCGAGGACCCGGGCCGGTTCGCTGTCACCAAGCGCGAAGAAGATCGTGGCGCGTTCAAGACTCCGACCCTACGCGAACTCGAAGTCCGCGCGCCGTACATGCACGACGGGAGTCTGGCCACGATCGAGGATGTGATCGAACACTACGACAAGGGCGGCAAGGAGAATCCCAATCTGGATCCGGAGATGCGTCCGCTCAAGCTCACCACGCGCGAGAAGGCCGATCTGCGTGCGTTCCTGCGGGCGTTGACTGGCACCGTAAGCGAAGGGCTACAGTAGGAGTCTGTGACTCCAGTCCTCGAAACGCTGGCGGAGTTGATCCGCGTGAACAGCATCAATCCCGCCTATCCCAATGGGCGGCCGGAAAGCGAGATCAATGCCTGGATCGGCGGCTTCTTCCACGAAGCAGGGATCAAGACGTACTTGCAGGAAGCCATGCCCGGGCGGCCCAATCTGGTAGCGGTGCTGCCCGGCCGGAATCCGGAGCGGCGCATCGTGTTCGAGGCGCACGTCGATACGGCATCGATCGACGGCATGGCGATTCCACCGTTTGAGCCACGCGTCGAGGGCGGCCGGATGTATGGGCGCGGATCGTGCGATACGAAGGCCGGGCTTGCGGCGATGATGCACGCGCTGGTCGAGCTGCGGGAGGCGCGGATCACGCCACCATGCGAAGTCTGGGTGGTGGCCGCGGCCGACGAGGAGTTTTCGTTCCGCGGTGTCCTGAAGCTGTGCGAGGGGCTCATCGCGCACGCCGCCGTGGTGGCCGAACCGACTTCGAACCGCCTGGTGATTGCCCACAAAGGCGTGCTGCGGTGGAAGATCCGCACCCACGGCCGCGCGGCGCACAGCTCAAAGCCGCACCTGGGGATCAACGCGATTTCGTTGATGGCCCGCGTGGTAGACGCAATTGAGAAGAGCGCGGCGGAGCTTGAGGCCCGCGCGCATCCGCTGGTGGGATCGCCGACCGTCAACGTGGGAGTAATCCGCGGCGGAGTGCAAGTGAACTTCGTGCCAGACGGTTGCGAGATCGAGATCGACCGGCGGCTGATTCCGGGTGAGCGTCCGGATGCAGTGCTGGCTGAGTATCAGGCGATGCTCGACGGGCTGGGGCTGCGACTGGACGCGGCCTCGATGGATGAGCCCATGCTGGTCAGCGGGCCACTGGAAACGGCGGCGGACTCCGATGTCGCTCATCTAGGTGCCCAGGTGCTGCGGGACATCGGGCTCGATCCCGAGCCGTGCGGCGTGCCGTATGGAAGTGACGCGAGCAAACTCGCTGCGCATGGCGTGCCGTCGGTTCTGTTGGGTCCGGGATCGATTGATCAGGCGCACGCGGCGGTGGAGTGGGTGGAGTGTGAGCAGGTGGAGCAGGCAGTCCGGTTCTACCGGGGGATGATGGAGCGGTTCGAATAGTGGTTGAGATCCGCTGCGCCACGGACCGGGATGCCGCGGCGATGATGCGGGTGCTCGACAGGGTGATCGAGGGACGCGTCTACAGCGCGATCGAGCGGTCATGGCCGGACCAGGATGCGGCGGCATATCTGCGCGGGCTGTCACCGCGTGAGGCGGTCCATGTGGCGGTGGATGGATCGGGCGAGGTCGTGGGCTACCAGTCGCTCGACCTGTATTCCGCGATCCTGCCGTCGATGTCGCACGTGGGGCAGATCGGGACGTTCATTACGCCGGAGGTGCGTGGGTGTGGCGTCGGCCGGGCACTGTTCGCGGCGACGGAAGCGTTCGCACGGGAGCACGGGTACGCGAAGTTCGTGATTCAGGTCCGGGCGATGAACAGTGGCGCGCAGGCTTTTTATGCGCGGATGGGGTTCCGGGAATGTGGACGGCTATCGCGGCAAGTGCTGGTCCACGGGGTGGTGGATGACGAGGTGTTGATGGAGTATTTTCTATAGCGCGGCGGGAGTCCCTCTGACGGGTCTCAAGGCTTTGGACTATGGCCCCAGATGTAACGCATATTCATCTCTAGACCGGACACTGGGCCCTCGCCCTGCAGCTTCTTTGCGGCCTTTACGATCTCCGGTTCCGGCCGCCCAGCACGATAGATGTAAACAGTCTGGCGGTCGGCATCAATGAGCCAAGCCAGTTGCACGCCGTTCTCGGCCCATTGCCGCATCTTCCGCTTGAGCTTCGAAAGGCGGTCGCTTGGAGACATCACTTCGATCACAAATTCCGGACACACCGGCGGGAACTTGCGGAACTGCTCCCTTGTGATCTCGCCCAACCGGCTGTGCGACACCCAGGCCGCGTCGGGTGATAAGGCTGCACCATCGGGCAGAATGAACTCGGCGCTCGCATCAAAGACGATCCCCCGGCGGTCCCGTCTCGCCCAACGGTTCAGTTGACTCGTTGCTTCGGCACCTCGATATGCGGATTCTCCTCCCGCTGGTGGCACGATGACAATCTCCCCTTGCGCGGTTCGCTCGAATCGCCTGTCCGGATTCGCCATGCAAAACGCGTAGTAGGCGTCGTCGTCCATTGGACTCCGATCGCTCAGCGTGAGTTTGGCGGGAAGCGAATTTTCCGGAAGAACAAGCTGCATAGGGCCATGATAGCGGAGCAGCCACCCCCTCCAGGTCCAGTCCGAGACGTGGCTCACAGATCCGACAGGCCGGCCCAGATGGAGCGCATGTTCATCGTTAGTCCGGCCACGGCACCTTCACCGTGCAACTTCTTCGCGCCTTTCACGACCTCCGGCTCACCTTGCCCAGCGCGATAGATGTGGGCAGTCTGGCGGTCTCCGTCGATCAGCCAGGCCAGCTGGGCTCCATTCTCGATCCATTGCCGCATCTTCCGCTTCAGAGCCGCAAGCCGGTCCGTGGGGGACACGACTTCGATAACGAACTCCGGACAGACTGGCATGAACTTGCGGCGTTGCTCCTTTGTCAGATTGCTCAACCGGCCGTTTGACACCCAGGCTGCGTCAGGCGATAGCGCCGCACCATCCGGGAGAATAAACTCGGTGCTTGAGCCGAACGCGACTCCACGGCGACTACGCTGCGCCCACCGGTCGAGCTGGGTCCCCGACCGCAGGCTCCTAAAATCTGACTCTCCTCCCGCTGGTGGCACGATGAGGATCTCGCCTTGCGCGGTCCGCTCGAATCGCTTGTCCGGATTCGCCATGCAGAACGCGTAGTAGGCGTCGTCGTCCATCGCAGCCGGCTCGTTACTTCTTCGGCAATGACTTCGCATACCGGACTCCCAACTGGACCCACTCCTCCAAGTCCCTGTCCTCACGGATCCCCTCAACTCCCACCGTCAGGAACCCCTTCATCACCCGTCCCGTGAAATCCATCACACGCGCATGCGGACGCGCGAGCGCCGCCTCATACGCATCCGCCCCACAGCGCACCATCAGCTCCTGCCCCACGATCCCGCACGCCATGTTCCCGCCGATCATGAACGCGATCCCGCCGAACATCTTCTTCTCCCTGAACCCGGCGGTCCCGTCGAGAATCTCCCGGATCCGGTGCGCCAAGCCTTGATCGAACGCCATAGCCGCCAGTCTACTCCGGGCTCCACGGCGGACGCACGCCCTGCATCCGCGCGTAGCTGATCAACTGGCCGAGATGCTCGCCCACGTGGCCCACGATTCCAATGTATGCACCGCGCACGGTGTTGTCCTGGCCCCAGAGCTTGATCTCGCGGCTCAACTGCCCGCTACGCAGCGGCTCCAGCTTCTTCCGCAGCTCGGCGAAGCTCGCTTCCAGCATCGCGACCAACTCCGCTTTGCTCCGCGGATGCAGCTCGCTCCGGCGCTGTTCCTCGACACGGGCCTTGAGGTCGGCGGGCTCCGGAGTCTTCTCCGCCAAGCCCGCCATCAGCGCGTTGCCCAGGCTGATGTGCGCGATCACCTCGCCGAACGGCCGGACCCGCGGGGACGGCTTCCATCCGTACTTGTCCTCGGGCATGGCCCGCGCCAGTGCGACCAGCTTCTTCTCCATGTCCGCAAGCTGGACCAGCAGTTCGCGCGCCGGCTGCTCAGGCTCCACATCGCGCACCGCCAGCAGCTCGACATCGAACACCAATTCCGCGCGCGGTGGAATGGACCCGCGCCCCTTCTCGCCATACGCGAGCTGATACGGAATGAACAGCCGCCGGCGCCCGCCCTCGCGCATGCCTTCGAATCCTGTGTCCCAACCGGAGATCACTTGCCGACGGCCCTGAATGAATTTGAAGGGCTCGTCGCGGGCCACTGAGGAATCGAACTTGGTTCCATTGCGCAACCAGCCCGTGTAGTGGACCGCGTACTCCTGGCCCGGCTGTGCGCGGGCGCCCGCGCCCTCCTTGACTTCGATGAAGCGCAGCACGGCCAGCTCCGACGCCGGTCCCGGAATCCCGGGCACACCCGCCGGCATCTCCGGCGAGAAGACCTGAAAGAAGGCGGCGAACAGGCGCGGGATCATCACTCGATGGTAGTCTATCCTCCATGCCCGATCGAAAACCGAACATGGAGGCCCGGCGGCGTTTTCTCGGTGTCACCACCGCGCTCGCCGGCGCTCTTGCCGGATGCTCCGGCGGCAACACCCAACAGGCCGCGGCCGACGCGGACACCGAGCCCAGCCTGCTCGGCAAAGTCCCATCCGACTACGGAAACCGCTCGCCGCACGAAAAATCGAAGCGCACCTACGCCGATTCGAAGACGCCACAGGCAGGATCCAGCCGCACGCCCCTGCAGGATTCCTACGGCATCATCACTCCCAACTCGCTGCACTTTGAGCGGCACCACGCGGGTGTCCCCGAAATCGACCCGGCCAAGCACACTCTGCTTGTGCACGGCATGGTGGACCGGCCGCTCGTGTTGAGCGTCGCCGACATCAAGCGGCTGCCGTCGGTGTCCAAGGTGTACTTCGTCGAGTGCTCCGGCAACAGCGGCGGAGAGTGGAGCGGCAAGGGCGCGCCGGATGCGCAGCGGTCCCACGGACTCGCCAGTTGCTCGGAATGGACCGGCGTTCCGCTGTCGTTGATCCTGAGCGAGGCGGGAATCAGGAAAGACGCCAGGTGGCTGCTCGCCGAGGGCGCGGACGCGTGTAAGATGGCGCGCAGTATTCCGGTGGAGAAGGCGGTAGGCGACACGCTTGTTGCATACGCGCAGAACGGCGAGGCGATCCGGCCCGAGCAAGGCTATCCGCTGCGCCTGATCGTGCCCGGCTGGGAAGGCAACATCAACGTGAAGTGGCTGCACCGGATCCACGCGGCCGAGGAGCCCTTCTACACCAAAGACGAGACATCGAAGTACACCGACCTGATGGCGGACGGCAAGGCGCGGATCTTCACGTTCGACATGGACGCCAAGTCGGTCATCACCGCTCCTTCGGGCGGGCAGAAGATCGCCGGCAAGGGATTCCAGGAGATCACCGGACTCGCCTGGTCCGGCCGGGGACGCATCGAGAAGGTGGAGGTCACCACCGATGGCGGCAAGACCTGGACCGCCGCGCAACTCCAGGAGCCTCGATTCCCACGCGCGTTTACGCGTTTCCGCATGCCGTGGACCTGGGATGGATCCGAGGCGTCGCTCGCCTGCCGCGCCACCGACGAGTCCGGTTACGTGCAGCCGCCGCGGCAAGTGCTCGTCGAGGCGCGCGGACTCAATTCCAACTACCACTGCAACGCGATCAAATTCTGGAAAGTTCAAGCCGATGGGAGCGTGACCAATGTGGAAGCTTAGCGGACTGCTCCTCGCGGCCCCGGTGTTGTGGCCGCAATCACCGAAGTACCAGATCGGCCGCGCTCCGCTCGATACTGATCTCAAGGAGCGCGACATCTCCGTGCTGGCCGGCGGGCGCGGACTGCCACCCGGATCCGGCACCGCAGCCGCGGGCAAGGACGTCTACTCGCGCCGCTGCCAGAAATGCCACGGCAATTCGGGACAGGGAGGCGAGGAGGGTCCGGCGCTGGTGGGCGGCAAGGGATCCCTGGCCACGCCCAAGCCCGTGAAAACGGTCGGGAGCTATTGGCCCCACGCGACGACGCTGTTCGACTACACCCGGCGCGCGATGCCGTTCAACCGGCCCGGCACTCTGTCAAACGACGAGGTCTATTCGTCCAGCGCGTACGTGTTGTTCTTGAACGGCATCATCGGCGAAAACGACGTGATGGACGCCAAGACACTGCCCGCGGTGAAAATGCCGAATCGCGACGGATTTATCAAAGACGCCCGGCCCGATACTTCCGCGCGCGGCGCCACCAAGCGTGCGCCCGTCCCACATCCCGCAAAATCTGGACCTTGAGCGCGGCGGCATCGGGGAACTTGCGCTCGTCGCGGATCCGGTGGAAGAAGTCGAGCCCGATCCGCGCGGGCGGCTTGCCCTGATAGGCCTCGATCACATGGCTCTCGATCGCCAGCGTGTCGCCCCCGAAGGTCGGCCGGAACCCGATGTTGGTCACGGCGGCCCAGCGGCGGTCAGTGTCGAGATCGCGCACCTGCGTCACGTACACGCCGCGCGCCGGCAGGACCTGGGCTGATGTGGCCAGATTGAGCGTCGAAACGGTCTGCGCCGATCCCACGCCGTGTCCCGGCACCACGTCTCCTTCGATGCCGAACGGACGCCCGAGCATTCGCATGGCCAGTGCCAGCCGCCCGGTCTCAACGCACTTGCGGATCTCCGTGCTCGACACCAGCTTTCCCCGGAAGGTGACCGCGCCAACACCTTCCACCGTGAACCCCAGCGTAACGCCCATTTCGCGCAGCAGCTCGACGGTCCCCCCCTGCTTGTGGCCAAAACGGAAGTTCGTGCCGACAGCCACATGCCGCGCGCGGACCGCGTCCACCAGCACCTGCTGCACGAAGTCAACCGGGCTCACCCGCGAGAACTCCCGGTCGAACGGGATCACCAGCACCTGCCGGATTCCGGCCTCCGCCATCCACTCGATCCGCTGGTGCAACTGGGTCATCAGACGCGGCGCACGGTCCGGCGCCACCACGCTCGTGGGATGCGGATCGAATGTGACCGCCGTCGGGACTGCGCCGTGCCCACCAAGCCGCGCCATCAGCGTCTGGTGCCCGATATGGACTCCGTCAAAGTTCCCGATCGTTACCGCTGATGCGGCGAACCGCGCACTGGCCTCGGCCAGCCCACGGGCGACAATCAGGTCAGACCGCATCGGGCGCCTCGATTCGAATTTGAAGTCCGTCGTAGGACAGCCGGACGTGGGCGGGCAACAGGTCCTCTGTGCGGGCATGGGGCAGGTCGTGGCTGATGTGTGTGAAGTAAACGCGGCTCGCGTTCAAGCGCGCGGCAATCTTGAGCGACTGCTCGACAGTCGAGTGCGTCGGATGCGGCTTGTGCCGCAGCGCATCGAGGAACAGCACGTCCAGCCCTTCGAGCATCGCTAAGGAGGACTCGGTGATGTCGCTGTGGTCGGTCAAGTAGGCGAGCTTGCCGAAGCGGAAGCCGTAGGAGCAGCCCCTGCCGTGAATCAGGGGGATGGGCACGCACCGCACCCCGAACAGGTCGAACGGCGATCCGTCCATCCCGCGCGGCTCGATCTTCGGCATCGAGGACTCGCTTGCCTTGCCGGAGAACACATAGTGAAACGTGGCGCGGATCCCGGCCATCGTCTCCTCGGATGCGTAGATGGGGATCGGCCCCTTCTGCCGGAAGTTGAGCGGGCGCAGGTCGTCGAGCCCGAGGATGTGGTCTGCGTGGGCGTGGGTGTAGAGAATGGCGTCGAGCTTCTCGATCTTGTGACGGAGGGCCTGCTGCCGGAAGTCGGGTGCGGTGTCGATGAGCACCACCTTGCCGTTGTACTCAAGCAGCGCCGAGGGGCGCAGCCGCTGGTCGCGCGCGTCCGCCGAGCAGCATACGTCACAGTGGCAGCCGATGGTTGGAACGCCGACGCTGGTTCCCGATCCGAGGACGGTGAGGAGAAGTTCCATCACCCGGCCGTGGAAACCTGGACGAACCGGATGCGCAGCTCGGCGAGCGTGTTTTCGAGCTCGCGCTGCTCCGGCCAGGTCAGGTTTCCCTTTGTCTTCTCCTGCAGCATGGCCAGGGTGTCGATGCCGTGGCGTGCCAGCGGGAGGTTCGGTTCGGGCCGTTCCGTCTCGTCGCCAAGATGCAACAACCCGAGCTGGACCTCGACTTGCATCCGCACGCTGGCGATCAGGAACTCAAACGTTGGAGGGGGCAACAGCGAATCACTCATCAAGTCCATTTTTACAAATCTTTACGTCGTTTTTGGTGGAACCGCGACGTCCATCAGGGAGAATATTTTTGGGGGATGTTCACGTGGACGCCGCTGTTTACAACCTCACCACCGACACCGACCTGATGCTCGCCGTGAAGGCGGGCGAGGAGCCTTGCTTCGACTTGCTGCTGGTAAGGCACCGTGGTCCGATCGTGCATTTCATCTTCCGGATGGTCCAGAACAGCGACATCGCGGAGGAGTTGGCCCAGGAGGTCTTCCTCCGGGTCTACCAGTCGCGTGGGCGCTACACCGCCGACGCGAAGTTCACCACCTGGCTTTACCGGATCGCCACCAACCGGGCGCTGAACTGGCTGCGCGACAACCGCCGCCACAACGAAACCGAGCGGTTGGACGCGGTGTCGCCCGAAGGGATCCGGCGGCAGATCGCGGATCCGTCCATCTCAGCCGAGAACCGGGCGATGCGGGAGGAGATTCTGCGCGGCATCCGCGGAGCCGTAATGCAGTTGCCGGACCGCCAACGGGCCGCCGTCCTGATGCACAAGTACGACGAGCTCGACTACCACCAGATCGCCGAGGCGCTCGAATGTTCGCCCCAGGCCGTCAAGTCGCTCCTGTTCCGCGCCTACACGGCGCTGAGGCTGACTCTCGAAGGCGTCGCCGTCTAGCGCTGCTGGCCGGATACACTGGTCTGAATGGCCACGGCCACCCAAACCCTGATTGACAAGTCGTTTCTCGAACGGCTGGAACGGCTGACGATCCACTGGCAGAAGTCCTTTCCCGGGCTGGTTGGAGGCCATAACGCATCGCGGTTCCCCGGCGCCGGACAGGAGTTCCTGGATCACCGCAACTTCCACCATGGCGACGATCTGCGGGCGGTAAACTGGCGCGCCTACCTGCGCCTGGAGAAGCTGTTCCTCAAGATGTTCCAGGTGGAGCCGCGCGTGCCGGTCCGGCTTTTGCTCGACACCTCGGCGACCATGGGCACCGGAACACCGCCCAAATTCGACTACGCACGCAAGCTTGCCGCCGCCCTTGCCTATGTCGGACTGGTGCGGCTCGACACGATCGTGTTGTGCCCCTTCGACAGCGCCCTCGGGCAGGAGCAAGTCTGTTCCGGTGGCCGTCACCGCTTCGGTCCCGTGTCCGACTACCTGTCGCGCCTGGAACTAACGGGTACCACTGATTTCCTCGCCGTGGCCCGCAAGTTCGCGGGCAAGTACGTCAATCGCGGGCTGCTGGTGATCGTCTCCGATTTCGATCCGGACCAGGACTGCGAGAAGCCGCTCCAGTACTTGGCTGAGTTCGGGCACGAGTTGTTCCTCGTCCACTTGTGGGCCGATGAAGACCGCATCCCACCCTGGGATGGCGAGTTGGACCTGACGCACGCCGAGAGCGGCGCGAAACTCGAAATCGACTTCGACCCGGGTGCGCGCGAGCGTTACACGCAGGCGTTCGACGAGTACGGTGAGCAGCTCCGCAGAATCGCGCTACGGCATGGCGGGCGCTATGTCGGACTGCCGGTGTCGATGCCGGTGGAAGAGGCAGTGTTCGGCCCGATGGTCCGCGCAAGGGGCGTGGAGTAGAGCAGCCGCGCGCCCACTCAGGAGAACAGCGAGTTGATGTCAGGTGCCGAGAGGATCGACCGGCTCAAGCGGACAAGTTCTCTGGCTGAGGAGGGTCCGGAGGACCTCCCGTTCACCCTGCAAGATCCCTTGCTTCATGCCTCGATCGAGGCCCTGTTGCTCCGCACGCGCGAGACGTTCCCTCAGAGCCGGGCCAATCGCGTCGTTCTGAAGCAATACTTCAAACGTGATCATATGCTGAACCTTTGCCATTATCGCCTGCCCCAAGTCGCGCAATCCACCCAGGATGATCCAGCTTCGCGAGGCCCCGAAGGACTTTGGCATAGACTCGCTCGGGGCTCGCTCCCGTGAGGATTCCCGCCATGTTGTCGCTGAGGTCATCGCTTGCAAGCAATGCATCTCCATCCATGTCGTGGGCATCGATTTGCTCATACCGGATCGTTGCGTACTCCCGCACAAAGGGATTGGGCAAGGGCAGCCGCTCCTTGCCGAGGTACCACCGCACCGGCCGGACCCGCTTGCCAGGGAACTGCTCCTCCAGGTGCAAGTAGTTCCGGCCCATACACCGCGGCACCGCCACTCGATTCTGGGCGGTTTTCAATGACCGGCATCTCGACGTTGTGCCAATGCACGACGCGGCCCCCGAACAGGATCAGTTTCGTCGCAACGTCGAACTGTTGAGCCACTTTGGAGCGCACCTCACCGCTCACTAGTGTTCTCACGAAAATTCAAGATTAGAGCATTTTCACATTTTATGTACATCTAGAGCATTTTCACATTTTATATACATCTGCTATGCCCGATATCCGCAACTCCGGCAATAGGCGCGGACTTGTTCTGGAGTGA
>Ga0194132_10003303_pt1 | contig 28881 bp, 33 predicted proteins | sample TA2KigOf80mmetaG_FD_148612 | JGI IMG/M metagenome (GOLD analysis project Ga0194132, IMG submission 148612) | Freshwater microbial communities from Lake Tanganyika, Tanzania - TA2015054 Kigoma Offshore 80m | ecosystem: Environmental > Aquatic > Freshwater > Lake | place: Tanzania: Lake...
TGCTGTCCGAACGGTTGAAGGAACTCGCGGCGGAGGAGATCGTGGTGCGCACCGTGCACCACGACACTCCGGTGCGTGTCGAGTACCGTCTGACCCCCCGGGGTGAGGCGTTGACGCCGGTCATCCAGGCGCTCGCGGAGTGGTCGGAACGCTGGCTCCCCGCTCCGGCTGCCGTGTATCGCTCATAGGGATTCGACGCCGACCGGATGAACCTCGACTACCGCGCACTCGCCGACCACTGGATGCGTCGCATCGACGAAATCGGACTGATCGCCGCCGTCGACGAGATCGCGGCGCCCATGATGATGGTCCACTCGGGGATGGGTGCGCAGGATGTCGAGGCGCTGCGCGCGCGCTTCGCGGAGATGGCAGTCGCGTTCCCGGACGCGACCGTCACGCTGGACGACATCCTGGTGGACGGCCCCAAACTGTGCATGGTGATCGGGTGGCAGGGGACCCATCTCGGGCCACTCCGCGGCTTTGCCGCGACCGGACGTCCGGTGAATTTCGAGATCATCATCGTGCTCCAGATGAACGGCTTCCTGGTGGAGCGCGTCCGGTTCTTCGCGGAGCCCTACACGCCCGCCGTGCAGATGGGGATCATCCCCTCCTTCGACGACCTCGCGAACGAAGGTCCGATCTAGGCCACCGCCGCCTCGCCTCGATCGCAGGGGTAGGCTCCGGTAGACTCGCCTTCTCGCTCACCGCTTCATGACAGGCTCGCCCGTGCGCCGGAGACTCGTCCGACCGTTCTACGGCTGGTGGATCGTGGCGGCCGCCGTGGTGGTCCAGGCGTTGCCGGCGGGGCTCCTCCAGCAGGCGTACGGCGCGTACGTGGTGCTGCTGGAGCGCGAGTTCGGCTGGAGCCGCACGACGCTCTCCGGCGCGTTCTCCATCGTCCGCATGGAGGAAGGCCTGCTCGGCCCGGCGCAGGGGTGGCTGCTGGACCGGCTGGGCCCGCGTTTCGTGATGCGCATCGGCACCGTGATCTTCTCCGCTGGCTTCTTCCTCTTTGCCCGCATCGATTCGGTCGCCGGGTTCTACGCCGCCTTCACGGTGATGGCGATCGGCGCGTCGATGGCCGGGTTCCTGTCGATCACCACGGCGATCGTCAACTGGTTCGACCAGAAGCGCTCGATGGCGATGGGCATCGCGCTGCTCGGCACCGCAGTGGGAGGACTCCTGCTCCCGCTCGTCGTCCTCGGGCTGGAGGCGTGGGGCTGGCGGACGATGGCGAACGTCTCCGGCGCCGTGATCCTCGCGGTCGGCCTGCCCTTCGTGCAGATCATCCGCCATCGCCCGGATCAATACGGGCTGCTCCCCGACGGCCGTCTCCCCGATGCGCCGTTCGCGCGCGCGGACGGCACGCCGCTCGCCCCGGAGGAGCCGGCCTCGTTCACCGCGCGCGACGCGATGCGGACGCGCGCCTTCTGGTTCATCTCGCTGGCCCACACGGGGTCGGTGCTGGTGGTCTCGGTCGTGATGGTGCATTTCGTCGCATACGCCACCACGTCGCTCGGCTACTCACTGAGCGCGGCGGCCGGGATCGTGACGCTGCAGACCGTGACGAACCTGATCGGGCGTCCGCTGGGCGGGTGGGTGGCCGACCGAACCAGCTCGCGACTGGTCACCGCGGTGGCGATGCTCGCCCACGCGGTCGCGTTGCTGCTGCTCGCCTTCGCGACGGCGCCGTGGATGGTGATCGCGTTCGCCCTGTTGAACGGACTGGCCTGGGGCGCTCGCGTGCCGGTGATCGTCTCGATGCGCGCCGAGTATTTCGGCTCCCGCTCGTTTGGCGCGATCATGGGGCTGTCGTCGCTCGTCGTGACCTTCGGCGGCGTCATCGCGCCAATCGCGGCGGCATGGGCGTACGACGCGACCGAGTCCTACACGATCTCGTTCGCGATCCTCGCCGTGCTGGCCGGCCTCGGGTCGCTGTTCCTGCTCTTCCTGCCGAAGCCCGGGCAGGCCCCCGCGACCGCCGGCGCCTAGCCGGCGCCTAGCCTGGCCCGAGGGCTACGCCCGGATCGACCGCAGCAGCCGGTCGACCGCGTCACCCACCGCCTGGCGGGTCTCCGCCGGATCCGAGGCGAGCGCGATCATGTGCGCGGCCTCGCTCGCCACGCCGCGCAGCAGATGGGCGACCTCCTCGATCCCCATACTCGGGTCGAGGTCTCCACTGGCGCGCAGGCTGGTGAGACCATTGCGGAGCATCGCGAGGCTCGCGTCGATCTCACGCCAGCGCTCCCAGCCGAGGACGCTCGGCGCGTCCAGCAGCAGGATCCGCCGCACGGTGGGGTCCATCGAGTGGTCCAGGTAGACGTCGAACCCGGCGCGGAACCGGTGCCACGGTTCGTCGCCTGCGTTGCGCGAGGCCGCGCCGATGCGCTCGCGCATCTCCTGCTGCACCTCGACGAAGACCGCCTCGAACAGGTCACGCTTGTCGCGGAAGTGATGGTAGAGCGCGCCCCGTGTGACGCCGGCCTGCTGCACGATCTCTTCGGTCGCGCTTCCGGCGTAACCCCGCTCCGCGAACAGCGTCCGTGCGACCTGCATCAAGTTCGCACGCGTGCGGTCGGCCTGTTCGGCCTTCCGGCTGCGCTCCGTCGTCTCGGTGGCTGTGGTCACAGGATCCTCGATCTCAGTCGCGCCATGGCGATCGTGCCTCGATACTTACTCTACGTCCGCGTTCAGCGTTCGGGCTATGCGTCCTCTGGTGCGGTCGCACTAGACGTGCGCCACCAGTTTTCGCACCTCGCCGAGGCGTCCGAGAGATTCGAGGACCAGCGCCGGGTCGCTCACCAGGTCTCTCGTGACGATCTCCGTGTACCCTGCTTCCGCGTAGGTGCGGAACTGCTCCGCCACCTGCTCCACCGAACCCCACACGAGGGCGGACGGGTGGAACCCGCGATACCCGCGCGCGAGGATCGGCGCGACGATGCGGCGTGCCTCCTCCGGGTCGCTGCCCACGTAAATGTCGCGGCGGATCGCTACCGCCTTCGGCTTCCGTCCGTGCGCGACCGTCCGGTCGAGGTACATCGAGACATGCTCGCGCGCCTGCACCGGCGTCAGCCCCGGGTCGGCGAGCCACCCGTCGCCGAGGCGTGCCGCGCGGTCGACCGTGGCCGGGACGGACCCGCCGATCCAGACCTCGATTGGCTCGCTGGGCAGCGGCGCGATCCGCGCGCGGTCGAACGGATACCGTCGCGTCCCGCTCACCGGCCCGCCGGCCCACAGCGCGCGCACCGTCTCCAGGCACTCCTCGAACCGCGACGGCCGCTGCGAGGGCTTCACCCCCATCGCCGGAAACGCCGGGTCGTCCTCGGCGCCCACCGCGCACTGCATGATGAACCGCCCCTGCGCGATGCTCGCCAGCGTCGCGACCTGCTCCGCCAGCAACACCGGGTGCCACAGCGGCAGCAGGTAGAGGGCGCCCGCGGGACGGCCGTCCCACTCCGCGAGCAACCGGCCGAGGATCGGCGAGTTCTGGTAGTACTTCCCCGGCCCCGTCGCGTGGTGGTCGCCCACGAACAGCGAGTCGAGGCCGGCGTCGCGTGCCGCCCGCGTCCGCTCGATCATCCAGCGGGCGCCTTCGCGCGCATCGTCCGTCCGGTGTGAGCTCGACAGCGATACCCCGATGCGCACGGTGACCTCCAGCGCCCAGATCTCCAACGCCCAGTACCCGTTACCTCAATACCGAGAATGCCGGGCCGGATGAGTGTAGAAGGGCCTTCCGGAGACGTCGCATACCGCCGGTACGTCCCCGCTACACTGCCCTCGGACCCTCACGGAGATTCGATGTCAGCCCTGCAGCGCATGATCCGCCCGCTGGCCATCCGCGTGCTCGCCTTCAACGAGCGACGGAAGACTGGCGTCGTCTGGAACCCCCTCGCCGAGGCGTACCAGCAGGACCCCGTCCCCACCTACGAGGCGCTGCGTGAGGGCGACCCCGTCCACTACTCCGAGATCCTCCGCGGCTGGGTCGTCTCCCGCTTCGACGACATCGACGCCATCCTGCGCGACCACCGGCGCTTCTCGAACGCCTCCCGGCTGACGAACGCCGCCACCGGTGCGCCCATCGACGTCGAAATCGCGCCATCGATGCTGCTCGTCGACCAGCCGGACCACACCCGGCTGCGCTCGCTCGTCAACCACGCCTTCACGCCGAAGGCGGTCGAGGCGATCCGCCCGCGCATCGAGGCGTTCACGGACGCCTTCATCACCGAGGTCGGCGACGCGAAGCGCTTCGACCTCATGCAGGCGATAGCCGTCCCGCTCCCGGTCGCCGTGATCTCTGAGATGATCGGCGTCCCGCAGGCCGACCGCGCGCGCTTCAAGACCTGGTCGGACGCCGTCGCCCGCTCGCTCGAGCCGACGATGTCCCCGCGCGAGCTCACCGAAGCGATGCAGGCGCGCGCGGCCCTCCGCCTCTACTTCACGCCGCTGATCGAGGAGCGCCGCGCGCAGCCGCAGGACGACCTGATCAGCGCCCTGGTCCGCGCCGAGGAGCAGGGCGACCGCCTCTCCCACGCCGAGGTGATCTCCACCCTCAACCTGCTCCTCATCGCCGGCAACGAGACCACCACGAACCTCATCGGCAACGGCATGCTCGCCCTGCTCCGCCACCCCGGCGCCCAGCGCCACGTTGCCCATCACCCCGAGGCGATCGAGGCCGCCGTCGAGGAGATGCTGCGCTTCGACTCCCCCGTCCAGACCAACGGCCGCATCGCCCTCGAAGACGTCGTCATCGGCGGCCAGCGCATCGCGAAGGGCCAACGCGTCGTCCTGCTCCAGGGCGCCGGCAACCACGACCCCCGCCACTTCGAGCACCCCGACGCCTTCGACCCCACCCGCGGCGGGCCCACCGGCGGCGACCCCGGGCACGGCGACCCGATGCGCGGAGATAAATCCCACCTCGCCTTCGGCCGGGGCATTCACCACTGCCTCGGCGCGCCCATCGCGCGGCTGGAGGCGCAGATCGTCTTCCCCCGCATCCTCGCCCGCTGGCCGGACATCCGCCTCGCCGCCGAGCCCCGCTACCGCGACAGCGTCGTCCTCCGCGGCCTCACCGCCCTCGACGTCGAGGTCTGACACGTTCTGGACTCAGGCTCCCCCTCCCTTCTGGCTCCCCCTTGCCCCTTGAGGGGCGAAGGGGTTGGGGGGAGGGGGTTCTGAAGCCTCCTTCCCCCTCATGAATGGGGAGGGAGGTTGGGAGGGTGAGGGTCCCTAAATACTCAGCCCGATCTCACGCAGAAAGGCTGCGTTTGACGGCTCACGGCCGAGGAACCGGCGCACCAGCACGTCGCCGTCCTCTGTCCCCCCGGCTTCGAGGATGACGCGGCGGTAGTCGCGTCCCACGGCCTCCTCGCCCTCAGGGCCGCCATCGAGGCGAGCCTGCTCGAAACGCGTCACCATATCGTCGCCGAAGACCTGCGACCAGAGGTAGCCGTAGTACCACGCGTCGTAGCCGAAGAGATGGCCGAAGCCGGCCTGGAAGTGCGTCTCCGGCGGGAACGCGAACCCGGTGATCCCGTGCATCGCCTCGGCGAGCGCGTCCGTGTCTTTCACGGCCCCCGCGTCGTGGTAGGCGAGGTCGAGCCGCGCGAAGTAGATCTGGCGGAGGTAGTGCAGCCCGCTCCCCACGTTCTTCGCCGCCACCATCTGCGCCAGCAACGCCTCGGGCAGCGGCTCGCCCGTCCTCACGTGCCGGGTGAACCCTCGCAGCACCGACGGCTCCCACACCCAGTGCTCCAGCATCTGCGACGGCGCCTCGACGAAGTCGCGCTGCACGTTCGTCCCGGCGAAGCGGACGTAGGGCGAGCGGGTCATCACCTGGTGCAGGATGTGCCCGAACTCGTGGAACAGCGTCTCCACCTCGGAGTGGCGCAGCAGGCTCGGCGACTCCGCCGAGGGCTTCGTGAAGTTGGCGACGATCGCCGCGGCGGTCGCCTGGTAACCGCCGTCCGGCAGCGTGCGGCCGGGGCGGAGGACGAACGCGGCGGCGTGGCCGTACTTGTCCGGCCTCGGGTGCAGGTCCATATAGAAGTGCCCGATGAAGTGCCCTGTGCGGCCGTCCGTCGCGTCCTCGATGGCGTCCTCTACGGCGTACAGCCGCACGTCCGGGTGCCACGCGCGCGTCTCGGCGACCGGCACGAAGCGGACGCCGAGCAGCCGCTGGTAAACCTCGAATAGTCCGTCGAGGACGGCGTCCAGCGGGAAGTACTCGGCGACGGCGAACTGGTCGACCTGGTACCGCTCGCGCATCAGCCGCTGCTGGTAGTACCGCCAGTCCCAGATCTCCAGCCGTGCTTCTGGATTCTCGAGGTGGCGTCGTTTCTCCGCCCGCAACTCCTCGATGTCCCGCTCCGCCTTCACCCGCACCTGCCGTTCGAGGTCCACGAGGAAGTCGAGCGCCGTCTGAGGCGTGCGCGCCATCTTCGTCTCGATCACGTAGGCGTCCCACGAGGGGTAGCCGAGCGTCTCCGCGATCTCGTGGCGGGCCGCGATCGCCTCCGTGAGGAGCGGGAGGTTCACGTCCGCCGCGCGGCGGTAGTTCTTCAGGAACAACTCGCGGCGTAGCGATTCGTCCTCGGCGGCTTCGAGGAACGGGTAGAACTCCGGGTAGTCGAGGGAGACGCGGTAGCGCGCGTCCTCGGGCGTCTCCACGACATCCAGCCGCTCGATGTACGACTCGGGCAGCCCGCGCAGTTGCTCGCGGCGGAGCAGCAGCGCGTCGTCGTACTCGTCGATGTTCCGCCGGAACTCGATCCCGAGGTGGATGAGGCGTTCCTTCAGCGCCCGCACGCGTGCCCGGCGCTCCGGGTCGAGGTCGAAGCCGTTGCGCCGGTGGTCGCGTCGCGTGTGCTCCAGCAGCCGCGCCGTCCCGCCGTCGAGCGCCTGCGCCTCGGCTGTCTCCGCGAAGGCGCGCACCGCCGCCGCGATCTCCTCGCGGAAGCCGATCGAGATGCCATAGGTGTCGAGGCGCTGCTCCGCCTCCAGTGCGGCCTCGCGCAGCGCCGGGGCGGCGGCGACGTAGGTGAGGAAACCGTGTTCGCCGCTGGCGAGGGCGAGGAGGTTCGCCACCTCGTCGAGCGGCTGGAGCGTGTTGGCGAACGTCCGCTCGCCCTCGACCCGCGCGACGCCATCGATGATCGCCTCGCAGCGGGCGATCGACGTCTCGACGCCCGTCCGGATGCGCTCCGGTGTCGCCAGCGTGTAGTCGAACGGCGGCGTCGTGGCGAGAGGCGAGGAGTGCGGCGAGGCGAGATCCGTCATGGCCGAATGATAGGGGGCACGCCCCGCGAGCCTAGATCGCCTCGTCCGGGTGCTGGCGCGGGATCCCGCTGAGCACAAACGCGGTCTCGACGAGGTCGGCGGCGCCCTCGATCTCGGACTCGATCGTGAGGAACTCGGTGTCGTGGTGGACGAGCTTGTAGCGGGCGTTGCCGAGGTACTCGACCTTCTCGATCCGCTGAAGGTCGGCCCACGCGACCTCGTGCAGTGGCTGGCCGAGGTGGAGTGCCGTGGCGCCCTCGGTGGTGAGCACGATCGAGGTGGCGGTGCCCCGCCAGGTGAGCAGCACGACCGGCACCATGAAGAGGGTGACCGCGAGCGCGAAGAGGCCGAACCCCTTCGCCTCCGTCGAGTCGAGAAGGAACCCGAGTACGAGTGCCACCACCGTGACGAGCAGCGGGAGCGCGAACGAGGCGTTCTGCCACCAGCGGTTGGGGTTCGCGAAGACGCGCACCACCTGGTGCATCGAGGCGATGGCGCGCGCGTCGGCGTCGTGCAGATTGAGAGATGGCGTGGGGAGCGGCGGCTCGTCGGTCATGCGGCGAATCATCGCTCGACGTGGCCGGAAGCACGAGTCCGCGTGCCCTCGGCTACTATCAGCCCGGTAAGGGAGCCGCCATGCCGTCACCGACCGGGCCCGCGCTGCGACTGAGCGTCCTCGACCAGGCCCCCATCCGCGAGGGCGGGACGGCGGCGCAGGCGCTGCGCGAGTCGATCCTGCTCGCGCAGGCAGCCGAGCGCTTCGGCTACTCCCGCTTCTGGCTGGCGGAGCACCACGCGAGCGGCGGACTGGCCTGCGCCGCGCCCGAGGTGGTGATCCCGGCGGTCGCGTCGCAGACCTCGACGATCCGGGTCGGCTCGGGCGGGGTTATGCTCTCGCACTACGCGCCGTTGAAGGTGGCGGAGCAGTTCCGTGCGCTGGAGGCGCTCTTCCCCGGGCGGATCGACCTCGGCATCGGGCGCGCGCCGGGGAGCAGCATGCAGACGAAGCAGGCGCTGGAGCACGGGCCGGGCAACCTGCCGCTGGAGGCTTTCCCCGACCAGGTCGAGGACCTACTGGGCTACCTCAGCGACACGTTGCCCGAGGACCATCCGTTCTTCGGCATCCACGCCAGCCCGGTCATCGACGGCACGCCCGAGGTGTGGTGCCTGGGCTCCTCGCTGGACGGCGCGCAGATCGCCGCCAGCCTCGGACTGCCGTACTGCTTCGCGCAGTTCATCTCGCCGGAACTCGGCGCGCGCGCCGTCGCGCTCTACCGCACCCGCTTCAAGCCCTCGAAGTGGGCCTCCGAACCGCGCGTCTCGGTCGGCGTCTCCACGCTGTGCGCGGCCACCGACGAGGAGGCGGAACGCCTCGCGCGCGTGCGTTACGTGTGGCGTTTCCGCCGCGGCGCGGTGCCCTCGCCAGAGACGGCTGCGGCGTTCGAACTCACGCAGCCCGAACTCGACTATGTGACGTATTCGATGTCGAAGGCGGCGGTCGGGTCCCCCGCCACCGTAAAGGCACGCCTCGAGGCGATGGCGAACGAGTTCGGGGCGGAGGAACTCGTGCTGCTCACGATCACCTACGACTTTGCCGACCGCATCCGTTCGTATGAACTGGTCGCGCGGGAGTTCGGCCTCCTCAAGTAGCCAACGGACAGGGGCGGGCGATGGTCGGGCGCAGGATCCAGAAGACCGAGGACGACTTCATTCGCGAGGCGATGCACGAGTTGCCGTACGGCATCTATGTCGTCGGCACGACGCGCGACGGCAAGCCGAACGGGATGATCGCGGACTGGGTGATGCAGGTCTCGTTCGAGCCGCGGCTGGTCGTGGCGGCCTTCGAGCGCGACTCGTCGTCGCTGGGCCGCATCCGCGACCACGGCTACTACACGGTCAACCTGTTGCCCCAGAAGGACGGCCTGCTGATCGCGCAGCGTTTCGTCCAGCCGTCGAACGCCGCGAAGGTGCGCGGACGCAGCGACGAGGCGGCGGCACAGCAGCACGATAAGCTCGCGGGCATCGACTACCGGCTCTCCGAGCGCGCGCCTGGCTGCCCGATCCTGGAGGACGCCGTCGCCTACCTCGAGTGCGCCGCCGAGCAGTTCATCGAGGCAGGCGACCACATCCTCGTGACCGCGCGCGTCCTCTACGGCGAGGTGCAGCACAGCGCCGACCCGCTGACCTCGACCTTCACCGGCTGGTCGTATTCGGGATAGGCCCCAAGCGTCCTTATCCCCTGAGGTGCTGCGAGAGAAACGCCCTCGCCTGCTCGACCAGCGAGGCGGGCGAGTCGCCGTGGTTGCCGTCGAACCAGTGGAGCGCCTTCGGCTCGGCGAACGCGGCCTGGAGCCGCTGGCCGCCCTCCAGTGTGACGAGGGTGTCCTTGAGGCCGTTTGCGACGAACTTCGGGATGTGCGCGGTCAGCGGCGCGAAGGTGATCGGGTCGGTCAGGTCGAAGATCCGCTGCTCTTCATCAGCGAGGCCGGCGAAGGGTGTGCCCTCGACGACGAAGCGGGAGTACGCCGCGCTACCTCCCACGAAGAGCGAGGCGGCCTTCACGCGGTGGTCGAGCGCGATGAAGGGGACGCCGAGACGGCAGCCCATCGAGACGCCGTGGTATCCGATCGCGTCTCCGCGCACCTCCGACCGGGTGAGCAGGTAGTCGATGGTGCGCATGAGGTCCTGCACCCCCTGGATCCGTGCGTCCCGCGTGCGGTACATGAGGTCGGGACGGTTCGGGGTGAGCCGGCCGCGGTTGTCGGCGCCCTCGCGCGAGCCGAAGCCGTACGCGTCCACGGTCACCGCGACGAAGCCGGTCAGCGCCCATTGCACGGAGAGCGGCTGCGTCAGCGCGGGCGTGGGGGTCGTCATCTGGTGACGGCCCGAGGGGGTGGAGCCGTGCTGCATGATGACGGCGGGGTACGGGCCGCCTTCGGCAGGCATGGTGAGCGTGGCGAGGACCCGCTCGTCATGCGTGGAGGCGAAGGTGACGCGTTCGCGGCGGAGGCCGGGGACGGCCTGGCGGGTGCTCGGGTCGGTGACCGGGTCGACCTCGCTGGTTGGCACCAGCGGCAGCGTGCGGTCGTAGGCGTAGAGGTGGCGCAGCAGGGCCTCGTCGATGGCCATCGTGGCCTCCTTGTCGTTGGACCATCCTCGGCGTCGTCTGACGCCGGGCGCGCGCACGATAGCGCATGGGGTTCGCTGGCGAGCGGGATGGTGCCAGATCGACATTGACATGCGACCGGTGCGGTTACACGATGAATGCCCGCTCCATCTGGTGCCCTCGGGCATGCGAACTGATCCCGGCCAGCGACGCCTGGTTTGTCCACAGGTGGCATCGACAGCCGGGCCGGCATTCGAGAGGGCACGAGATTGACCACCGGTACGGCGGGTCCCGCCATCCTTGTCAGAGGGCTGACCAAGTCGTTCGGGAACGTGGTGGCGCTGCGCGGCGTTGACCTGGAGGTCGAACGGGGCGTGGTGTTCGGGTTGCTCGGGCCGAACGGAGCGGGCAAGACGACGCTCGTGCGCATCCTGACGACGCTGCAGCGGCCGACGAGCGGCTCCGCCACCATCGTCGGGCTCGATGTCGTCCGCGATGCCTCCCGGCTGCGTCGCGCGATCGGCGTCGCCGGACAGTCCGTCGCCGTGGACGATCAGCTGACCGGGCTCGAGAACCTCGAGGTCGTGGGACGCTTCCATCACCTCGGTGGTGCGGAGGCGAAGCGCCGTGCGCGTGCCCTGATCGAGCGCTTCGACCTCGTCGAAGCGGCAGGTCGACGTGCCGTCACCTACTCGGGGGGCATGCGTCGCCGTCTGGACGTGGCGGCGAGCCTCGTGGGCGAACCGGAGGTGCTGTTCCTCGATGAGCCGACGACGGGGCTCGACCCGCGCAGCCGCCTCAGCCTTTGGGTCGCGATCGAGGAACTCGCACGGAGCGGGACGACGGTGCTGCTGACGACCCAGTATCTGGAGGAAGCAGACCGGCTCGCCTCGCGGATTGCCGTGGTCGACCACGGCCAGGTGATCGCGGAAGGCACCGCAGCGGAGCTGAAGGGGCGCGTGGGCGGAAGCGTGCTGGTGGTGCAGGTGGCCGACCGCTCACGGCTGGACGCCGCCCGTGAGGTCCTCGGGCGGTACGGGGCGAACCCGCACGTTGATGAATCGACCCTCGATGTGAGTGTGCCGATGTCCGCAGGGGCGGGGGCGATCGCGGAGGTCGTGCGTGCGCTGGACGCGGGCGACATCGCCGTGTCGAACCTCACGCTCCACCAGCCGAGCCTCGACGACGTGTTCTTCGCTCTGACCGGGCACGCGTCTGAGGCCGAAACCCCGGACGCGGGCGAGAGGGGCGAGAAGTGAATCCGAGCCTGATGACCCGCGTGCGCTGGGGTGTCGCGGACACGCTCGTGATGGTGGGGCGGAACCTGTTGCGGTACGTGCGGCTGCCCGAAAACATCGTGAACATCACGGTGTCACCGATCATGTTCCTGTTGCTGTTTACCTACGTCCTCGGCGGAGCGATCCGCACCAGCACACCGGACTACATCACCTTCGTCCTGCCTGGCATCCTCGTGCAGACGCTCCTGTTCGGTGGGTTTGGGACGGCGCTGGGACTGGCCCAGGATGTGCAGAGCGGCCTGTTCGACCGGTATCGGTCGCTTCCGATGGCGCGGTCAGCCGTGATCGTGGGCCGGCTGATCGCTGATCTGCTGGCGAACATCTTCGTTGCGGTCCTCATGATTTCCATCGGGACGCTGATTGGCTTCCGGTTCGGTGGCAGTGTCCTTCAGTCGATCGGTTCGCCAGCGGTGGGGATCCTGTTCGCGCTGCCGGCCGCGGCGATCTTCGCGGCGGTCGGGCTGACCGTCCGGAGCGTGGAGGCGGTGAACGTGATCGGGTTCACGTTGATCTTCCCCATCACGTTCGTCTCGTCGGCGTTCGTCCCGGTGGAGTCGATGCCTGGTTGGCTTCAGCCGGTCGCGGAGGCCAACCCGTTTACGCTCGCGGCCAACGTTTCACGGGCGCTGGCGCTGGGCCAGGATCCGGGCGGTGACCTCGTGGGTGTCCTGATCTGGACCGCCGGGCTGGCTGCCGTCGGCGTGCCACTCGCGGTCCGTGCTTACGGCCGGCGAAACTGAACGCGCGATCGTGCTCAGGTCACTCCGGACTTCGGGAGACTGTCGCGAGGGGGATGACCCGTCCCGACCGAGCGTTACCAGAAGCCCGCTTTGAACTTCTCCGCGCCATGTGCGTAGCCGTTCGGGCCCGCCTTCTGGACGCGTTGCATGTGCTTGCCGCAGAGCCAGACGGTCAGGCGCTGCCGGTCGTCCGGGTCGGTGGTCCACTTCGACACTGCGACTTCGCGCAGCGGGGTGGAGGTACAGAAGGCGCAACGGGCGACTGGCATGCATCGATGGTAGCCTCCGCGCACCGAGGCGTCAGTCGTGTCGTATCCGATCCGGAGCCCCTGTGAGCGTGCTGCACGACCCCGCGTTCTACGTGGTCGCCTCGATCGCCGTGCTGCTGGTCGGCATTGGCAAAGGCGGCTTCGGCGGGGGGCTGGGCTCGGTCGGCGTGCCGATCATGGCGCTCGTCATCCCGGCGACGCAGGCGGCGGCCATCCTGCTTCCGGTCCTCTGTCTGATGGATCTGGTTGGGCTGATCACGTATCGACAGCGTTTCGACCGTCGGATGATGCGGATGCTGTTCCCCGGCGCAGTGCTCGGCATCACGCTTGGCGCGGCCACGTTCGCGATCACCTCGGACGACGTAGTGGGGCTACTCGTCGGTGCGCTGGCGGTCGGGTTCACGCTCGACCGGTGGTTTGGGCCTCGGCTCCGACGGATCGAGGAGACGGCGTCGAAGCCGGGCCCGGCGAAGGCGGCGTTCTGGTCCAGTCTGGCGGGGTACACCTCGTTCGTCGCGCACGCCGGCGGACCGCCGCTGAATGTGCTGCTGCTGCCTCAAAGGTTGGACAAGAGCGTCTACGTGGGGACGACCGTGATGTTCTTTGCATTGGCGAACTACGTGAAGCTGATCCCGTACACAGTCATCGGCCAGTTCGAAGGCGTGAACCTGGGGACGTCGCTGCTGCTGGCGCCGCTGGCGCCAGTGGGGTTCGGGCTGGGGTATGTCTTCAACCAGCGGGTGGATGAGGCGATGTTCTACCGTATCGCCTATGGGGCGCTGTTCCTGACCGGGCTGAAGTTGTTGTGGGACGGCCGCACCGCCCTCGGCCTGTGACCGGGACGGTGAGCGCGGTCCGGGGTTGCGGTGTCTAGCGGCGCTTGGCTGCCGAACGCAGCACCCATCCGCCGCCCGAAGAGTTCGAGAACTGCTTCTCGGCTCCGCAGTTCTTACAGGTACCCACGCTGGTGAGCCCTCCAGGTGCCGGAAGCATCCAGTGATGTCCGGTGCAGGGCGCCGTCACGCTCGACTCACTCACCTGAGAACCTCCCCCGCCTTGTCACCCGTATCCCCGTGCCGGGCGACAAGGCGCACGATACCAGATTCGCGATACCCCTGTGACGAATACGTGAGGGTGAGGTGGATCCGGGCCCTCTCCGAGCCCTGTTCCGAATCTGCACCTAGGTCGCGAGGACGATGAATGTCCCGGCGACGCAGAACAACGTGCCGATGCCAACCCGTCCGGTGGGGCGCTCCCGCAGCACGAGCATGGAGAGCGGCAGGGCGATCAACGGGGAGATCGAGTTCAGGATGACAGCCCGTGCCGCACCAGCCTCGGCCACCGCGAAGATGTAGAGCACCGAACCCATCCCCGTGCCGAGGATGCCGACCGCGGCGATGAGGGCCAGGTCGTGCCCCTGGGGCAGCCGGCGCAGGATCGCGCCACGCGTGGCGACCGACATCACGAGACCGATCGCGAGACCCCCTGCCGGGATGCGCACGATGCCGGCCGCAGCCGCGCCGAGGTCGCCACGCCCACCTGCGAGCACGAGGGTCGCCACCGTCCAGGCGAGCGCGACGGCGCAGATCGCGAGGATGGAGCGGGGCGTGCCCCATCGCGCGGGGCCTGTGGCCGCCGCGGCAGCCGACTGGGCCACGATGAACCAGGTGCCGACGATGACGAGTATCCCGCCCGCGATGAGTCCCCACGAGAACGGCTCGTCCAGCAGCCAGATTCCGCCCGCGGCGGAGAGCGCGACCCAGAGTGCGGTGGTGGGTGGCGCCATGCGCTGCATCCCCACGCCCCCCATGGAGCGGATGTAGGTCGTGTCCCCCAGCCCGTACCCGACGAGCCCGCTTCCGACCATCGCCAATAGCACCAGCCAGGAGGCGTCCCGCAGTTGCGAGGTGGCGCCGGTGGCGAGGACCAGCAGGAACAGGAACGGGGTGGCGGAGAGCAGCCGCAGCGAGGAGAGGACGGGGGCGGGGTAGCGCGTGCCAAGGCGCGCCAGCGTCACGCTGGTGCCTGCCCAGGTCACCGCCGAAGCCAGCGCGGCCGCCTCGCCCATGTGTGTGCCCCTTGCAGCCATCATCCGCGCGGATCGCGCAGGCGGGAAGCGCGGGCTACGGGCTCGCAGGCTCCCACGAGACGACGCCGAGGAAACGCCGCCCGGGGGGAGCGCGATGCCGCCGGGCACCGTCCACCACTCCTCGATGAGCGAGCGCATCCGCCGCTCCTTCTCGGAGCCGGGGGCAAGCCAGAGGAGGCGACGCGCGGCCGCGACCGCCTCGTCGAGCGACACTGTTGTCGCCGGTTCACCGGTGACGGTGGCGACGTCGAATCGACGGCCACGCGCGGCGAGTAAAGCGATGAATTCGCGGAGCGCAGGAAGGGTGGCGAGCGGTTCGCGATGCACCGCCTCGAACAGCCGTGCGAGCTGAGCGCCGCGCGGTTGGTCGGCCAGGACTGCGATGCAGAGCCGTCGGGTGTGTCGTTCCATCGCGGTCGAGGAACGGCGCGATCTCCCGGATGTCGTAGATCGAATGGGCCGCCAGCGAGACGTCAGCCGAGGTGGTCCAGCCAGCGGCCGGCCAGCGTGGGTCGTGGACCTCGATATTCGTGCGGCCGGCCTCCGTCGCGGCGGAGGCAAGCGTGGCGCGCATCGCCTCCGACGGCTCGATGGCGACCACGCGGGCGACCCGGCGGCTGAGCGGGATGGCGAACCGGCCGCCGCCAGCGCCGATGTCGAGCCAGGTGTCGTCCGGCCGCGCGTGCGCCTCGAGCAGCGGGAGTTCGAGGGCGGCCCGTGGGCCCGGGCGGGACCGCTCCGCCATCGGGGCGTAGAAGTCGCCGGGTGGTTCCGGCTCGCGGACGCGGGCGACCTGAGCCGCGTCCGCGTCGACGAGCGCCGCCCACGCAGCGATGGCGTCTGCCTCGGATGGCCTGAGCAGTCCGTCGGTCATGTCAGGAAAGGGCGGCCTCGATCTGGTCGATGTGGTTGTTGTCGTGGCGCGGGCCGCCGCCCAGCATCAGGTCGCTGGCGGCGGACTCGCCCGGCCGGAAGCCGAGCGGGAGCATCGCATCGAGGATCGCCTGGTCGAGTTCGCCGATGGCGGTAATGGCCGCGGCGTGCCCACGGGCGATCTCATCGAGCAGGTCCGCGACGCTCTTCGTGGAACGCTCGGAGACCTGGTCGGCGTTGATCTCGTCGATCGTCCGTGGGGCGGCGGGCGCCTTGCCTGCCTGGGTGTCGCGGACGCGCTGGGCGACGCGGTCCACGCCGTTCGCCCGGGCCGCGAGGTGCGAGAGGGCCTCCCGCACATGCCATGTACCGTCCTTCAGCGGCGCATCGCCCTGAGCAAGGATACGCGGCTTCAGACCGTCCAGCCGCGTGTCCACCGCGCGGATCGCGGCCACTATCTCGTCTCGTGTTGCCATGAGGACACCTGCCTGTTCCGTGATTGGTGCGGTCCCGGCGTCGGTACCTGGTTACTGGCCATCGTACGCGCGCCTGAGCCCCGCAATGTCGATCTTGGTCATCTGCAGCATTGCCTGCATGACACGGCCCGACTTTTCGGGGTCCTTGTCCTGCAGCATTTCACCGATGGCAGTCGGGATGATCTGCCACGAGAGACCGAATCTGTCTTTCAGCCAGCCGCACTGCTGCGTCTCGCCGCCTTCGGACAGTCGATCCCACAGTGCGTCGACCTCGTCCTGGGTCTCGCAGTTCACGAATAGTGAGATGGCGGGGGAGAAGGTGAACATCGGGCCGCCGTTGATGGCCTGGAATTCCTGGCCCTCGAGCACGAACGTCCCGGTGAACATCTATCCCGCTGGTGCGGGGCCGTCCTCGCCGTGCCGGCTTACGCTCACGACCTTCGAGTTCGTGAAGGTGCCGACGTAGAAATCCATGGCTTCTTCGGCGTTGCCGTCGAACCACAGGAATGGGGTGATCTTTTGCACCGTGCCCCCTGTTTATCGGGCCTTCAGACGCGTCCCAACACGCCATGAGGCTGGAGTGTACCTGCCGGAGCGCGTCGTGTGGCTAGGCGCGGTGGCCGGTGAACGTCCCGTTACCCATTGCGCCGAGGATGACCTCGCCAGCGAGCGCGTCGCCCTGAACGACCGCCTCGAACTGCATCGTCATCTCGCCCATCGGCCCTGATGAACGCACCGACCAGCGGAGGCGGTCACCGTCCTGCTTTCCGTCGATGAGCGGTGAGGTGCCCATGGGGCTTCGCCATGTGCCATGGATCGTGCCGTTGGAGGATTCGATGGCCAGCGTGGCCTCACGTGTCCCGCGGGCGGTGGTCATCGTCACGGTCCACTGGCCGGCCACCGGTGGCGGAGGCGTCCCGTCCGCGGTGAGGCTGTCCGTCATCACGCCGTCCTAGCCGGTCGTTGCATAGGCCATCCGGTAGAGGCGGGCGTAGATCCCGTCACGGTCGAGCAACTGCTGGTGGGTGCCCATCTCGGCGATCTGCCCGAGTTCCAGTACGACGATGCGCGAGGCGTCGCGGATGGTGGAGAGCCGATGGGCGATGACGAAAGAGGTGCGGCCGCGCAGCAGTTCCTTCAGCGCGCGCTGGATGATCACCTCGGTCTGGGTGTCCACGTTCGCGGTCGCCTCGTCGAGGACGAGGATGCGCGGCCGCGCGAGGATGGCGCGCGCGAAGGAGATCAGCTGGCGCTGGCCGACGGAGAGGTTGTGCGCCCGTTCCGCCAGGACGGTGTCGTAGCCTTCCTCCAGGCGCCGGATGAAGTCGTGCGCGCCGACGAGGCGTGCCGCCTCCTCCGTCTCCGCGTCTGTGGCGTCCAGCCGGCCGTAGCGGATGTTCTCGCGGACGGTGCCAGAGAAGAGGAACGGTTCCTGGAGCACGACGCCCATCTGCTGGTGGAGGTTCGCGATCTTGATGTCGCGGACATCCACGCCGTCGATGCGGATCGCGCCCTCCGTCACGTCGTAGTACCGGCCGATGAGGTTGATCATCGTGCTCTTGCCCGCGCCAGTCTGGCCGACGAAGGCGATCGTCTCGCCCGGCTCCACGTGCAGGCTGACGTCGTGCATGACGGGGCGGCCTTCGAGGTACTGGAAGGTGACGTGGTCGAAGTCGACGCGACCCTGCACCTCGATCGTGCGGGCGTCCGGGCGGTCGACGACGTCGGGTTTCGTGTCGAGGACCTCGACGATCCGGAGGCCGCCGGCCATGGCTCGCTGGATCTGGGTGTACTGGAGGACCAGGTCGCGTACCGGGTCGAAGAAGCGCTGGATGTAGAGGACGAACGAAACCACGATGCCGGCGGTGATGGCACCCTCGGCCACACGCACGCCGCCGACGACGAGGACGAGCGCCGTGGACATCGCCACGATGCCCTCGACCATAGGGAGGACGGCGGCGGAGAGCCGCCCGGCGTTGATGTTCGCGCGGAGATTCTGCCGGTTGATCTGGTCGAACCGGCGAGCGTTCTCCTCCTCGCGGGAGAGCGACTGGATCACGCGAACGCCGGAGACGTTCTCGTTCAGCCTGGCGTTCACGGTGGAGATCGCCTGGCGTACCTCGACGAACGCGCTGCGGGCGCGTCTCTGCCAGAGCACCATGATGAGTACCAGCAGCGGCACGGCGACGAAGGTGACCAGCGCGAGTTCGAGGTCGCGCTGCAGCAGTACGAACACGACCACGCAGAGAATGAGGAGGTCCGAGAAGATCGTGAGCGCGCCCGACGTCAGCAGTTCCTGCATCGACGTCACGTCGCTGGTGACGCGGGACATGATGCGGCCGACCTCGTGCCGGTCGATGAACGAAAGCGAGAGCGAGTGGATGTGGTCGAACATCTGCGTGCGGAGGCGGTAGAGCACGCGGTGGCCGATATAGCCGGTCTGTGTCAGCTGGAGGTACTGGAATCCCCATGCCACGGCCACCAGCACGACGAGCTGCACGCCGATGCGGGCAATCCCGTCGATGTCACCCTTGATCGCCCTGTCCACGGCGAGGCCGATGAGCAACGGCTGGAGCGTGGAGGTGGTGGCGAAGCCGAGGACACCCAGCACGGCGAGGAAGGCGCGGAACTTGTACGGTTTGAGGTACGGAAGCAGCCGCGAGACGACCCGTGAGTCGTAGACCTTGCCGAGATCGTCGTCGCTCCAGCCGTCCATACCACGACGGGCGTTGGGGCCCATCGAGGTCGCGCTCTGGCTCCAGCCGCCGGCGGATCCGCCGCCCCATCCGCCGCCACCCATCATGGTCGTGGTCCCCTCGTGCGGGAAGCGCTATCGCCCTGCAACGGCAGCGGCGTCCCCGCGGAACGCCTCTTCCTGGTCGCGCAGTTCGAGTTCATAGATCTTCTGGTAGAGCCCGCCAGTGTGGATCAGTTCGTTGTGTGTCCCACGTTCCACGATTTCCCCTCGGTCCAGGACGAGGATGGCGTCGGCGCTCTTCACGGTACGGAGGCGTTGCGCGATGACGAAGGTGGTACGCCCGCGCATGAGCTCCGCCAGCGCCTGCTGGATCAGGTACTCGGTCTCCATATCCACGCTGGAGGTGGAATCGTCGAAGATCAGGATGGCCGGATCCATCAGGAGCGTGCGCGCGATGGAGATGCGCTGCTTCTGGCCGCCGGAGAGGGTGACGCCGCGCTCCCCGACCCAGGTGTCGTACCCGTCCGGCATCGTGAGGATGAAGTCGTGGATGCGGGCCGCCTTTGCGGCCTCTTCCACTTCTTCGTCAGTGGCGCCCTGCTTGCCGTAGCGGATGTTCTCGCGGATCGTGTCGATGAACAGGAAGACATCCTGTTGCACGATGCCGATGTTCCGTCGGAGCGAGGTGATCGTGGCGTCACGTACGTCGACGCCATCCACGCGCACGGCGCCGCCGGTCACGTCGTAGAACCTCGGCATCAGGTTCACGAGCGTGGACTTTCCGGAGCCGGTGGGGCCGACGAGGGCGAAGATCTGGCCTGGCTCCGCGACGAGATCAACGTCGCGGATGATCGGGTGCGACGCTTTGTAGCCGAATGCGACGTGGTCGAACTCCACGCGTCCGCTGACGCGTGGGAGGACGACGGCGCCCGGCTTCTCCTTCACAGCGCTCTCGGCGTCGAGGATCTCGAAGATGCGCTCACCGGCGCTGACGGTGCGGCTGAGGATGTTCGCGATCATGCCGAGCATCCGGACGGGTTGCGCGAGCAGATAGAGATAGCCGAGGAAGGCGGTCAGCTGTCCGGCCGTCAGCGTGCCATTGGCGACCTGCTCGCCACCGACCCAGATCGTGGCGACGAGGGCGGCAGCGTTGAGTGCCGTGAGCAACGGCTGGTTGATCGCCTGGATCCGGTTGGTCGCGTATGACCAGGTGAACTGGTTTTTCGCTTCCACGTCGAACTTCTGGCTCTCAAACTCCTCGCGACTGAACGCTTTGACCACGCGGATGCCCGAGAGGCTTTCCTGAAGCGTGGTGCTCAGGCGGCCCTGGCTGTCCTGCACAGCCAACCAGAGCGGGCGGAGGCGCATGCTCATCACGGTCGATACGAAGGCGATGATCGGGAGGAAGCCCCACGAGACCATGGCCAGCGTCACGTTCGAACGGAGCATCAGGTAGAGGGCGACACCGAGCAGGATCACGATGTATCCGACGCGGACGATGCCGAAGTTCACGTACATCCGGACACCTTCGACGTCCTGGGTGGCGCGCGACATGATCTGGCCGATCTCGGAATGGTCGTGGTACGCGAAGGAGAGCCGCTGCAACCGGTTGTAGATCGCGTTGCGGATGGAGTAGGCGACGGACTGCGAGAGGTTCTCGCCGAAGTACTGCTGCGTGTACGCGAAGAGGCCCCGCAGGCTCGCGGCGCCCAGGATCAGCAAGGCTGCCCTCAGGAGCGGCTCCCAGGCGACGTGGCCGTCACGCTGTGCCTCGAGTGCCGTGTCCAGCGTCTGACCCACGATTGTGGGGACCGCCAGCGCGAAGAGACTCGCGCCGATCATGGAACCGACGGTCAACACCACCTGGCGTTTGTACGGGAAGGTGAACCGGAGCAGCCGGACGAGAACGCGCATCGCGACATGACCTCCCGGGAGCGCACTCGCCGCCTGACTCTCACCCTAACGCACGCGTGAGGTCTGCGCTACCCGCATCCGTCGCCGAGTGCCGTGCGCCATCTCCATCTCGGGTTTCGCCGTCCGCCCGGATAGCGTCGGTCCGGACCGGGAGGGAGGAATTATGGTCGACACACCTCTGGGCCGCCCGAGCGGGACGGTGCGAGCCTACCTCGCGCTGGCGATCGTCGCAGCCTTTCTAGCCGGCCACGTGGCGGGCGCCGTGTGGCTGCTGGCGCGTGGCCAGGTGGACAGCGGTCTCGCGCTCCTCGGCGCCCTCGCCCTGGAGGCGGGGACGGTCATCGGCTTCTACTTCGGCGCTCGCGGCGCCGAGGGTGGGCGCGGCTAGACGGCGAGCGTTCGGCCCCACTCGCGCAGCCTGCTCCGGCGCTCGCGGTAATCCGGCATCGTCCGCGCGACGGCCTGCCAGAAGGCGGGGCCGTGGTGCGGGTGCCGCAGGTGGGCCAGTTCATGCACGACGACGTAGTCAAGGAGCGCGGGCGCGCCGAGGACGAGGCGCCAGTTGAAGCGGATCACGCCGTCCGGCCCGCAGGAGCCCCAGCGCTGCTTCTGTTCCTTCACGACGACACGGCTGGGCTGGCAGCCCATCGCCTTCGCCCACCCCTCCACACGCAGCGGGATCACCTCGGCGGCACGTTCGCGGTACCAGGCGAGGACGGTGGCCCGCACCGCCGCCTGACGACGCTCGGCCTCCAGCCGGGGTGGTACGGAGACTCGCAGGTTGAAGAAATCGAGCGCGGCTCGCGCACGTCCTGGCCGCTCGTTCACCAGCAGCGGTGTCGGCCGCCCGAGGAACGTCAGCGGTTCGCCGTCATCGTAGGTGGCGACGCGCGGCGCCTCACGCGGGGCGGCGAGGTGGCGGCGGATCCATGCCTCGCGCTCACGGACGGTGGCCTCGATTTCGGCGTCGGGGGTGCGCATCGGTGTGGAGACACGGACGCCTTCCGGTTCGATGGTGATCTCGATGGTGCGCCGGCGACGGCTGCTGCGCACGAGCCGGTACTCGATCACACCGTCCGCGCACAGCAAGGCGCGGTGGTCGGTCGTCGTCACGCGTCGGGCAGTGGTCCGTGGCACGGTCTCCCTCCCGGTCCCCGCCGTCGAGGCGTCATGCGGTGAGGATAACGGCTATTGACGCCGCTGGTTCGCCACGGCGCAGACGGTCGAGCGTCCGAAGGGCCCATCCATGTCGTACAACACGCACTCGCCGATCGCGATCCCCTCGGAAGCGAGGTGGGCGGCGACTTCCATGCCGATCCACTCTCCCGCGGGGTTGCGGTGCAGATAGAGCGAGGCGTCCGCGTTCACGTAGTTCAGCCCTCGGTCGCCGGAGTTGGCAAACGGGTTGGCGAAGTCGGACACGAGTGCGGCTCGTACCAGGGGGCTCGGCCGTTCGTCGTCGACGAAGTTCATGTTGTCCCGGACCCACATGCGTTTCTGTACGGGCGGTCCGCTGTTGGCGAATGCCATCTGTCCGGTGATCGCGCGTGTCTCCCACGCGGCCGGGCCGAACTGGGCCGGTGGGGGCGGCGGTGGGGGCAACGTGTCGGGATGGGGAACGTCCCACAGCGGTGGCGCCCAGACGTTGCCCTCCGGCGCTGCGGCGCGGCGGAGCATCACGACGCTCGCCCGGGCGATCTCCATTCCGTCCTCGAGACGCAGGGAGGCATCCGCGACGCGGATGCGGTTGCCGTCGCGCACGACGCTGGTGACCGCGGTCACGGGGCGCATAGGGGCGACGCGGAACATGTCCACGGTCAGGCGCGCGACCTGGAACGCGGGGTCGAGGTGGAGGCGTTCCACTTCGTACATCAGCAGGCCGGCGATGACGCGGCCGTGCAGCGAGTCCGGATCCCATGGACCGCGCGTGCGTGCGGTAGGGAGATAGAAGTCGCCGTCGCGGTGGAACGAGGTGTCGGGGGGCGTGATGCCCTCGTTTGTGGTCATGCAACTCACTCTACGGGTGCCTTGTGACACGAGGAAGCCGCGGGATGCGCACTAGTCGAGGTGCTGGCCGCGACGCAGCTTGTGCAGTTCGGCGGCCACGACGCCCCGATGGACATCGAGGATCGCGAACGTGCCCACGTCGTCTGGCGCGTGGCGCATGCCGGGCCGGCTGGGGCTGCCGGGGTTGAGGAACAGCACGCCCTGGTACCAGCCGATGTACTCGTCGTGGGTGTCGCCGAAGCAGACGACGTCAACCTCGGTGCCGAAGCGCGGTCGCAGGTGATCCTGGACAGGGCCGGGTGGGAAGCCAAGGGTGTGGGTGAAGGTGAGCGGGAGCGGCCAGCGCGGGTCATGCACCATGCCGATCCGGACGCCCTCGGCTTCGACGACCCGGAGCAGCTCCGCCAACCGGTCGCCGTCCTCGTGTGGGTCGGGGTAGCCGCGCACCGCGAGGACGGGTGCGACCGTTTCGAGGTGGTCGAGCACGCCGAGCGCGTCGAGGTCGCCGCAATGGAGAATCAGGTCGACGCCACGCAGGGCGTGGAGCAGTTCCGGTGGGGAGTCCCAGCCGTCGCCCTGCGCGTGCGTGTCGGAGACGACGCCAATCCGCATGCCGCCCAAGCGGACGCGGCCGGGACGCGCGGAGGGTGGAAGCATCACGAGCGGGCCTTTCCGTTCCTGTGGGATGCTAACTCCCGATGATTCCGGTGTCGTGGCAGCGAACGCGTACCGGCTAGGTTCGTTGCCTCAGGTGCGCGGCGCGAGCGGGGGGAGTCAGATGCGAGCAGTGAGACGCGCGACGGTGCATGCGGTGTGGGCGGTCATCGCGCTGAGCGCGTTCGCTGGCGTCGCGCTGGCCTCCATCCCCACGCACGCTTCAGCGGAGGTGACGCTGGACCGAGAAGAGCAGGCGGCGCTAGACCAGCTGAACGTAGAGCGCACCAGCCGAGGGTTAAACGCGCTCAAGGTTTCGCCGACGCTCCAGGCGGCGTCCGAGTGGATGGCGAACGACATGGTCGGCAATTCGACGCCGACCAGCCTGTCGCACACCGACTCCCTGGGCCGGGACATCCGGCCGCGATTCACCTCCTTTGGGTACACGCCGAACTCCTCGATCCGGGAAAACATCGCCGCCGGACAGGCGACGGGGCGCGAGGTCGTGCAAGGGTGGATGGACTCCCCTCCGCACCGCGTGAACAGCCGGCCACCGACCCGACCGTCGTGGGGATCGCCCTCGTTGTGCGATCGGGCACCACGTTCATCTATTACTGGGCGCTGGCCTTCGGTTCCGTGGACGACAGCGAGCTGGTGACGCCGTCGCCGCCGGCGGCGGTCGCGATCACGGGCAGTGTGCCGGCATCGGGTGTGGCGCTGCTCCAGGCGGGCGGTAGCGGCACGGCGGACGGGGTGATCGCCGGGCTTTCCCAGCGCGGCTGCTCAGCGGCCTCGATCTGGCTCGTGACCGGCGGGGCGCAGACGGGGTATCTGGCGGGTGCGCCGTCGTTTGTGAACGCGGGCTTCCCTGCCAGCATCGCCGCGGGCACGCCGTTCATCGCGGTATGCAGGTAGCGCCGCGCGCCACCAATTCGCTACGGGGTAGCGATTAGACATAACGTGGAGTCAGGCGTGTGGACTCGATTCGCCGGACCGTGCGAAATCCGGGTGAACGCTCGTATGGCGTCCCCGATTCCTGCCGAGGATCACCAGCGCAGGCAGGAGTGAGCGGTGATCGAGCAGGGCGAAACAGGTCGAATCGGGCCGGTGCGACGCGTCACCGCGGTGGCGACGCCGGCGCTGGCTATGTACGGCTGGTCGCTCTTCGTGAGCGGGTTGTTCGTCCTCGCGTCCGCGGGTACCCGGTATCCGCTCGCGGTGTACGCATGGATCGCGATCTTCGCGGCCGCGGTCGCGCTTCCGCTCCTGGACCTGGGCGTGCTGGCCGCCGCGGTGGAGCGGGCCAGTGGCCGAGCATGGCTCAACGGCGCCCGACGCATCGAAGGGAAAGAACGCGGCGCGACCGCCACAGCCGCGCGCGGGGTCCGCTACGCCTCCTGTGTCTGGTTCGCGAACGGCCTTGCGCTCTGGGTCGCGACGATCGCTTCCCAGTTTGCGGGATAAGCCGCTAGCTGAACGGCTTCAAGGCCATCACGACGACGACCGAGAGCAGCATCAGTCCATCGAAACGCGCGACGAGCAGGATGCGAGTGAGCAACGCCTGCACTTCGGCGGCCTACGCGCCCTTCGCCTCGATCAACTGTGCGAGTTTGCCGGACTGTGGCCCCAGGAAGCCGGCGCCGACGGCGATGGTGATGACGATGGCGGTGAGGCCGTACTGGATGAAGAAATCCGTGACCGCCACGTTGTCCATGTCCCGGACGAGCAGGATGCCGAACAGCAGGACGAGCAGGGAAAGCGGCGTGAAGTAAAACTTCCCGAACCACTCCAGATTCTTTGCGTAGTCCCCCATCTGCGCGCCGCCACCGGCATGCCTGAGCCGGAGCGCCATCAAGATGAGGGCGATCGAGCCACCCACCCAGAGGACGGCAGCGGTGACGTGCCCCATCAGCAGCCATTCATAACTCACGAGACGTTCCTCCCTTGCGGTCGAAGGTTGTGATGTACGCGCGGTGGAGACGACCGTCAACATGGACGTCGCTTGCGGTCTGGGCACGGGCAGAGTCTGATCTGGTGATGCGCCCGGTGGCGCCGGAGGTGCCATGACGGCTCCCAGCGACGGTGACCCCTCCGCGGGGGAAGAGACATCTAGCCCTCGGCCGGTGACCCGCGCGGGCCGGATGATTCCGGGCAGCCGCGTGGGGTCGCGTCGTGTCCGGATCGGGCGGGCCCTCCGTCCGGCCGATGACGGTCGTCTCGTTGCCACCGAGGCGGCGGACCGTCCCACGACCCAGGGTGGGGAGTGGGCGCGCCGGGTGCGCAACGCGCTCTTCGGCCCGCCGCTGTCGACGGAGCGCGAGTCCGGCGAGCGTCTGAACAAGGTGCGCGCTTTGGCGATCTTCGCGTCGGACGCGCTTTCCTCCTCGGCGTATGCGACGGAGGAGATCCTGCTGGTCTTGGTGACGGCCGGCGCCGTTGCGCTGAGCCTGGGACTCCCGATCTCGATCGGGATCGCCGTCCTACTGGCGATGGTCACGATGTCCTATATGCAGACGGTGCGCGCCTATCCGAAGGGCGGCGGCGCGTACTCGGTGTCGAGCGAAAACATCGGGCCGTGGGCGGGCCTGATCGCCGCGGCGGCGCTGCTCTCGGACTACATCCTGACCGTGGCAGTGAGCATCTCGGCGGGGTCGTTGGCGGTGATCTCGGCGTTGCCGGCGCTTGCCGACTTTCGGGTGTACATCGCGATCGTGGCGCTCATCCTGCTGACTCTGGGGAACCTCCGCGGGGTGCGCGAGTCGGGGACGGTGTTCGCCGTCCCGACCTACCTGTTCATCTTCTCGTTCGGGGCGCTCATCGTCGTCGGGCTGGTGCGTCTGACCGTCGGCGTCGATGGCGCGACGCTGACCACGTCAGCGGCGCCATCGCATCAGCTGGAGGCCACCGCCGCCGTTGGAATGCTATTGGTCCTCCGTGCGTTCGCGTCTGGTTCCACTGCCCTGACAGGTGTCGAGGCGATTGCCAACGGCGTCACCGCGTTCCAGGAGCCATCCCCGCGGAACGCCCGGATCACCATGGCGATTATGGGTGCCATCCTTGCCTTCTTTTTCGTCGGCGCAACGTTTCTCTCGTGGCGGCTGGGCGTCGTCCCGATCCATGACGAGTCGGTGATTTCGCAGATCGGCCGGACGATTTTCGGAAACGGGAGTATCCCGTACTACTTCCTCCAGGCGACGACGGCCTTCGTACTGATGCTCGCGGCGAATACGGCGTACAACGGCTTCCCCCGCCTCGCATCCATCCTGGCGGAGGACCGGTACATGCCGCGGCAGTTCGCCTACATCGGCGACCGCCTGACGTTCGTGACCGGGATCATCGTGCTCACCCTGGTGTCCGGTGTGGTCATCGTGCTGTTCAACGCGGACACACACCGGCTGATCCCGCTGTACGCCATTGGCGTGTTCATGGCCTTCACGCTGTCCCAGGTGGGCATGTTCCGCCACTGGCGTTCGGGTGGTGAGCCCGGCTGGTGGCGTGCGGCGACGGTGAACGGTATCGGCGCAGCGATGACCGGCGTCGTGACGCTGGTGGTCGCCGGGACAAAGTTCACGCACGGGGCCTGGGTCGTCCTGATCCTGGTCCCGGTGATGGTCTGGTTGTTGCACAACATCCATGCCCATTACGCCGAGGTGGCGCGCATCTCCCTCATGTCAGATGAGGACGCTCGCCCCCTCACGCGCCCCGCGGGGCTGGGCTCGGAGCCGGTGGTCGTAACGGTGCGTGACCTGAACCGCGTCTCATGGCGCGCGGTGCAGTACGCCCGCCGGATTTCCTCGAACGTCACCGGGGTGCATATCGCCCGTGAGGGCCACGAGGACATCGAGGCGTTCCAGGCACGCTGGGCACGCCTCGTGCCGGACGTGCCGCTGGTGGTGGTGGAGTCGCCCTACCGCACGTTCGTGGGGCCGCTGCTCGCCTACATTGACCGAGTCGGCGTCGACCCACGTGATCCGGTGCTCGTACTCGTGCCGGAATTCCGGCCGCGGCACTGGTGGGCACGCATTCTGCACAACCGCACGACGGAACAGATCCAGACGGCAGCCGAGCAGCGCCCCAACCTGCTGGTGGTGCAGGTGACGGCGCACCAGGACACGCTTCGCCGGCTCTCGTAGGCCCGGAGTCCTGAGCAAAGAGCGAGGGCGCCCAGGGGAGGGCGCCCTCGTTGTGGGGGGGCACATTGCCGGCTGGACGGCCCGTCGCGTCCACCGCTGCCCCGGGCCGTCCAGGGCGATCAGCCTGCGTTGCCTCGGCGCTGCTGCAGTCTTTCGAGCGCGGGCTTCTTCTGTTCCCGCTTCTCGTCCTTACGCTCGAGCTTCCCGCCGCGTCTGGCGTCACGACGCTCGTCGCGGTCCTGTCCCTTCTGCTCATGGAGCAGTGAGCGCAGACGCTTGACGACCTGTTCCTGTTCTTCGCCCCCAAGATCGTACTGCACGAGGATTTCATCGGCCTGTGACTGTGTGATCACGTCTGCCGCGACGAGACGGTTGAGCACCTGGAGGAAGTACTCCTTTGCCTTCTCGGTCGCCGCCTCACGACGCTCACCTTTCTTGGCCTGAAGGTCAGCCTTGGCCGTCGCCTGGGCGGCGTTGAACGCCTCTACGGTGATGCCGAGGTGTTCGGCAATCGCGGCCTCGATGGCGGCGGCGTGGGCCTCGCGCGCCGCGGTGTCTTTCTTCTCCTGCCCGGTGAGGGGCGGGACGACGGCCCGTGCGGCCTGCACGGCTTCCGCGAGCGCATCCGGGGTGACGCCGAGGGCGTCAGCGAGTTTGCGGCCGAGGATCTTCTCGTGCTCGTCGCGGTCGCCGCGCTCACCCTTCAGCGAGTCGATGGCCGCGCTCAACTGTTAAACGGTGACGCCGAGCTCCGCCGCGAGGTTGGCCCCAAAGGCGGTGCGGTAGGCGTCCCGTGCAGCGGGGTCTTTCTTCTCTTCGCCCGCGGGCCTGGGCGTGGTTTCGAGGGCGGCTTTGACCGCGGCTTCAAGGGCGGCCGGTTCGACGCCGAGGGCGGTCGCGAGCGCCCCCGATGCGCCGATCTTGGCGGGCATCTTCACGCTCTGGGCCGTCCGCTCACCGCCTTCGGAGGCGTGCGCAGAGGCAATCATGGGGGTGGCCGCGGAGCCGAGTACGGCGACGGCCGCCAGTCCGGAGAGCCACTTCGTTTTGTTGATCATCGTTCTTCCTCACGTTGCCCGGATGGATGGGCGGGTTACATGAGGGAGAACGAGACGGGACGCGGGGCGTTTGTTGGCGTCCGTCAGAAATCTGAAGGGGCGTCCATTGGACGCCCCTTCTGTTGAGTGCGAGTGGTCGATGTTAGGCCGCGGGGCCACGCCTCGGCTGGCCGCTGGGGCCGCCCGGCCCTCGGTGCGGACGCCCGGTGGCTCCGATGGCCTCGTGGAGCGCCTTCATTGCCGTCTTCGCGGCGTCCCCACCCTGGGCGAATTGGGCCTTCAGCTCGTCGG
>Ga0194132_10003306_pt1 | contig 28858 bp, 23 predicted proteins | sample TA2KigOf80mmetaG_FD_148612 | JGI IMG/M metagenome (GOLD analysis project Ga0194132, IMG submission 148612) | Freshwater microbial communities from Lake Tanganyika, Tanzania - TA2015054 Kigoma Offshore 80m | ecosystem: Environmental > Aquatic > Freshwater > Lake | place: Tanzania: Lake...
TGCTCAATGGCAGGGCGGGGAAGGACGACACCGTGCTCGTCTTCTTCGCCGCGCATGGAGTGGTCGAGACCGCGAACCGGCAGGCGTTCATCATTACGCATGACAGCGACCCGCAGGATCTGAAGGGGACCGCGCTGCCCATGGCCGACGTGCAGTTCCTGCTGGCCGAGCGGCTGACAGCGGTGAAGCGTGTGATCGCGTTCGTCGATGTCTGCCGGTCGGGCGTGATCGGCACGATCAAGTCATCCACCGTGAACAGCTCGGTCGAGAAACTGGCCGAGGCCGAGGGTGAGATGTTCGGGCTGATGGCGAGCCGACCGAAGGAGTTTTCCTACGAGGGTCCGCAATTCGGCGGCGGACACGGAGCCTTCAGCCACGCGCTGATCAAGGGGCTTACCGGCGCCGCGGATAAGAATGGCGACAAGGTGGTAAACGTCACCGAAATCATCGACTTCGTGCGTGAGCAAGTTTCCAAGGGCACGGACGACAAGCAGCATCCGCGCGACTTCGGCACGATGGAGAACACGGTGCCATTGTCGAACGCGGCGCTCGCGGGGATCGAGGTGAGCCGTTTCCCCATCCTCTATGATTCACAACAGCGCCCGGTCGAACTCGCGGGAGCGGCACAAGCAGCGGCGCCGGTCGAGACCGTGCCTGAGCCGGTGCGGCGGTTCCGTGAGGCGGTGGCCAGCGGGCGGCTCGGCCGCGGCGTATCCGGGAGTGCCTGGAATCAACTTGCGGCGATGCGGTCCGCGTTGGGTCCTGAGGCGTATCTGGCCGAGGTGAACCAGTTGCGGGTAGCCCTGGAGGATCGCGGGCAGCAGGTGCTGTTGCGCTACCTGACCGGTGACCAGATTCCGCAGCAGCAGGGCGATTTCGAATCCGGCGCCAGCTACTATGCGGCAGCGCGGGAGCTGACGCCCGAATCGCTGCTGCTAGACGCGCGCGAGGCGTTTTGCCGGGGCCGCGCGCTGCTGTTCGAAAAGAAGTACGGAGAGGGAGCGGACCTGCTCGAGCGGTCGGCTCAACTGGATGCGGAAGGCGCGCACGCCTTCAACGCGTTGGGAATCGCCTACCTGGAGCAGGCCAAGTTCGACTTGGCCGCGGCAGCCTTCCGCGATGCGATCAAGCGCGCGCCGCGCTGGGCGTATCCACGGCACAACCTGGCGCTGGTGCTCTCAGAGTCCGGCGATTATGGGAACGCGATCCGGGCCTATCAGGACGGCATGAAGCTCGCACCCGCATACTCGTACCTGCCCTACAATCTGGGCCTGCTCTATCAGCGGCTCAACCGCCGCAAGGATGCCGAAGCCGCTTACCGGATCGCGATTGCGCGGTCGCCGGATGCGCCCGAAGGCTACAACGCGCTGGGATCGCTCCAAGCGGATTCCGGCCGGACCCGCGAAGCTGAGGATCTTTACCGCCAGGCGCTCGCCAAGAAGCCGGACTTCCTTCCCGCGCGCCACAACCTAGCGCTGTTGATGATGAAGCGCAAGGGACAGGAGGCGGAGGCGCGGCGGCTGCTCGAAGAGAATCTGCGCCAGTCACCCGATCACCTGGCGTCGCGGCTGGCGCTGGCGGAGTTCGATGCCGCGCAAGGGCAGCCCGCGGCCGCGGCGGCCGGGTACGCGGCGATCCTGAAGGCGCGGCCTGATTACGCCGCGGCGCGGGTGCAGTACGGCGCGATGCTGCTCGCGGACGGCAAGGCGGCCGACGCGGCCCGCGAACTGCGTGAAGTCACGCGCGTCCAACCTGCCAACGCGGAAGCATGGGAACTGTTGGGCGACGCGGAGTCCAAGGCGGGACATACCGCCGAGGCGCGGGCGGCCTATGAACAGGCACAGCGGCACGCGTCAACGGGTGCCGGCCGTAAGCGCGTGAAGGCCAAATTGCGATAGCTTATTCTCGTGAAGGTCCTTGCGGTTTTGATCGTCGCCGGGGTGGCGGTTGCCGCGCCCAAACCCGAGGAGATCGAGTTCTTCGAGAAGGAGATCCGTCCCCTGCTGGCTGAGAAGTGTTATGCCTGTCACAGCAGCAAGACGAAGACCAAGTTCGCCGGACTGGTGCTCGATTCCGCGCAAGGCATCAAGAACGGCAGCGACGCGGGTCCAGTGATCGTGCCGGGGGATCCGGCCAACAGCAAGCTGATGCGTGCCGTGCGCGGTGAGATCACGCCGTCGATGCCGCCGGGCGGCAGGTTGAGCGAAACACAAATGGCCGCGCTGGCGCGGTGGGTTGGCATGGGAGCACCCTGGCCCGAGGAAGCTGCCGCGGCCGCGCCAGCCGCTCCCCAGTTCGACCTCGCCAAGCGGAAACGCGAACATTGGGCGTGGCAGCCGGTGAAGGTTGTGCCGCCGCCAACGGTGGACTCGAAATGGCCGCTGGAAGTGCCGGACCGCTTCCTGCTTGCTCGCCTGGGCAAAGCCGGACTCTCGCCGGCGCCCCCTGCCAGCCGCGGCACTTGGCTGCGGCGGGTATCGTTCGATCTCACCGGGCTCCCGCCGTCGCCGGAGGAGACCGCGGCCTTCGAAGCCGACACCGCCGCTGACGCGTATGCGAAGCAGGTGGAGCGCCTGCTGGGCTCGCCCCGCTTCGGCGAACATTGGGCGCGGCATTGGATGGACCTGGTGCGCTACACCGAGTCGCACGGAAGCGAAGGCGATCCCGACGTTCCGGAAGCTTGGCAGTACCGCGACTACCTGATCCGCGCGTTCAACAACGATGTCCCCTACGACCAGTTGATCCGCGAACACTTGGCGGGTGACCTGCTGCCGAATCCACGGCGGAATGAGCGCGACCGCATCAATGAGTCGATTCTGGGCACGGCGCATCTGCGCATGGTCGAGCACGGGTTCCAACCGGTCGACCCATGGGAGGATCGCGTCAAGTGGACCGACAACCAGATCGAAGTCTTCGCCAAGACGTTTCAGGGCCTCACTGTGCAGTGCGCCCGGTGCCACGATCACAAGTTCGACGCGATCAGCCAGCGCGACTTCTATGCGCTGTTCGGCGTGTTCGGCGGCGCGCGCCCCACTCAGGCGCCGATCGATCTCCCCGAGGACCTGGACCGCCACAAGGTGCGGCTGGCCGGGATCAAGAAGGAGATGCGCGAGAGGCTGGCCTCTGAATGGATCCGCGCCGCGCGGGCGCTTGAGACGCGCATTGCGAGCGAGGAATTCCGGATCGAGTTCGACGCGATTGCCTGCCTGCCGTCGAGTCCGTTGAACGTTTGGTGGCAGATGCGCGGCAAGGATGGGGCGGCGTGGCGGCAGAGTTGGGATGCGATGGCAGGGAAATGGAGCGAGGACCGGCGCGCGCGGGAGAAGCACAATCAAGCGTTCCGCAAAGTATGGGACCTCAGCGGAAAGGACGCGGCGTCCTGGATCACCCGCGGACCGGAGGTTCGTGGTCCCGGAGAGTTCTGGGTCCAGCCGGCGGGCGCTCAGGCGGTTCCGGGCATCTATCCAGCAGGCGTCTACACGAACCTGGTGTCGAACAAGCATGGCGGCGTCATCACGTCTCCGCGGTTCAAGATCGAGACGGATCACATCAGCCTGCGCATGCTGGGCGGCGGCTACAGCTACGCGCAGTTGATCGTCGAGAACTACGCCGTGCCGCGCGGCGGCATCTACGCTTTGCGCGCCGTGCCGAAGAAGGACGAGATGGGTTGGTATGGCTGGGAGACCTCGTTCTGGAAGGGCTTCACGGCGTACGTTGAGTTCTCGACCCACCTTGACGCGACGCACCGCACGCCGGATCCCGAGCTGGCGAGCGGCAAGCAGCGCATGCCGGAGGATGGACGGTCGTGGGTGGGTGCGCAACAAGTGTGGGTGCACGACCGCAAGGGATCGCCAAAGGATGAGTGGACTCCGGTGTCGCCATTGCTCGATGCTGCGCCCGTGCCCCGCGACGCCGCGGAGCTGGCCCGGCGCTATTCGGATCTGCTGGTCCAAGCGGCCAGAGCATGGGCGGCGGGGGCGATCACGGAATCCCAGGCCGGACTCCTGGACTACTTTGTGCGCAACCGGATCCTGCCGCAAGAGTCGGTCCGGGAGCTGGCGTCCGAGTACCGGCGGCTGGAGAAGGAGATTCCCGTTGCGCGGCGCGCCCCAGGCGTGCTGGAGGAAGGAGGCGCTGACCAGCAGTTATTGATCCGGGGGAATCACAAGAGTCCGGGTCCGGTGGTGGCCAAGCGTTACCTCGAAGCGCTCGGCGGTGAGACCTATGCGGATGCGAGAACGGCGCGCCTGAAGCTTGCCAACGCCGTCGCCGATCCGGCGAATCCGCTTACCGCGCGCGTAATGGTGAATCGCATCTGGCGGAGCCTGTTCGGCGCGGGACTCGTCCGCACGGTGGACAACTTCGGCAAGCTGGGCGAGACGCCGTCGCATCCCGAGCTCCTCGACTGGCTGGCGGACCGGTTTGTCCGCGAGGGCTGGTCCATCAAGTCGATGATCCGGATGCTCGCCAATTCGCAAGCCTACCGGATGTCGAGCACGGCGTCGGCGATGGCGGTCCGCACCGATCCCGGTAACCGGCTGCTGCAGCATATGCCGGTCCGGAGGCTGCAAGCGGAAGCGATCCGGGATTCGATCTTGTGGGTGTCCGGCGCGCTGGACCCGAAGCTCTACGGCCCTTCGATTGACACCTACTATGTCCACGACACCGGGAAGACCAAGGGGGACAAACCCAAGGGTCCGCTCGACGGCGCGGGGCGGAGGAGTGTCTACCTGGAGATCCGGCGGAACGTCAGCAATCCGTTCCTCGAGGTGTTTGATGCGCCGAAAGCGGCCACGACACGGGGGGAGCGCGATGTCACCAATGTCCCGGCGCAGAGCCTGGCGTTGATGAACGGCGAGTTCGTAATCCAGCAGGCAGCCAAATGGGCGGCCGGTGCGGCGGGCAACGACGCCGAGCGGATGGGGGCGATTTTCCAGCGCGCGCTCGGCCGGGCACCGACGGCCACGGAGCGGGACCGGGGCGAGACGCTGTTGGCATCGCTTCGCGCGGAGCACACTGGTCCTGAGCCGGAAAAGCTCGTGTGGCGGGACTTCGCGCAGGCGGTTTTCAACCTCAAGGAATTCCTGTATCTGCAGTAGATTGTTCGCGCGGACATCGCCCCATCCGGCGCACGAATCCTGTATGTTAAACAGACCGCATGCTCGCAACAAAACTGAAACAGCGCCTCGCCGCCGGAGAACTGGCGGCCGGACCGCTCATGACCAACGACTCCTGGCCCGGATACATCGAGCTGCTTGCCTCCGAAGGCATGCACTTCGCCGTCGCCGACTTCGAGCACAGCTCCTCATCGCTTGAGCGCGCCGAGGAGATCTGCCGTGCCGCGCGCCTGGTGGATCTGCCCGTGCTGATCCGGCCCGAGGCCTGCGTGTACCACTTGCTTCGCCGCTACATGGACATGGGCGCGTCCGGCATCATGCTCCCGTGGACGGAGAGCCGGGAGCAACTGGACATCGTCCGCGACGCGTTGTTCCTGCCACCGAAAGGACGCCGTGGCCCCGGCGGCCCATCCATCTTCGCCAACCGCTCAATCGACCGCAAGGGCTGGGACGAGGTGGAGGCCGGCATCTTCGTGCTCATCCAGATCGAGAGCGTGGCCGGCTTGCGCAATCTCGCCGACCTTTGCGCCTGCGAGTGGGTGGACGCGGTGATGGTGGGTCCTTATGATCTGTCGGTGAACCTCGGCCGGTGCGGCGAGCTGGAACATCCGGAAGTCGTCACCGCGATCGAGCATATCCACTCCACGGCCCGTGCGGCGGGGAAGCCCTGCGGCATGGTGGTGGTCTCGCCCGAGCATGGGCGGTTCTGGCGCGATCGCGGTTTCAATTTTCTGATCACATCCGAGATCACCGGACTCGTCCGTCTCCAGTTGCGACGCTTCACGGAAGCCCTGAGATAGCGGGATGCGCTACCTGGGATTGGGACTGCTTTCGCTCACCGCCGCGGTAGTCAGCACCATGTTCTGGATGATCAATCCCATACACCTGTTCGGCTGGCTCGGTGGGCACGCGGTGCAGCTCGCCGGACGCCAGCCACCGTTCGAATCCGACTACACCGCGCTGTTCGCGCTCTGCTTTGTGTGGCCCCTGCTGATCTGGCCCGTCTACTCGCTCAACCAGCGGTGGTACGGCGGACGCGGCTGGAGTCTGGCCGCGATGCTCGCGGGAGCCTTCTTCGCCGCCGGATTCGTGACTCAATTGTGGCGGTCATCCCGGTAGAGGAGATCCCGATGGAAAGACTCATCCCCGCGCTTGTGGCCTCCGCGGCCTTCATGCTCGCTCAGCGGCCCGACCCGCCCCGACCGGTCCCGGCGCGCGACACCCTGTGGACCGAAGACATGACCTGGATGGAAGTGCGCGATGCCGTAAAGGCAGGCAAGACCACCATCCTCATCGGAACCGGCGGCATCGAGCAGAACGGACCCTACATGGCGGGAGGCAAGCACAACTACGTCCTCGCAACGGTGCTGCCCTACATCGCACGCGGGATCGGCAACGCGCTTGTGGCACCGGTGGTCAAGTTCGTGCCCGAAGGCGCCATCGATCCCAAGCCCAGCGGACACATGCTGTATCCCGGAACCATCAGTGTCGAGGAGGGCACGTTCCAGGCGCTCCTCACCGACATCTGCCGCAGCTACAAGGCGCACGGATTCCGCGACATTGTCCTCATCGGCGACAGCGGTGGGAATCAGGCGGGCATGGAAACAGTGGCCGCGGCGCTCAACGAAAAGTGGAAAGCGGAACCAACCCGCGTCCACTACCTGCGCGAATACTACGCCGAAGACGCGTGGAGCTTTGAGTTCCTCAAGTCGCGCGGGATCGTCCAGATCGACAAGACACCGCCCGCTGGTGAGAAGCCGGACCGGCCCACGCACACGCGGAACGGAATTCACGACGACATCTACTATGAGGCGCTGTCAGCGGTGCAGGATCCCGAGCACATCCGCGCGCGCGAGCGGATGAAAGCCGGCCTGTTCAGCCTGCACGGCGTCGAGCTCGGATCGGTGAAGAGGACCGTGGAACTCGGACGGAGAATCGCCGAACATCGGGCCGGAATCACTGTCCGGGCCTACCGGCGGTCGTATGAGAAGCTGCGCGGCAACCCGCCCGCTCAGGACCGCTGAAAGTAGACGTGCTCCGGAACCGTGTAGCGGATTGCCAGCTCTGGCGACTCGATCCGCCGCTTCCATGCCTTCGATTCAAACAGCATCGATAGCGCGCACGTGGTGAGCAGGGTCCGCTCCACAGGATACATCGGACGCCCAGTAAGGAACATCTCTTCCATGCAGTGAACCAGGCCGTCGAAGTGAGCGAGCGACCGCCCCTGTTCGCGACTCGCGAATCCGAAATAGGTGGACACGGGCGCGGTCTCGCCAGCCACCCGCGCCGCGAACGCCCAGCCGTTGGCGTGGCCGTTCAGCATATAGGCCGCCGCGCGCAGTCCGTCCAGGTAGTGCAGCACGAACAACACCGGGCGCTTCACGTTGTCTTCCATCGGGCCAGGCGTCGTGCGTGGCAGCCGCGCCAGCGCGGCATCAAGCAGCGGCGCCGACCAGCGTCCTTGCTCTGACTCCCGCCAGCGCCACACCGCGTCCCCGTCGATCCACTCGACGGACCGGAGTCCGCGCTCCCCACCGGCACGCCGCTCCACCATGCATTGCAGCGATTCGAGCGTGTGGAACCCGTAGGCGTCATTGTCACCGTAGCCCACCATCACTGCGTTGTCGATCCGCATCCCGTGGCGGATTTCCAAAGACGGCGTGCGCACGGTGAGCGGGATCGAGGATCCGGCCATCAACGGAAATTTCAAGTCGCGCGACCACTGATAGATCGCCTTCGCCTTCCGCCACGAGTACGACAGGTGCTTGTCGAAGAACACGGGGACGGACTTGCCCGTCACCTGGAAGACCTCGACGATGCGCTCCATCAGCTCGTAGCGCGGATAGAGCTTCTGCCCCATGTCGTTGTTCGGATATTGTCCGTGCTCGCCGACAAAGCAGACAGCGTCGACGGCAAGATCCGAGCCTCCGAGCGTCATCGCTTCGCGGATGGTGGGATAGATCGGGAATCCGTGCTTGGCGGCGAGTCCACGGCTCAAGTCGTTCTCGGGTACCTGTTCGGTGTACATCGACACAAGCTGTGTCCGCGGCGCGGTCTGCTTGCCGTCCGGCGCGTAGCCGTCGAGTAGCCTCCCCACGATGACCGCCGCGTGGGACTTCAGCCGCCGGTCGTCGGTGTACATGGTGACAATCGCGGCGACCTTCTTCTTGGGCACTTGTGCGGCGGCTGTGGCCGCGAGCGGCAGCACGGCGAAATTCCTGCGCGTCATATGCAACCGATTCTACTTCGCCGGCGTGGAGACCAGGCGGATCCGCACTGGCTTCGCGCCAGGCTTTACCGGACCCGGCTTGCAGACCAGTTGCACCAGATTCGCCGCAGTGACGATGCGCGTCAGCGCGCCCCCGGCGTCGAACCCGGTGATCACCAGCAGATTCGGCGCAGGCGCGAAGATCTCCATCACACGCACGGAGTCTTTGCCCACGTGGCAGGTGACCGCGAGTTCCTGGTCGTCCTTCAGCGCGTTCTGCATCGCCTGGATCTGGCCCATCGCAGCCGCCGCCGGATTGTCGGGACCGGCCGGCGTTGGCGCCGCGGCGGGCTCGGTGAGGCTGCCCAGCGCCTCCTGCGCCAGTTGTTTGGTGATCTGGCCGAGGCTCACCGCGGTCCTCCCGCCGCCATTGTCTTGTCTTCGAGGTGGAACGCGTAGTCTCCGGGCAAGACGCACTTGTCGCGCTCGCAATTGTGGTCCCGAAACTTCTGCTTGCCCTCGGCGATGAGCGCGGCGATATGCTCGGGCGTGAACATCAGCATCCCTGCCGCACCCCGGATATTGGACACCCCCGGATGATAACGGTGAATCGTCATCGGCCGGAAGAGTTGCCCGGATCCGACCCGGCGGCCCACGCCAGCGAGCGAATTGATCAAGCGGGCCTGTTTGAGATCGCTGCGGACGTTCCCGGCCACGGCTGCCGTGAGCGTGCGCTCCACCGACTGAAGCGTGTTTTCCGGCCCGTCGAGCGGGATCGAGGACACCTCCGGATTCAGGCTCACCAGGTGGATCACAGTGGCGCCGGATTCGATCGCCGGGTCGAGCGGAGTGTTCATCACCACTCCGCCATCCACGTAGACGCGATCCCCGACTTTCACCGGCGGGAATAGCGCGGGGATGGCCGCCGACGCGAGAATCGCGTGATGCAGGTTTTCCGCGGTGGCAGGGATCTCCCGGCCTGGCTTGCGGACTGGAGAATCCACTGGCCGCCGGACGAAGAGCCGGAGTTCGCCCGTTTCCCAGTCCGTGGCGGCGAGCTTCAGGATCAGTTGCGACCGCAGCACGGCGTCCGCCGGAATCGTCTCTTCCACGAGCTTCCTCATTGGCTCGGCGGAGATGAGGTCGCCGATATTGATCAGCTCGGCCGCCCGCCTGAATAGCGACTCCTTCGCGGTGAACGCATGGGAGAAGCGTTCGACCGTTTGGATGCCGATGAAAGCCGCGTCGGAGATCATCGTGGCCACCGGAGTCACGGGGTCGCTCAGGAACCGGGCTGGGTCCAGCATCCAATCGAAGTCCCCGCGGATCCGGATGACGCCGTTATCGGAGAACGGCCCGGCGATCCGCTTGGTCCAGATCTGCTCCAACTGGGCGGCCGCGGACTGGAATCCACCACCAGCGTGCGCGGCGATGAAGGCGGCGTTGTAAGCTCCCGCCGAGGCTCCGGTGATGACCGCGGGTACGGCGGCGGTTTCGGCCATCGCGGACAGCACGCCCACCTCGAAGGCGGCGAGCGCGCCTCCGCCGGAGAGAACCAGCGCGGGCACTTCGGGGTCCGGCTTCTTTTCGACCACCTGGAAGCGCATGCCATCGGGGTCGCGATAGGCTGCTGAGCGGCCGTAAGCCTCTTCGCGAGGCTCCCAAACAACAGGTGCTCCGTGGCTCACCATCCGCTTGTGGAACTCCTCCAGGTTCGCAACTCCGAGGCTGAGAGACGCCTGGCCTGGCGGCGGCTCGGGGGTTGGCACCGCCCGGTGCGAGGCCTGGACCAGCACCAGTGTCGTGCCCTGGACCGCAAAACTCGGCGGTCCAATTTGGTAGCTGTCCCGGCGCAGGCCGACGACGCTCTCGTAGAACGAGACGGACGCTTCCAAATCGCTGACGAAGATGGTGATGAAAGGGACGCGGTCAAGCTGGCCGTGGGGCATGGTGGCCAGGATACGCCAGGAGCCGGGCGCGCCGCAACGCGAAGCACAAGCGAGGTGAGGGTAATGTAAGATGGGAGCATGGCTTGGTTTCGGCCCGGCCTGATTCAGGGTCTACACTCCATGCAAAAAAACACGCTGATTTTCGTCACGCTACTGTCAACCGCGGCATGGGCTCAGGTCTCAACCGGATCGCTTGGCGGACTCGTCATCGATCCCAACGGGGCCGCGATCCCAGGCGCGACTATCACTGCTCGCAACAATTCAACAGGAACGGAGATCAGAGCGCAAGGCTCGGACTCCGGACTCTACGTCTTCCCAGCTCTCAGCACCGGGATGTACACGATTTCGGCCGAAAAAACCGGGTTCAAGAAGGTAACCCGCGACAACATCGAAGTCCGGATCGCGCAACGCCTCGATCTCAACATCCAATTGGAAGTGGGTGACGTTCAGCAGACCGTCACCATCACCGACACGCCGCCGGCCCTCGAAACCACCACCGCGGAACGTGGCAACAACATCTCGACCAAGATGATGGACAACCTGCCGCTGTTCGCGGGCGGAATTCGCAACCCGCGAGCCTTCGTCAACTATATGGCGGGCGTGACCAACGCCGGTGAACAGAGCGTGTCCGGTTCGGGCGGCCGCGCGCAGGAAGTGCTGATCGACGGCGCCAGCGCGCTGAACGTCGAGTCAAGTGCGGTGTTCAACTTCCCCTCCGCTGAGATGTTCTCCGAATTCAAGATGCTCACCTCGAACTATTCGGCCGAGTTCGGCCGGGTGGGCGGCGGAATCGAGATCTACGTAGCCAAGTCAGGCACGAGTTGGTTCCACGGTACGGCGTTCCATAACATGCGCCGCGACATCTGGAATGCGAACGCCTGGGCGCGGAACGCGAACCCGAACCCGGCGGCGAATTTCCGCCCGAAAGAGCGGTTCAACGAAACCGGCGGCGCGGCAGGCGGCCCGGTCTACATCCCGAAGGTGTACGACGGCCGCAACAAGACTTTCTGGTTCTTCACTTACACGAAGGACCTGCGTCCGGCGACCATCAGCTTCCCCGTTTCGACGCTGCCCACCGTGGCGATGAAGCAGGGCAACTTCTCTCAGGCAGGCGTCCCCATGATCTACGATCCGGCCACCACGGCCGGAAACGTCCGCCAGCCTTTCCCCGGCAATACGATTCCGCAGGCGCGCTTCAGCCGTGTCGCCCGCCAAGTGGTTCCGTTGATTCCGGACGCCAACCGGCCGTCGCTCGCGCAGAACTTCGACTTCGTCAACCAGTCAGTGTTCGAACGGACGATCTGGAGCCTCAAGTTCGACCACGCATTCACGCCGAACAACCGCGTGTCGTACTTCTTCAACGACGAGGTACAGACCCAGAACGATCTCACCAACTTCCCGGGCGCGCTCGGCAACGGCCTTCGAAACGACCAGCGGCCCTACAACCATCGCTTCAACCACGATTTCAATATCCGCCCGAACCTGATCATGCACACCACCTACGGGTTCTCAATCACCCGGCAGCAATGGGACAATCCGTTCCAAAAGGGCTTCGGCAGCAAACTCGGGTTCACCAGCCTCTCCGGTGATTCCGACGCGACGCCCCGCATCCAGTTCAACGGGCCGGCGGGCCTGTCGCCCTACGGAGTGCAAGACGGCAAGGTGGCCAATGGCGCTCAGTTCAACCGTCAATGGTGGTTGAGCCAAGGTTACTCGTGGCTGCGTGGCCGGCATGAATTCAAGTTCGGTGGCGCTTGGCGGCGCTTCTCGACGCGCGGCGAGGACCTGGCGGGAACGAACGGCCGTTACGTTTTCAACCGCGTGCAGACGGGTCTGCCGACCGCGTTGACCTCGACCGGTCACGAGTTCGCCAGCATGCTGCTCGGTACCGCCGACGTCGCCTCCAACGTCGTGCCGCCGGTGCTGTTCGACACCACCTACTACTACGACACGTCCGTTTACTTCCAGGACAACTTCCGCGTCAACAGCAAGCTGACCGTGAACCTCGGCGTCCGTTATGAAGTGCCGATCGGCTGGCACGTGCCGGGCGGCAACGGATACTCGCACGTCGACATCAATGTTCCCAATCCGGGAGCGGGAGGACGTCCGGGCGCGCTCGTGTTCTCAGGCGTCGGACCCGGCCGCACTGGGCAGAAGCGCTTCTATCCGACCGACTTCTCAAACTTCGGTCCGAGGCTGGGCTTGGCCTACCAACTCAGCTCGAAGACGGTCATCCGCGGCGGATGGGCGATCTACTACCAGGGCCTGTCGAGCGGCGGCTGCGGCTGCCGCGCCGGATTCGCGGGAACCAACGATCTGCAGAGCGACGGGTTGAACCCGGTTCTCAATTGGGATAACGGCATTCCGGTGCAGGCCGGCTATCGCCCGCCCCCGATCATCGACCCGGCGATCGTAAACTTCCAGACCGTCCAGTACCAGGGTCCAACGGCGGGACAACCCGGCCGCATCCGGAACTGGAGCTTCGGAATTCAGCACGAGATCAAGAATTTCCTGATCGATATCGCTTATCAGGGCAACCGGGCCACGCGGCTCAACTCCACCATGGACCTGAACCAGTTGCCTACCAGCCTGCTCACGCGCGGCTCGCTGCTCCAACAGCGAATCGATTCACCGACGGCTACCGCCGCCGGCTTCCGCCCACCGTTCACCGGCTTCCCGGGCAACCTCAGCGTCGCTCAATCCTTGCGGCCGTTCCCGCACTACCTTTCAGTCAACAGCCTGTTCGCTGGCTTCGGCCGGAGCTGGTACGACGCGATGCAGTTGAAAGTGGAGCGCCGCTTCGGCTCCTACCAGTTGATGTCGAACTATACCTGGTCGAAGAGCTTGGCTTACGGCCACTTCCGCCAGGTGTTCGGGCAGGGCGGCACCGCGGCTCCGCAGGACTTCTACAACGTCTCCGATGCCAAGAGCTACATGCCCTTCGACATCCCGCACGTGCTGAATATTCTGTCGTCCTTCGACCTGCCGTTCGGCAAGGGCCGCAAGTGGATGAACAGCGACAACCCGGCGGTCCGCATCCTGGCCAGTGGCTGGACGGTTTCGTCCGCGCAGGTCTATCGCAAGGGCACCCTGATTCAGGCCGTTACTCCGGGCAACCCCCTGGGCAACGGAGTCCTGTTTGCCCCGCAGACGAAAGCGAACCGCTCGGGGCAGATCCGCACCGGAATTGACCGTGGCACGCTCGATCCAAACAACCCGGCGACGCGGTTCTTCAACCCTGGCGCTTATACCGCGGCTCCACAATTCACGCTTGGGACCGCCGCCTTCTTCGATTCCGCGTTCCGCCAACCGGCGGTCTTCACGGAGAACATTTCTATCGTCAAGCGTACAACGCTCCTGCAGAACGACAAGAACCCGGTCGTCCTCACATGGCGCGCCGATGGCTTTAACATCTTCAACCGGACCAATTTCGGTGGCGTCGTGGGCGCTGTAGGCAACCCGAACTTCGGGCGTCCCACAGGGCCGCAGAACGGAGCCCGCATCATCACCATGGGCCTCCGTCTCGAGTTCTAAACGTAGTCCTTCGCGGCCCCGGGAGTCGAATCTCCTGGGGCCGTTTTGTTTGGTGATACCCTGATAAATTGAGTGAGCGGAAACCGTCGGTTTGCGCGGTGAGCTACCTGAACACCGTGCCCTTGGTATGGGGATTGGCAAGTGAGGACTGCGATCTTTCCTTCGCCGTCCCGTCAGAATGCGCACGGCGGGTGGAGGCGGGCGAGGCGGACCTGGGCATTGTGCCGGTGGCTGAAATCCAGCGCCACGGATGGGACTGGATCCCGGGCACGGGCATCGCTGCCGAGGGCCCGGTGCGCAGCATCCTTCTGGTGTCGAAAGTGGACCCACGCCGGATCCGCACGCTTGCCACTGATAGTGGCTCGCGCACTTCAGTCCAGCTCGCGCGCATCATCCTTCGCGGCCGTTACCAGTGCGATCCCGAGTTCTTCTCGATGGATCCGGATCTCGACATCATGCTCCGGCGCGCCGACGCCGCGCTGCTGATCGGCGACTCGGCGCTCCGCCTGGATCCGGCTGCCATCGGCGGCCATGTCCTCGACCTCGGATCAGAATGGTGGGAACTCACGCGCCTCCCCATGGTGTTCGCGCTCTGGGCGGGTCCGCGCGAGGTGGTGGCGGAGCTGGGCAAGCCGCGCCTGGAGCGCATGTTCACGCGCGCGCTGGACGCCGGACTCGCGGACCTGGATGCGATCACCGCGGCGGAAGCGGCCAAGCGCGGATTCCCGCCCGAGGTGGTCCGCGAGTATCTCACCCGCTCCATCAAGTTCCGGATTGGAACCCGCGAAAAGCAGGGCCTGGCGGCATTCCTCGGCCACGTGAGCAAGCTCGAATCCCTGGTACCATCGTCTATTGGCTCCGCATGTTGACACGCGAACAAGCGCTCGACCTCTTCCAAAGTGACGACCTGATCGGAATCGGCATGGAGGCTGATGCCATCCGCCGCCGGTTGCACCCGGGCGGTGTAGTCACCTACATCATCGACCGCAACATCAACTACACCAACGTCTGCACGGAGTACTGCAGCTTCTGTGCCTTCTACCGCCCGGTGGGACACAAGGAAGGCTACATCCAGCCCAAGGAAGTGATCTTCCAGAAGATCCAGGAGACGATTGACCTCGGCGGAACCGGCATCCTGATGCAGGGCGGGCTGCACCCGGACCTGAAGATCGAGTGGTACGAGGACCTCATGCGGTCGATCAAGCAGCGGTTCACGATCCATCTGCATTGCTTCTCCGCGCCCGAGATCACCAACATCGCCGCAATCAGCGGGCTCGGCCTGCGCGACACCATCGCCCGGCTGCGGGACGCGGGACTGGACTCGATCCCCGGCGGCGGCGCGGAGATTCTGGATGACGCCGTGCGCCACCGGATCTCGCGGCTCAAGTGCAACACGCAGGAGTGGGTGGATGTCCACCGGACGGCGCACCAGTTGGGCATGCGGACAACGGCCACGATGATGTTCGGGTGCGGTGAGACGCTGGAGCAGCGGATGAATCACCTCGAGCTGGTCCGCAACCTGCAAGAGGAGATGGGCGGATTCACGGCGTTCATCCCGTGGACCTTCCAGCGCGAGAACACGTCGCTCGGCCGGTTCGTGAAGGAAGAGGCGACGGCGGTCGAGTACCTGAAGACGCTGGCGGTTTCGCGGATCTATTTGGAGAACATCCTGAATGTGCAGTCCTCTTGGGTGACGCAAGGACTCAAGACCTGCCAGGTGGGACTGCGGTTCGGCGGCAATGATGTCGGCAGCATCATGATCGAGGAAAACGTGGTGTCCGCGGCCGGCGCCCACAACCACGCCACCGAGGAGGACCTGCGCCGCATGATCCGCGACGCGGGATTCGTGCCGAAACAGCGCGACACGCTGTACCGCCGGTATTTCCTGAACTGATCTGACAGAATAGGCATCGTGCGCATTTCGCTGTTCTTGATTGTTTGCGCCACGCTGTCCGGCCGCGACGCGCCCAGGGATCTCGCCTCGATTGAAGCCGGCGGCAAGCTCTACGCGACCGCCTGCTCCGGCTGCCACGGGATGACCGGCGAAGGCGGACGCGGGCCAAACCTGAGCGACAACCGCATGGTCCGGCGTCGCACCGATGACGAGTTGTTCCGTACCGTGAAGACCGGCGTGCCCGGATCCGACATGCCGCCGTTCGCCGTGCGGGATGATCAGGCCTGGCAGGTGGTCGGCTACGTGCGCAACATGAGCGCGCCCGCGATCGATTCGCCGCTGACCGGCGATCCTGCGGCCGGCGGGGTGCTGTTCGAAGGCAAGGCGGGATGTTCGGGCTGCCACGCCGTGAATGGGCGCGGCGGGACTCTTGGCCCGGATCTCTCCAATGCAGGCTCGTCGAAGACACTCAAGCAACTCCGCGAAGCGGTGCTCGATCCCAACGCGCGGCTGACCGAGGGATTCCAGGGTATTGAAGCGCGGCTCAAGGACGGCCGGGTAATCCAGGGCGTGGCACGGAACTACTCCAACTATTCGATCCAAGTGACAGGACGCAGTGGCGAGGTCCACTTGATCCGCGCGAGTGACGCTGCGCAGGTGACGTGGTTGAAGAAGAGCTACATGCCGGCGGACGCCGCCTCGCGCCTGTCGAAACAGGAAATCGGCGATCTGCTGGCGTACTTGAGCCGCCAGTCTTTGAGGACCCAATGATATTCCTGCTGTCGCTCCTCGCCGCCGTGGCCGCGGCACAGACGTCGTTCGAGGATATCCGCAAGGGTCCTGGCGCGAACTGGCTCACGTACTCAGGCGACTATCAGGCGACGCGCCACAGTCCGCTCAGCCAGATCAACGTGTCCAACGTTAACCGGCTGGTTCCGCAATGGACGTATCACATGGACACCGGGCGGCGGCTTGAAGCCACGCCGCTCGTCGTCGATGGCGTGATGTATGTCACCAACAACAACGAGGTCCATGCGCTGGACGCGAGGCTCGGCAGGCGGATCTGGATGTTCGCTGATGACCAGGTGGTGGCGAAGCGGGTCAACCGCGGCGCCGCGGTGCTCGGCGAGCGAATCTTCTTTGTCACCAGCGACGCGCATCTGATCGCGCTGAACCGCCGGACTGGTGGAGTTCTGTGGAAAAAGCGTTTCGCCGACTCATCCAAGGGCTACGGCGCGACTCTGGCTCCGATGGCCTTCCGGGATCGCGTCATCGTGGGCGTGTCCGGCGGGGATGGAGGAATCCGCGGCTACATCACGGCGCACTCGGCCTCGACGGGTGAGGAGCTTTGGAGGCTTTATACGGTTCCCGCCAAGGGCGAGCCGGGGTCGGAGTCCTGGTCGGAGTTCAACACGGAATACGGCGGCGGAGCGACCTGGATGTCGGGTTCGTATGATCCGGAGCTGAACCTGGTCTACTGGACCACCGGCAATCCGTGGCCCGACTACAACGGACCCATCCGGCGAGGGGACAACCTGTACACCTGCGCCGTGCTGGCAGTAGATCCGTCGACCGGGAAAATGAAGTGGTACTTTCAATTCACGCCTCACGACACGCATGATTGGGACGCGCAGTCCATGCCCGTGCTGGTGGATCTGCCGTGGGAGGGCAAGCCACGAAAGTTGCTTCTGCACCCGAATCGCAATGGATTCTTTTACGTGCTCGACCGCGCGACGGGGCGATACCTGCGCGCAACCCCGTTTGTCGACAAGCTGAACTGGGCGAGCCACATTGACGCCAAGGGACGGCCCGTGGAGAATCCAGGGACCGAGCCGACGCCGGGCGGAGTGCGGGTGTGCCCATCGGTGCGCGGCGCGTCGAACTGGATGTCGCCGTCGTTCAATCCGGTGACACGGCTCCTGTATGTTCCGTCGCTCGAGCAGTGCGATATCTATTCGACATCAATGAAGATGCCCGAGCCGGGAAAGGGCTTCTCGGGTGGTGGCGGAGAGCGGATTCCGATGGATCCGGGCAAGTTCTACCTGCGTGCGCTGGATCCGCTGACGGGAAAGCGCGTGTGGGAGTATCCGATGCCCGGTCCTGCAATCGCCTGGGCGGGGACGCTGTCGACAGCGGGTGGAGTGGTGTTTTTTGGCGACGACGACGGCCACCTGGTGGCGGTGGATGCGGCCAAGGGAGGGCACCTGTGGCACTACCAGATGGGCCAGCAGATCTTCGCGTCGCCGATGACGTTCATGGCGGACGGCAAGCAGTTTGTGAGCATCGCCTCGCAGACGGATCTGTTCACGTTTGGGTTGTTTGAGCCGGTGCGGCCAGCGGCGGTGATTCCGCAGTCAAGCCGTTAATACTAGACATTTTCCCTTGAAATTGTCATGATTTGCATATGGCAAATCTGGATCATGGCTCGAAACGGATGTCAGAGCGCGACCGGCGAGCATTCCTGGCTCTGGCGGGTTGTCTCGGGCTCGACGAAGCCGCCACGGTCCGGCAGTTTGAGCGCGAGATCGTGCCGGGACAGAAGATCGCGGACCACCTGTACCGGATCCGCCGCTCACCCACAGGGCCGGAACAGGTGGAGCATATCGAATCTGTAGCTCGCTGGAAGCCCAGAGAAGTGAACAAGATTCTTGAGCGGGCCCTGTCGATCTCGCTCGTCCCCCGGCTGCGCAGCCTCGACATCCATACTTGGATCATCGTAATGACGGAAAATGATGCGCCCGCCGTGTTTCCAAAGACGTTCACGCGGATGCGCGGAGCGCTTCGGTGTTACCTGCGGATTCGCTACAAGCTGATTCGGAAGACCTGGGCCAAGTGGATCTTCCAGCTCGGACGGATTGCTCTTTTGCCGTTGGTCCCGCTGTGCCGGCATACCTGGCGTGACCTGGAGAAGGCGGCGGAGCTGCTGCGACAGGAAGGGGACGAGGATCTCATCAGCCAGTTCCTGTCGAACGCGCGGGTGAGGTATGCTGAGGAAGAAATCGCGAGGATTGAAAAGATGCTGTTCGAGAGAGAGACGGTAGAGATCCTGGCCGGGACCAAGGCCGGCAAGAAGCTGGTGCGGGACACCCGCAAGGACGCCACCAGGAAGGGTATTGAAAAAGGGGTCGACAAGGGACGTCTGATCGGGATCCAGGATGCGATCCGGCAGGTCCTCGAAGACCGCTTTCCCGCCGTCGTCAACGCCGCCGCCATCGACCGGATCGATGACTACGAACAGGCCCGGAAGCTGTTCGCCAGCCTCCTCTCCGCCAAGTCCGAACGCGAAGCCCGGCGCGCACTCAGTTTACCGGTGAATGGGCGCTAGCCTCAGGCGCCGGAGTCTCCTCTCCGCCGCCTTGGCACCGGCGCTGCAAGCCCGTTCATCTCCCGCCTCGGAATCCACACCGCGATTGAGATGCTCTCTCCGGTCCACATGCGCGCGCAGGAGATTACGGCCGCCTCGCTGCTCCGCGATGCCGGATACGCCGCCGCCCTCATCGGCAAGTGGCACATGAATGGGATATTCAATCTCTTGGCCAACCCCAGCCAGACGGCCACGGATTCGAGTATTGGTTCTCGGTTCAAAATAATGCGTTGCCCAATCACCGGAATCCCTGCCGGCTTGTGGTTCAAATCACGGACCGGCTCAACACCGCCAGTGGCACGCCGTCCGCGCCCGGACATCAGCGCATCTGGTGACGCGCGTCACTGCTGTACCGGGATCCGGACCTCGGGACCTGGAATCCACGCAGCGGTCAACTTCACGGGGACCATGCCCGCTGGTGTGCCATCCGGCACCCGGAAATCGACGCGATAGACCTCCACCTGCCCCGGCCAGCCGATCTTGTTGACCGGTTCCGTATTCTGCCCGCCCACTGACACGGCGAGCGGACTGTTCACCACGGCAAACTGCGCCGCCGGAAACGCCGCGCCGGATTCGACACCAGGTACGACTGGTCCCAGTCCGGTGGCGCTCACGATCAACGTCTCTCCGCGCCGCGCCGGACGCGCTTTGGTGACCGGCGTGAAGTCGTCGTGCATCACGGAGGTGATGGCCGGGCGGGTCATCGGAATCACGCTGAGGATGTATCGCCGGGTACCGCCACCGTGAGTCCTCCGGTTCGCGGGATCCTCGGTTAACGAGGCATTTCGAATCGCCACCGGAGTCTGTCCGACGCCCGAGGTTCCCTGCGCTCCGGCGAAATACCCTGTGCCGCCGGTCACGGCCAGATTCCATCCCGTGAAGACCGCCGGGGAACCAGGAGCAGCGGCGCCACCCGCCAGTCCGGCCATCATGAGACTACCCACTGCCGTGCCGTCGTCCTGCATGATCTCCACCGTCGCATCGGCCGCCATCGCGCGGGTCGTGTCGGAGATCGCCTGTCCGCGGGCGGGAGTTGGGGTGAGTTGCAGGTTCCAGGCGCGGCTGATATAAACGCCTTTGGCGCGTGTGCCGTTCACCGCCACCACATCGCCGATCGAGATCGACGAGCGGAATGTGGGCGAGGTGGGAATTGTGGTGCGTCCTTGGTCCGTCGCCAGCCGGGTCAGATCGACCGAGTCGACGGCATAAAACACGAGGTTCTCCACGTCGACTTCAATGACGACGTTCGGGAGTTGTTGAGGGTAAGCGAGGGTGGACAGCGTGAGGCCGCACAGGAGTGTTCGGAAGTGGATGGACATCGATAACCCTTTCCCAAGCATTTACGGCGAGCCGCGCGAATCGGATTCATCCGATTCATACTCTGGTAAAATCAAGCCCGGCGATGCAAAATCCCACTGGCTCGCGGCTCGTGTTCCTGCTAGCCGCCAGCAGCCTCTGCGCCCAGTCCGGACCCGGCGAGGCCCATGCGATCCTCGCCTCCAAATGCCTGTCCTGCCACGGCGCGGCGAAGATGTCCGGACTCGACCTCCGCGACCGCGCCTCAGCCCTGCGCGGCGGCAACCGCGGCGCGGCCGTTGTCCCCGGGGATCCAGACAAAAGCTTGCTGTACCAGGCCGTCGAGCGTTCCGGACCCCTGAAGATGCCGCCAACCGGCGCTGCTCTGACACCCGCAGAGCTGCGCGTGATCTCGGACTGGATCCGCGCCGGAGCCCCGTTCGACGCCGTCGCGAAGGACCCTGCACCGGCGTGGTGGTCTTTCCGCAAGCCGGTCCGTCCGCCTATACCCGCTGCAAGTACCCATCCGGTCGATGCCTTCGTGCTCGCCAAGCTCCGCGACAAGGGACTCCAGCCCGCAGCTGAAGCAGACAAGCGCACGCTTGTCCGCCGTGCCTACCTCGACCTTACTGGACTTCCGCCCACACCCGGGCAAGCGGACGCTTTCGTCAATAACGCCTCACCGGATGCTTACACGAAGCTGATCGACCACCTGCTCGAATCGCCCCGCTACGGCGAGCGCTGGGGACGCTACTGGCTCGATCTGGTCCGCTACGCCGACACCGCCGGATTCGAGACGGACCACTTCTACGTTAACGCCTGGCGCTACCGGGACTACGTGATCAAGGCGTTCAACGACGACAAGCCGTACGACACGTTCCTGCGTGAACAGGTAGCGGCCGACGAGATCTGGCCCACGAACATGGATCTGGAAGGCACGCTGAAGCTGCCCAAGGAGAAAGCCGAAAACGTTTCCCGCCGCATCGGAACCAGCCTGTTCACCCTCGGCTCGTTTCCGATCGAGTACACCTACTACGGCGATCAGTACCGCACGGAGTGGCAGGCTGACGCAGTCGACACGATCGGCTCCGCGTTTCTCGGACTCAGCGTCGCGTGCGCGCGCTGCCACGACCACAAATTCGACCCCGTGAGCCAGCGCGACTACTACCGCATGGCGGCGCTCTTTGCCGGCAGCGTCGAACGCGAGATCCCGCTGGGCAGCCTGTTCGATGTCCAGACCGCCTCGCGCAACTTTCCGTTGCTCGCCCAGGCACAGGCATATAGAAGGATGGCCGGCCGCGGACGCGATCCTGAGTTGCTGCGAAAGCTCGGCGAGGCTTACCTGCGGGCACCAGAGCGCTACCCGACGGCGAACGTCCTGGCGCACGAGGAGGAAGTGCCGGACACCCACATCCTTCAGAAAGGCGATTGGCGGGCCAGGGGCGATAAGGTCGAGCCGGGGTTCCCGGCGGCGCTCAATACGGGTCCGCCGATCGTCGAGCCGAAGGGATTCCTCTTTGTACCGCGCCGCCGCAAGGCACTCGCCGAGTGGCTGACCTCGCCGGACCACCCGTTGGTCTCGCGTGTGATGGTGAACCGCATCTGGCAAGGCCATTTCGGCGAAGGCATCGTCCGCACGCCCAATGACTTCGGACGGCAGGGAGATCCGCCGACGCACCCGGAACTGCTGGACTGGCTCGCAACGGAGTTCGCCGCGCAGCGATACAGCATCAAGCAGATGCACCGGCTCATCATGAGTTCCGCCGCGTACCGTGCATCAAGCAACGGCCATCCGGAGAGCATGAAGAAGGATCCGGAGAACCGCTACTTCAGCCGCATGAACCGGAGACGGCTCGACGGTGACGTAATCCGCGACTCGATCCTGTTCGCCGCCGGAACGCTCAATCTGAAAATGGGCGGAGTCGGAATCATCCCGGCGCTTTCAAAAGAAGAGATGCTTGCCGCGCGGATGCCCAACCTGTGGCCGGCGAACCCGGATCCCGCCGAGCACAACCGGCGCAGCATCTACTTGCAGATGAAGCGGTCGCTGACGTTGCCCATGCTGCAGATCTTCGACGCGCCGGACCCGGCGTCAAGCTGCGCGCGCCGCGAGCGGTCCACCGTCGCCCCGCAAGCGTTGGCGTTGCTCAACAGCGAATTCACCGCCGCGCAGTCAGCCGCCTTCGCCGCGCACGTGAAGAAGGCCGCGCACGAGCCGGACAAATTCGTGGATACCGCTTGGCGGATCGCGCTCGGCCGCGATCCCGAGGCTGCTGAACGCGCCACCGCCGTGGAGTACCTGCGCCGGAACAGCCCCGAGAGCCTCTGCCTGCTTATCTTCAACCTGAACGAGTTCGTCTATGCCGATTGATCCATCGCGCCGGCACCTGCTGCAACAAGCCGGACTCGGGTTCGGCTGGCTCGCCGCCGCATCCATGCTTGGCCATCGCGCTTCAGCGGCGCCCGCCGGTCCGCTCGCACCCAAAGCACCGCCCCTACCCGCCACTGCCAAGCGCGTGATCTCGCTGTTCATGCAAGGCGGTCCCAGCCAGATGGACACGTTCGATCCGAAACCGTTGCTGAACAAGCTGCACGGCAAGCATCCGCCCGCGAGCTTCGGCGACGAGGATTTCCAGAACGGCAAGTTCAAGGACTTGATCGTGCTCGGCTCGCAGCGCGCCTTCCGCAGGCATGGCCAGTCGGGGCTTGAGATTTCAGATCTCCTTCCCCACATCGCCCGCAAAGCGGATCAGCTCGCGGTGGTGCGCTCCGTGCATCACGAGGGGTTCACGCACTCGCAGGCGCAGTTCCTGATCCACAACGGATGGGCAAGGATCGGACGCCCGAGCCTGGGCTCGTGGCTGCTGTACGGACTCGGCACCGAGAACCAGAATCTCCCCGGATTCGTGGTGCTGCTCGAGGGCGGCGTGCGCTCCGGCCCGGCGGTCTGGGGACAGGGCTTTCTCCCCGCCGTCTATCAAGGAACCTCGTTCCGGCCCGGCGCGAATCCGGTGTTGAACCTGCGATCCGCGCGCGGCATGAAGGCAGCCGAGCAGCGCGACATGCTCGACACGCTGAAGACTTTGAACGAGCACCACCGCGCGGCCCGCCAAGCCGATTCGGAGCTTTCCGCCCGCATCGAGTCCTACGAACTCGCCTTCCGCATGCAGATGGCCGCGCCCGAGGCTACCGACATGAGCGGCGAGTCCGAAGCGACCCGGCGGCTCTACGGCCTGGACGATCCCGTGTCCGCCGACTTCGGCGGACGGTGCCTGCTCGCGCGCAGGCTCGTCGAGCGTGGCGTGCGATTCGTGCAGGTGTGGTCGGGCAATGGGATGAATGCAACCGACTGGGACGGCCACATCGCCTGCGACAAGAACCATCAGGCCAAGGCCGCGCAGACCGACAAGGCCGTGGCCGGGCTGCTGACCGATCTCGAATAGCGCGGCCTGCTCGAATCGACGCTCGTCATCTGGGGTGGAGAGTTCGGCCGGACCCCGACCAGCGATGGCGGACAGGGCGGTGCTGAAGGGCGCGACCACAACCCGTATGGCTTCAGCATCTGGATGGCCGGCGGCGGTGTCCGCGGAGGCCGGGTGATTGGCGGTACCGATGAGCTTGGGCTCCGCGCGGTGGACGAGAAGGTCCACCTGCATGACCTGCACGCATCCATCCTCGGCCTGATGGGTCTCGATCATACGCAACTGACCTATCGATATCAAGGCCGTGATTTCCGATTGACCGATGTTGGCGGCAGCGTCCACTTGATGGATAAGCTGCGGAAAGCGTGAGGGCCGCGCGGCTCAACTTGCGCCGCGTCCCCGGAATCAGAGATCATCGCCCCATGTCCGACTCCATCAGCCGCCGCGAGTGGACCCTCGCCACACTCGGCCTTGCCACTCCCGCCGAACTCGCCCAGGCCTGGCAGCACGCGCATGAAGCCGCGGCCGCGCCTCCCGCCAAGCTCAACGTGCTCGACCCGGAAATGGCGCGCGAGATCGAAGCGCTCACGTCCCGCATCATCCCATCGGACGGTTCACCTGGCGCGCGTGAGGCGGGGGTGATCTACTTCATCGACCGCGCTCTCGGCGGCTGGCAGTCCGAACATTTACCGGCTTACCGCCGCGGCATGACTGAGGTCCAGGCTCTGCGGACGCGCATGTTCCCGAACTCCTCAAGCATCGCCGCACTCTCCGAGGCCGATCAGGACCGCCTCATCGCTGCTTTCGATCAGACTCCGTTCTTCTCGCTGCTCCGCACCCACACCGCGTTCGGCTTTCTCGGATCCCCGGCCTATGGCGGCAACCGCGGTGGCGCCGGCTGGGCCCACATCGGATTCGAGGATCGCGCCAGCTTCTCGCCGCCCTTTGGATACTACGACGCGCAGGCCCTGCGGGAAGGCGGCAAGTGACAGCAAAGTTCCGCCCGGCCGACCCGGTGGACTTCGTGGTGATCGGCTCAGGCGCGGCGGGAGGCGTCGTCGCCAAAGAACTCTCCACCGCCGGATTCCGCGTGGTGGTGCTCGAACAAGGTCCGTACCTGCGCGAGAAGGACTACTCGCACGACGAGATCCACTTCGCCACGCGCCAAGGCCTCACCAACGACATCAAACGCCAGCCGGTGCTCTACCGCGCAACCGCATCCGATCCCGCCGTCCCGCGCAAGGCCGTCGGCTATGGGCGGCAAGTGGGCGGCGGGACCGTCCACTTCGCGGCGAACTACTGGCGGTTCCATGAATCCGATTTCGATGAGCGGACCCGCTTCGGTGATGTCCCTGGATCGGTTTTCGCCGACTGGCCCATCCGGTACGCGGATCTTGAGCCCTACTATGCCAAGGCCGAGCGCGAGATCGGAATCTCCGGACTTGCGGGCGCGAATCCGTTTGAGGCGCCGCGCTCGGGTCCGTATCCGGTGCCGCCGCTGCCGGTGAAATCGTCTGGTGTCTTGTTCGATCAGGCGTGCCGCAAGCTGGGGCTGCATTCGTTCCCCGCGCCGATGGCGATCCTCTCCCAGCCCTATCGCGGGCGCGGCGCCTGCACACACTGCGGATTCTGCTCCTGGTTCGGATGCGAGATGCGCGCCAAGTCGAGCACGCTGGTTTCGGTGATTCCCGTGGCCGAAAAGACTGGGCGTTGCGAGATCCGAGCCAACTGTTACGCGCGCAAGATTGACACCGACAAGCGCGGACGCGTCACAGGCGTGATCTACTTCGACGAGCGGAAGCGCGAGATCCGTCAGAGGGCCAAGGCGGTGGTGCTGTGCGCCAATGGCGCCGAGTCGCCCAAGCTGTTGTTGTTGTCCAAGTCGAACCTGTTCCCCGACGGACTCGCCAATTCGAGCGGCATGGCCGGCAAGTGCCTCATGTGGGACAACACGTTCGGCGTCAACGGGCTGTTCGAGCATCCATTGAACGAGTTCAAGAGCGTCAAGGTGACGCGGGTGGCGCACGATTACTACCGGTCCGATCCGAAGCGTGGCTTCTATGGTGGGGGCGGCATCGACGCGCGCTTCGGCGGCTATCCCGCGGGATTCGCGATTGGCGGGCTGCCACCGGACGCACCGCGCTGGGGCGCTGAGTACAAGCGCCAGCTTGCGGAGTACTTCACACGGACCATGATGGTTGCGGGACACTGCACGTCGCTTCCGGTCGAGTCCAACAACATCACGTTGTCGCCGGACGTCAAGGACGAGTGGGGCCTTCCCGTGATGGTTGTGACGTTTCGTTATCATTCCGATGACCTGAAGACACAGCAGTGGCTCCGCCTGCGCATGATCGAGATCCTCGAGGCGGCGGGCGCGCGCAAAGTTTGGGGCGGCCCGGGCGCGGATCCAGGCTCGACGTTTCATCTGATGGGGACATGCCGCATGGGCACGGATCCGAAGCGCTCCGTGGTGAATCCGTTCAGCCGCGCGCATGACGTACCCAACCTGTACATCGTCGATGGGAGTAATTTCGTCACATCAGGCCGCCAACAGCCGACAGCGACGATCCAGGCGCTTGCCTACCGGGCGAGCGACCACATTGTCCGGTCAGTGCGCGGATGAGAGCGCCGCGATATACTCAACAGTTGTGCCAACGGTTAATCCCTGCGGAGCGCCGGGAGGTCATCTGTGAAAACATCGCGGCGCGGATTCATCGCGGCGATGAGCTCGCCGGCGCCAAGCCCCGCCGATGCGGCTGAGCAGCAGCACGGCCACCAGCATCAGACGGTCCCATCCGACATCAGTCTGCGAGTCAAGTCACTCGAGTCCTTGCTGGTGGAGAAGGGATTGGTGGATCCCGCTGCTCTCGATGCCCTGGTGGACACCTATGAGAACAAGGTGGGGCCGCGGAACGGTTCGAAAATCGTTGCGCGCGCCTGGGTCGACCCGGCCTACAAGAGGCGTCTGCTCTCCGATGCACCGCGTGCCATCGCGGAGCTGGGATTCCCGAGTGTGCAAGGCGAGCATATGGTGGCGTTGGAAAACACGGGTAAGGTCCACAACATGGTCGTGTGCACCCTGTGTTCCTGCTATCCGTGGACGCTTCTCGGTCTCCCACCCGTGTGGTACAAGTCCTCCGCCTATCGCTCCAGGGCAGTTATCGACCCGAGAGGTGTGCTGAAGGAATTCGGACTCGATCTGCCCGCGAACGTCGAGTTGCGCGTCTGGGACAGCACGGCGGAATTGCGATACCTGGTAGTTCCTGAGCGTCCCGCCGGAACAAAGGATATGGACGAGGAGGCACTGGCGGGACTCGTCACGCGCAATTCCATGATCGGGGTGGAAAAGGTCAAATCACCTACGCAAAGGGTTGTCCGATGAACGGTGTGCATGACATGGGTGGCATGCACGGGATGGGACCGGTGCAGCCCGAAATCAACGAGCCTGTATTTCACGAGAGGTGGGAGTCCCGCGTTTATGTTCTGACCCGGGCAATCGGTGCGTGGCGAAAGTGGAACATAGACACGGGGCGTTACTACATCGAGCGGATTGCTCCTGCCGAGTACCTGCGGATGAGCTATTACGAGAGGTGGTTTGCGCGGCTGGTGGAATTGCTCGTCAAGACCGGCATGGTCACCCAGGACGAGATCCGGAAGGGCGTGCCGGAGCCCGGTGCCCAGAAAGCGTCACCGCCTTTGCGCGTGGACGGGGTTCCCGCTGTCGCGCTCAACCGGAACATCGAGTCCAACATCGATCGCTCGGTTCGTCCGAAATTCAAGGCAGGCCAGCGGGTGCGCGCGCTCAACATTCAGCCGCTAGGCCACACAAGGGTGCCGCGATACGCGCGGGGCAAGACCGGCAGAATCCATCGCGATAACGGAGTCTACAATTTTCCGGATACGAATGCCGAGGGACGCGGCCCCAAGCGCCAGCATGTCTACTCCGTACGATTCACGGCGCGGGAGCTTTGGGGCGCCCAAGCCTCGCCGCGTGATTTCGTCTACATCGACCTGTGGGATGACTACCTCGAGCGCGCTTGATCTCCTCGCCTGCGGCGCGGAGTTGTGGGAGCTGCCGCGTGACGAGGATGGCCCCGTATTCGCCGAGCCGTGGCAGGCGCAGGCATTCGCGCTTGCGGTCCGCCTCTCCTCCCAGGGGCACTTCACTTGGAGAGAGTGGGCCGATCACCTGGCGGCGGAACTCGCCGCGGCGGTGGATCGGGGCGAGGCCGACGATGGTTCCGAGTATTATCATCATTGGGTAGCCGCTCTCGAAAAGCTGGTTATGGCCAAACGGCTGGCTGGCGAGCCCGAGTTGTACGAGCGGAAGGAGGCGTGGGCGGACGCCTATCGCCACACGCCGCACGGCCAGCCTGTGCAACTCCGGCCGGGCTTCCGCATTCGCTACCAGTACCGCCATAGCCCGTTATTGCAAGTGACGCGTGTGGATGGTGCCACCAAGACGATTCGAGTTCAGGATGGTCACCTATTCGTTTGTAGCGGCTGCTGCTGCGGGCGTACGGAAAAGGGTTTCCCGGCGCTGCCCCTCGAGGAGTTCAAACAGCAGTGGAAGCGGCGCGGATTCCGGCGGCGCTTTCACCTGACTGTATCCGGATGCCTGGGACCCTGCCCGTTGGCGAACGTCGTGCTCCTCCAGTTCCGGGGCCGCTCGATGTGGTTTCATTCCATCAACCGGGCGGAGGATGTCAACTTGATCTATGATTGGGTCGAGCGCGCACTGCAAGAGGAGTCGGACCTCGACGTGCCCGCCGAACTGGCGTCGCGCCAGTTTCAACGGTATCTGGACACCGGGAATGGGGAAGAGTCCGCCGCGCACTAGGCGGCGATGCTAGCGGGCTCGATCGCGGGTACCTGCCTCTTCATCTAAGTATATTTTGGCATTCGTCCAAGGGCTTTTCCGTGATAGACTGGCCAGCAAAGAGAAAGGGCTCTGTAGCGGAATCTGTGGGCCTGAGTGAGTGCAGAGAGAAAGGTGACGATAGGGGTGCGGTGGGTGGTAGCAGCATTCACCTGCCGCTTGCGCGGCAGGGCAGACGGGGGCGGGGAGTGGAAA
>Ga0194132_10003311_pt1 | contig 28818 bp, 25 predicted proteins | sample TA2KigOf80mmetaG_FD_148612 | JGI IMG/M metagenome (GOLD analysis project Ga0194132, IMG submission 148612) | Freshwater microbial communities from Lake Tanganyika, Tanzania - TA2015054 Kigoma Offshore 80m | ecosystem: Environmental > Aquatic > Freshwater > Lake | place: Tanzania: Lake...
CGCCGCTGCGGCCGCACCCACGCCGCGCGCCGCCGCCGCGCCCGATGCAGTAGCCGTGGCGCGCCTTTTCACGTGCGACACGGTGAAGGCCGGCGACACCCTCGCGCCACTGGCCATCACCGAAAGCGTGGAAATCATGCTGCAAAAAAACGACTTGCGGCTTGCCGGCAAGCACCGCCCGAGCAACATCCACACCGACGAGGAATTTGCACGCCAGAACATTTTCGCGGGCATGGTGAATTCCGGCCCCGCCACTTTGTCGTATGTCGATCAAATGCTCGCGCAATCCTTCCCGCTGCGCGCGTTTTACGACGGCGGCCGGCTGCTGATGCGCGCGATCACGCCGTTTCGGTCGGGCGACACGGTGACGTTTAATGGCGAGGTGAACGCTAAACGGGTCGCAGCCGGCAAGGCGTTCGTCGACTGCAAGGTGCGGGGCACCAACCAACGCGGCGAACTCGTATGCTTGTGTGATGCGACGCTGGTGCTGTCACGCGCTTAGGTCCGCTTGCGCCTCGCCCCGCGGGCCGACGCAACATCCGCCGCGGCTCGCCTACGCCGGCCGGTGCGCCCGCAGGAACGAGCGTATCTGACGAACTGCTATCGGGATCAGCTCCTTGGGTTCTTTCCACGGGTAGTGCGCCAGCTCCGATCGCGGTGCGAGCATCGCTGTTTCCCAGGCAATGTCGTAGGGGTGCCCTGGCGTGTCGTCCAACAGGATCAGCATCGGCGTCAGGCAACTGCGCACGAAATCGCGGTTTACCGAAAAGAGAAAGTCGGGGTTGGGAAACATGCGGTTTAGAAACTTGTCGATCATGTCCTGAGTGATCGCCGGGTTGCGCTTGATCAGCTCGGGCGCCCAGCTTTTCAGACTCAGATCGCGCATGTAAGTCGGATGCGCCTTGTTCCAACCGACCGGCTGCGCCGGCACTGCGGCGACCACGCGGTCCGGTGCGCGCTTGACCAGGTTCCAGATGTATGGCGCGCCGATGCAGTAGCCCAGCACAATGAAGCGCTTGATGCCCAGGTGATCCATCAGACCCAGCTGATCGTCGGTATAGGAGTCCCATGGCCGGTCGACTTCGAGCGGGCCGGTGGACTGGCCGCCGTGCGCGTTGCGCAGGTCGGTGACGATGCAGCGGTACTCGTTCTTGAATTCCGCCATGGCATTAAACGGCGCGCTTTGCATCGCCCACTCGATGGTCGAGTTCAAGCCGCCGCCGGCGATGATCAGCAAGGGGAAACCCGTCCCGGCTTCCTCGTAGGCAATGCGAACGTCACCTTTTTCATAAAACGGCATGGCAGCTCCTTCTTGGATGGTGGGGATGATGGATGATGCGAACGCGCCTGGCGCGGTTGCGCGTGCTATACCGGGCGCTCACCGCACATCTGCACGCGGTGCATCAGGCGCGGGAATTTCCACACGTCGTTGACCGCGATATGCAAGGTGCAGCGATTGTCCCACACCGCGACCGAGCCCCGTTCCCAGCGAAAGCGGCAAGTGAACTCCGGGCGCGCCGCGTGCTGCAGCAAAAACCCGAGCAACGGCGCGCTCTCCTCAGTCGTCATCCCGGAGAAACGCTGCGTATAGGACTTGTTGACGAACAGCGCCTTGCGGCCAGTTTCGGGATGCGTGCGCACCACCGGATGCTCGGACACCGTTTCGCGCCAGTCGGAATCCTCGCGCACCTTGTTCGTGCGGTGCCGGTTGCGGGCGGCTTGCGGCCCGGCGACGGTGATGTCGCTATGCACGGCGGTTAAGCGCGACAACAGCGCCTTCATGCCATCGGACAGCGATTCGTACGCAAGATACTGGTTGGCGAACAAGGTGTCGCCGCCATACGGCGGCACATCCACGCCATACAAAACGGCGCCGCTGGGCGGCTGCGGCATGCACGTGGTGTCGGCGTGCCAGTCCTCGCCGACGATCTGCGTGTCGCCCGGCATGCGGCGGATGCGCACGATGTCGGGGTACGGCCCTTCGGTGAGCAAATTGGGATGGCGAAACAGCGGCGCGAAGCGGCGGCCGAAGGCGACCAGCGCGCCGTCATCGAGCGTTTGGCCGCGAAAAAAAATGACCAAGTGCCGCGCCCACGCACGCCGAATTTCGGCAAAGGCCGCCTCATCAATCGGGCGGCTTAAGTCGACACCACTGATCTCGGCGCCGAGCGCACCGGCGATCGGCGTGACCGCGATACGGTCATATTCGGTGGCGTCGGCTGCTGCGGATGACAGTCTGCTGGACATGGCCTAAGCCCTCCGATGGTGTCCATGACATTGCGAGATGGCGGCGCGTAAACCGAACGAAACGTGGTACCGCCTGCCGCAAAGCATTTTAGCCGCGAAAGCCGGCTGGCGCTTTTTTTGAAATGCGCGCTCAGCGGTGCCGCCGCAGCGCATCGTGCGCCTGGCGACGATCAAAAAAATATCAATTAAATCAATATGTTACGTTTACCACTGGCGGCTGCCCCGACAGCGCCCGGCGCACGCTCAACTTTGCATGCCCCAGCGGCGCACGGTGATTTTTTCGATCTGGCGAAAAATCAGATTCTCCACCACCAGCCCGATGATGATTACCGAGAACAGGCCGGCGAATACATTCGGAATGTCGAGCTGATTGCGGTTTTCGTAAATAAACCAGCCCAAGCCGCCGGAGCCGGAAGACACGCCGAACACCAGCTCCGCGGCGATCAACGTACGCCAGGCAAATGCCCAGCCGATTTTCATGCCGGTGAGGATCGGCGGAAAAGCCGCGGGAATCAGGATTTTGATCACATAGCACGGGCCTGACAGCCCGTAGTTACGCCCCACCATGCGCAGCGTCGGCGACACCGACAAGAACCCTGAATGCGTGTTTAACGCCACCGCCCACAGCACCGAATGCACCAACACGAAAATCAGGCTGGCGCTGCCCAGGCCAAACCACAGCAGCGCAAGCGGCAGCAGCGCAATCGCCGGCAGCGGGTTGAACATCGCCGTCAGGGTTTCCAGCAAGTCGTTGCCCAGCCGCGTGGTGATGGCGAACGCAGTCAACAGTGCGGCCAGCGCCAGCCCCAGTGCGTAGCCCTGCACCAACACCTTGATCGAGGCCCAGCCGCGCGTGAGCAACACGCCGCTCACCACGCCTTCGTAAAACGCGGCGATGGTGGCGCTGAACTTCGGAAACAGCAGCGGATTGTTGCTGATGGTGGCATACGCCTCCCATGCGCAAACCATCAGCACCAACAGCAACCCCTTGCGCACCGCGCCGTGGTTCCACACCTGCTCCGCGAGCGTGAGCGGTTTTTGCACCACGCCAAAAGCGCTGCTTTCAACCTCACGCACGAATTCGGCGCGGCGCGTCAGGCCTTGGTGAGCGGATTGAACGGATTGAACGGATTCAGCCATGATCTTCCTCTTCCACCTGATCGGCGAACAACATATCGTGGATGCGCTCGGACATGCGTTTACCGTCGTTGCCCAACACGTCCGTGCCATCGCTGTTCAATTCCGCCTTGACCTGGCCCGGATGCGGGCTCATCAGCAAAATGCGGTTGCCGATCAGCACCGCCTCCGGAATCGAATGGGTGACGAACAACACGGTAAAACGCGTGTCCTCCCACAAGCGCAGCAGTTCTTCCTGCATTTTGCGCCGCGTCAGCGCATCGAGCGCGGCGAACGGCTCGTCCATCAGCAACACCTGCGGCTCCATCGCCATGCCGCGCGCGAGCGCCACGCGCTGCTTCATGCCGCCGGAGAGCGTATGCGGGTAGCTATCGGCAAACTTGGTCAGATTGACTTTGTCGATGTAATGCCGCGCGCGGCTCTCGGCCTCGCGCGTTGCCAGCCGGCCGCTCGCGGTGAGCGCGAACATGACGTTTTGCTTGACGGTTTTCCAAGGCAGCAACTGATCGAACTCCTGAAACACCATGACGCGGTCGGGCCCCGGCTTTTGTATCGGCGCGCCGTTCAGGCAGATATTGCCTTCGACCGGCGTCATATACCCGCCGACCGCTTTTAACAGCGTCGATTTGCCGCAGCCCGAGGGCCCGAGGATGACAAAGCGGTCCGCGCGGTGCACATCCAGGTCGACACGATACGTCGCAGTAACCAGATGCTGCCGGGTTTTATACTGCAGCGTCACGCCGCGCACTTCGAGCAATGCGCGTGCGTGCGCTGGCGCCGCGATGGGCGGCGCAGCAGCCTGCGTCATGCGCCTAACTCCCCGGCAGGTTATGCACTTCCGGGAAGAAGAAGTCCCGCCACGAACCCGCCTTGGGCTTGACGGTGCCGACCTTATTCATGAACTGGTAAATTTTCATGATGTTTTCAGGCGTCATGGTGATGCGGATCTCGGGGTCGTTGAGCATTTTAAGGATGCCTTCAACGCCGCTTTTGTCACCCGACTCCTTCACATACAACTCGGCGGCGGCGCGCTTGTCCTTGTTGATAAAGGTCTCGGCTTCGCGCCAGGCATCGACGAAAGCGCGAAAGGTCTTGGGATTTTCATCGCGAAACCTGGTTGTCGCCCACGCCACGAGGAAGGTCGCCGGCCCGCCGGTGACATCGTAAGAATTCAGTATGCGCCGCACCCCCGGGTGTTCGAGCGCGCGATACTGGAACGGCGGCGAGGAAAAATACGCGGTGATTTCCTTACCCGACAAAAAAGCCGCCAGCCCGTCCGGATGCGACAAGTTGCGGTAGAGCGTGCTGAAGCGGTTATAGTTCGCGTCGCCGAACTCCCTTGCCGCGGCCATTTGCAAAATAATGGTCTGGATCGATTGCCCCGCGCCCGCCATGGAAATGCGGTCGCTGTCGGTCAAATCCTTGATCGAATGCACCTTGGGGTTGTTGCTCACCAGATACATCGGCATCGAGGCGAGCGCCGCCACCGCCTTGACATTGAGCGAGCCATGCGTGCGCCCCCAGATGATCAGCAGCGGCGCCGAGCCGCCGGAAGCGATGTGCAGATTGCCCGACAACAACGCGTCGTTCATCGGCTGCGCCGAGCTCAGTTGCGACCACACCACCTTGCTGTTGAGCCCGGCGACCTTGAGATGTTTTTCGATCAACTGGCTTTGTTTCATGATGGCGAGCGGCAAATAACCGATGCCGTATTGCATCGCCACTCGGAATTCCGCCACTTCCGCGGCCGCGCGCCCGATCGGCAATACCCCCAGCATCAAGCTCACCAAGACAAAGATCCATCGTGTGACTGTCATAAGCCTCCTCCTGTTATGAAATGAACATTACCCGTAACGCCCCATCATCACGGCCGCACGCCGCTGCGCAGTTTCGGCCCCAGACTGGTTTCGAGCCGGCCTTGTGCCGCGTTGAGGAAGCGGCACAGGTAAGGGCGCGTATCGCGCGGATCGATCACATCTTCCACCGCAAACGCTTCAGCCGTCAACAAGGGCGAGGCGTAGCGGCGCAGCTGCGCTTCGATTTCATTCTGACGCTTCACCGGATCGGGCGCGGATGCCAACTCGCGCCGATACGCCGCGGCCACGCCACCCTCGACCGGCAGCGAGCCCCATTCCGCGCTGGGCCAGGCGATCTTGAAATCGACGCCATTCTTGTCGGTGGTGCCCATACCCGCCATGCCGTAGCACTTGCGGATCACCACCGTCAGCACCGGCACGGTGACTTGCAGCCCCACGTACACCGAACGCATGCCTTCGCGCAGCGTCGCCGCCGCTTCCGCCGCGCTGCCGACCATGAAGCCCGGCACGTCCACCAGAAAAATCAGCGGAATATGAAAAGTGTCGCACAGCTCGACAAAATGGGTTTGCTTGCGCGCGGATTTCACATCCATCGCGCCGCCCAGCACCATCGGATTGTTGGCGACGATGCCCACCACCTTGCCGTCCATGCGCGCAAGGCTCGTGATCACCGATTTGCCGAAAGTGGGTTGAATTTCAAACAACGAGTCGCGATCCGCGATCAGCGCCATCAGCCTACGCATGTTGTAGGGCTGGCGCCGCTCGCGCGGTACGATCGACAACAGCGCTTCTTCGCGCCGGTCGATGGGATCGTTGCACGCCGTACGCGGCGGCAATGCCCACACATTTTGCGGCAGGTAGGATAAAAACCTGCGTATCGCGGCGAAGCACTCCGCTTCGTTCGACACCGCGTTATCCACCGTGCCCGCCACGTCCACCGCGATATGCGGGCCGCCGAGTTCTTCCTTGGTGAGCTTTTCGCCGAGCGAACGCTCCACCACCGGCGGCCCCGCGGCGAAAATCTGGCTGGTGCCTTTGACCATCACCGACCAATGCGACAAAATCGCGCGCCCCGCCGGCCCGCCCGCCGCAGTGCCCAGCACCGCGCTCACTACCGGCACGATCCCCAGCAGTTGCACCGAGCGCTCGAAGCCGTGAATGCCCGGAAACACCGTGTAGCCGCGCTTTTGCGCCGAGGTCACGCTGCCGCCGGCGCCGTCGATCAAATTGATCAATGGAATGCGGTATTGGAATGCCAGGTCTTCAACGAATCCGCCCTGCCCGCCCTTGCGCCGCTGACCGCCCCACGCGGTGCCGCCGCGAATGGTGAAGTCTTCGCCGCCGATCGCCACCGGCCGCCCATCGAGCGCGCCCAGGCCCATCACATACGGCGCGGGCAGCACTTGTTTAAGCCGGCCTTGCTCATACACCGCGCTGCCGGTGAGCTTGCCGACCTCCTGAAACGTGCCGGGATCGAGCACGCCCGCGATACGTTCGCGCACAGTGAGCCGGCCTTGTTCATGATGGCGCGCGACCGACGCCTCGCCGCCCAGGCCATCGGCCCATTCGTAGCGCAGTTTGATTTCGTCGGCTTCGGCTTTCCAGCTCATGGCCGTCTCAATAACTGGTCGGCCACGACGATAACAAATGCTTGCCGATGCCGCCGCTTAAGCGCAGCCGATGCACCTCGAGCATGCGGATCAAATAGTCGCGCGTTTGCTCCGGGCGGATCACATCCTGCACCGCGTAGACCGCGGCGATGTCATAGACCGAATGGTCTTTTTCCATGGCCGCGCGTTTGTCGTCAAAGTCCGGCTCGCCGGGCTTAAGCCCCGACACCACCGTCACCGCGTAATTCGGGTCCATGAAACTGATTTCAGCGGTGGGCCAGGCGAGAAACTCATCCGAGTTGCGGCCACCGCCCATATTGATATACGCCTGACCGTAGGTCTTGCGCACCAGCACGGTGAGTTTGGGCACGCTCACCAGCGCCAGCGCGTTCATGAAATTCATGATCTTGCCCGGCGCGCGCTTGCGCTCGGCCTCCACCCCGATGGCGAAGCCCGGCGTGTCGACGAACATCAAAATCGGAATATTGTACGAGTCGCACAGCACCAGAAAACTCACGATCTTGTCGCACGCATCGGCATCGAGCGCACCGCCTTTGAACAGCGGATTGTTGGCGATCACACCGACACTTTGGCCGTTCAAGCGCGCCAGCGCCGTCACTGCGGCTTTGCCAAAGCGCGCCTTGAGCTCGAACCAACTGTCGTTATCCACGATACATTGCAGCACCTTGCGCATGTCGTAGACTTGGGTGCGCGAAGCCGGTAACAGGTTCAGAATGTCCGCACCGCGCTCACCCGACCCAGCGGGCACCGGCGCGCGCGGTGGTGCCTCGCCGCGGTTGGACGGCAAATACGACAAAAAACACTTGATTGCATCGAGCGCCTGTTCGTCACTGTCGACCACCTGATCGGCGAAGCCTGTAATCTCTGCATGCACACGCCAGCCGCCGAGTTCCTCGGCGTCGACCTGTTCGTTCATGGCGAGCGAGGCGAGCAGCGAACTGGACACCGCAATGATCGCACCCTTGCGCATCACGTTGAAATCCGCCAGCACGCAATACCAGGTTGACGAGCCGTAACACAAGCCCAGCGCCGCCGATACCCACGGGCTTTCGCGCAGCCGCATGTATTGCTGCGGATCTTGGCCCAGCAGCGTGCCCATGCCGCGCGCGCCCATGTTATCCGGCAATCGGGCGCCGGAGGATTCGCCCAGCATCACCAGCGGCATGCCTTTGCTGGTCGCCACGCGCTTCATGTGACCGATTTTTTTCATGTTGATGGCGGCCGAGGACGCGCCCATCACGGTGAAATCGTTGGCCACCACCGCCGCCTCGCGTGCGTGGATTTTCCCGAATCCCGCGATCTTGCCGTCGGCCGGCGATTTGTCCGCATCGCGCGTCTCGATCGAGGTCGCCAGCAATCCGGACTCGATAAACGTGCCGGCGTCAAACAGGTAATCGATGCGCTCGCGCGCGTTAAGCACCCCCGCGGCGCGGCGCCTGGCGAGTTTTTCCGCGCCGCCCATGGCGAGCGCCTTGGCGCGGCGCGCTTCGAGTTCGTTCAGCAAATCCTCCGGGTTCATAAGGGATTGGCCGCCGCCGCGTTGCGGTACGGATCGCAGGCGATCGCCTGCTCTTGCTGCAATTGCGCGATATCGGCTTCGCCATAACCCGCCAGTTCGCGCAGCACGCTGGCGGTATCCTCGCCGATACGCCGCCCGGCATGGCGGATCGCGCCCGGCGTAGCAGAGAGTTTGGGCACCACCGCCGGCATCGCCACCACGCCGAAATCGGCATCCGCCACGCGCGAAACCATGCCGCGCGCGGCGTAGTGCGGGTCATCGAAGATATCTTGCACGGTATAAATGCGCGCCGCTGGCACCTCGGCCTGGTGCAGCCGCTGTTCCAGCACGGCGCAATCGTGCTGTGTTGTCCAGGCGCCGATGATGGCATCGAGCGCATCCTCATTGCGCGCGCGCGTGAGCGCGGTGGCAAACCGAGCATCGTCGGCGAGCGCCGGCTCGCCCAGCGCCCGCGCCACGCGCTTGAACACCGCGTCGCTCGCCGCCGTGATGTGCAAGTACTGTCCATCGCGCGTGAGATACAAATTGTTCGGTGCGTTGCCCGGCAAACGGGACCCCGCGCGCATGGCGATTTTTTTGAGCTTGTCGTAGGCCGGCACATGCGGCTCCATAAAGCTGAACGCACCTTCGTACAACGCGGCGTCGATCACCTGGCCTTTACCGGTGCGGCGCCGCACATCGAGTGCCACCATCGCGCCGAACGCGGCGTAAAGACCGGTGATGTAATCAGTGGTGGAAGTCGCCATGCGTCCCGGCGGCCGGTCCGGGTCGCCGGTCAAATGGCGCAGGCCGCTCACCGCCTCGCAAATCGCCCCGTAGCCGGGACGCTGGCTGTACGGACCGTCCTGCCCGTAGCCGCTGATGCGCACCAGGACGATGCCGGGGTTTAATGCAGCGAGCGCGTCGTAGCCCAAGCCCCAAGCTTCAAGCGTGCCTGGGCGAAAGTTTTCGATCACGATGTCGGATTGGGCTGCGAGCCTGCGCACCACCTCGCGTCCCGCGGCCTTGCGCAGGTCCACGCAGATCAAGCGCTTGCCGCGAAATATACTCGCGGCGTAAAGCGATTTGCCTTGAAAGCGCTCGCCCATTGAGCGCACCGGGTCGCCCTCGGGCGGTTCGACCTTCACCACTTGCGCGCCAAAGTCGGCTAACAAACGCCCGCAAAACGGGCCCGCCACCGTGGAACCCAACTCGAGCACCCGATACCCTTGCAACGGGGTCGCCTGCTGCTCCTCGTACATAAGTATTTGATTTTAAAGGTATTTTTAATTAGCCACCGACGCCCGCAGGGCTTCTCGAGGTGAGTGTAACGCAGCCGCGCGGCGAGGTGCGTGGCTGCGCCCAAAAAATACCTAGCGCTGCGGCCCCATCGCGCGCAAACGTCAACCAATCGCGCGTGCCCACTTGCGCGCAAAACAAGCGAGCTGGGCGAATTGCACCGGGAAACCCGGCGCCCCGCCAAACACAAGCGGCGTTCGCTGCCCCGCGACCATCCCGCAGCGAGCGCCACTTACACGACAGTACTACGCCGCCTTCGCCGTGCGCTTTTTCTTGGCCGCTGCTTCGGTGTTATGCATCGACGCATACGCCGCATGTGCCGCCGCTTCGGCTTCGCCCACGTGCACGCTGTGGCCCATGTCTTCGAGTACCGAGCCAAGCGCGGACAAACACAGCATGACGTTGTCCGGCCGGCACGAGTAGCCCATCAAGCCAAAGCGCCAGATCTTGCCGGCCAGGGGGCCGAGGCCCGCGCCGATTTCGAGGCCGAATTCGTTGAGCAGGGTTTTACGCACCTCGGCTTCGTTGATTTTTTCCGGGCACAGCACCGCGTTCATTTGCGGCACTTGATACTTCGGATCAACCAGGAATTTAAGGCCCATCGCCTCCAAGCCCGCCTTTAACGCGGTGTGGTGGCGTTTGTGGCGCGCCCAGCAGTTTTCGACGCCTTCCTCGCGAATCAGCAGCAGCGCCTCGTGCAGCCCGAACAGCGAATTGGTCGGCGCGGTGTGGTGATAGGTGCGGGTGCTGGCGCCCCAGTAACCGAGCAGCAGGTTCATGTCCATGAACCAGCTATGAATTTTATCCTTGCGCGCTTTGACGTAATCGATCACGCGCTCGCTGATCGAAACGGGCGACAAGCCCGGCGTGCACGACAAGCACTTCTGGCTTGCCGAATACACCGCGTCGAGGTTCCAATCATCCACGCGCACTTCGCAGCCGCCGAGCGAGGTGACGCAATCCACGATCGTCAGCGCGTCGTGCTTGTGCGCAAGGTTGACCAGCGTTTTGGCATCCGACAACACGCCGGTGGAAGTCTCCGCGTGCACAAACGCCACCAGGCGCGCGTCTTTGTTTTTCTTCAGCGCGTCTTCGAGTTTTTGCGGGTCGACCGGCTCGCCCCACTTGTCTTCGACGATGATCGGCGTGGCGCCGCAGCGCTCGACGTTTTCGATCATGCGTCCGCCGAACACGCCGTTACGGCACACGATCACTTTATCGCCGGGGGCGACCATGTTCACAAAACAAAACTCCATGCCCACCGAGCCCGGACCGGAGATCGGAAACGTCAGCGGATTCTTGGTCTGATAGGTGTAGCGCAGCAGCGCTTTTAATTCCTCCATCATGTCCACAAAAACCGGATCGAGATAACCGATCGCCGGCTGGCTCATGGTGGTCAACACGCGCGGGTGAATTTCGGTCGGGCCGGGGCCGAGCAGCGTGCGTTGCGGCGGATGAAACGAACTGATGCGTTTGGGCGGTGCAAATTCGTTGCTGCTCATGATGTCGCTCCCAGAGTTGGAGATGTATAAATTTTCGCCGTCCGGCCGTGACTTCAAGCGGATCGGTTTGCGCTGTGTGGCTTCATTCAAGATTTCGGCGGCGGCAACCGCGCCGCCGGTGACTTGCTCTACTTCCATCGCCCAGCGCGCCGGCACATAGCCCGACTTCACCCAGTTGTTAACCACCGCGCGGTCCAAGCTAAACCGGCGCGCCACTTCGGCTTGGCTGCCAAACAGTTCGATGAGGCGTTCTGCGCAATTCATGACGGGAAGATTTTGATGAGGGCGCAAATGTAACACGGCAAAATTATTTTGACAATATTAAATTACTTTTAAAAGAATAATTTTAACCATCTGATTTTTATATATTTTTAAATTCGCATGCCACTCGCACGCCACCTTAATGGAAATGAAAGGGGTTTATGGTAACGTCCGAGGCCCACTAACTATTCGAGGAGCCTTCAGTATGAAGTTCTGGATGTACCCTTTGGCTGGCGCACTGGCTTTGGCATCGCTTAACACCGTCGCCGCGGACGCCTATCCCAACAAACCGATCCGTCTGATTGTGCCCTTCCCGCCCGGCGGCGGCACCGACTTGGTATCGCGCGCGATCCAGCCCCCGTTTAGCGCCGCCGTTGGCCAGCAGTTGCTGATCGATAACCGCGGCGGCGCGCAAGGCACCGCCGGCACTGTCATCGGCGCCAAAGCCAACCCCGACGGCTACACCCTGGTCATCGCTGAAATTGGCGCCACCGTGGTGGCGCCATGGACGTTCGACAAGCCGCCGTTCGATGTCGCGCGTGATTTCGCGCCGATCACGCAATTGATCGAGCAGCCCTACATCGTGTCGATACACCCCAGCGTGCCCGCCAAAACGCTCGCCGATTTTTTGAAGCTTGCGGCCGCCAAACCCAACGGCTACAACTACGGTTCGGGCAACGTTACCGCGCACCTGGCGCAACAGGTGTTTTACCAAACCGCGAAATTGAGCCTGACCCATGTGCCATACCGCGGCAGCGGCCCGGCGATGACGGCGCTACTCGGCGGCGAGGTGCAAACCCTGTTCTCCGGGCCGGGCGCGGCAATACCGCAGATACGCGCTGGCAAGTTGCGCCCGCTCGCCGTCACCACCGCCAAGCGCGCGCGCGAGTTGCCCGAGGTGCCCACGCTCGAAGAATCCGGCTTTAAGGGTTTCGCGATTTCCGGTTGGTACGGCCTGATGGCCCCGGCCGGCACGCCGCAGCCCATCATCCGCAAGCTGAACAGCGTGGTCACCAAAATTTTGTCGGAAGGCGACGGCGCCAAATTCCTCGCCATGCGCGGCTACGAGCCCACACCCACCACGCCGGAAGCGTTCGGCAAATTCATGTTGGCTGAATATCAGCGCTGGGGTAAGGCGGTGAAAGCGGCCGGGGTGAAGGCGACGGATTAAACACCTTCTGTTGCCGCAAAGGCTAACATCGCGGCCAGTAACGATTTCGATAACGCACTGCTTGCCGAAAAAAAAAGCCCGCGACGCGGGCTTTTTTTAGGCAACAGACCAGGGCGCGCTAAGCGATGCGCTTACGTTTGCCCAACGCGAAGGCCAGCAGCCCCAGCCCCATCAACGCGAACATCGAAGGCTCCGGCACGGTCTGCGTGGTGGTCGGCGGGACGCCGCCACCGGTGGTGAATTCATACGAACCCTGGCCGGTTTGATATTTGAAGCCGATCGGGTCGATATTCACGAACGAACCCCAGCTACCGGCAAGCACCAACGAAAAGGTGTCCGAGCCGCCGTTGCCAAAAATGCCGCCGTTACCGCCGCCCGGACAGTTGTTGCCGCCGAACGCGCATACCTCAATGGTGGCGAGGCTCGGAATGATAGCCATTGACGCGCCCACCATTCCGCCGTCGTTGGCATCGACAAACGAAACGCTCGTGGCATCCGGGTCGATACCAAAACCGAAGCTGGTTAAACGATTGTTGTTAAGCGCTGACGTGTTGGTCAATGTCACCCCCACGGTAAGCGAATTCGAGTTAAACCCGGATACGGTGAGCGTGCCATTGCCGGTCAACGCTCCCGCAGCAGAGTTGTACGACCAATTAAACGCGTACGGGTCACCCGAACTAATCAACACGGCGTGCGACGGCGCCGCCATAACCATCGCCGCTGTTGCGGCTGCCGACAGGTATTTCACCAACGATTTCATGTTGCATCTCCTAAGGTCATGTTGCCTCCTCTCGACCTTAGGTAGAGCACAAAGCGTACCAGATATGAAACTTGTTTAATTCATCTCATTAACATCAAATTGGGCCGAAACCGGCATTGCACTGTAAAGATTCCCGACGCAGGTTTGGCTCTGGCGAACGCCAACCGATTGCATAGCCAATCGGCCCAAAAATAAAAATCAGTTTGGATTTAGCAAGTTACCCTGAATTGCTAATTCATCACTGCAATGGTTTTTACAACCTGTTGAAAAATCTGCGAGTGTAAGAAATTCCGACATGTGACGTAGTTCACACTCGAAACGCGATATTTTTATAAGTATTTGATTTTATTAATGTTTTTTAAAATACCTTGGTCAGCAACCACTCACACCTGATCAAATGCTGTGTCGCCGTTGGCATCCGCCACGCCCGTAGCCACCAGGCCTTTGAAGTCAAAACTGTGGTGATCCATCAAATGCGAGGGCTTCACGTGCCGCAACGCATTCAACATGGTTTGCACGCGGCCCGGAAATTTTTTCTCCCATTCGCGCAGCAGCGCCTTGGCTTCTTTGCGTTTCAGGTTTTCCTGCGAGCCGCATAGCGTGCACGGGATGATCGGAAATTGTTTTTGTTCGGCGTAGGCGGCCAGGTCTTTTTCCTCGCAATAGGCGAGCGGGCGGATCACGATGTGCTTGCCGTCATCCGACACGAGTTTCGGCGACATCGCCTTTAACACGCCGCCGTAGAACAAATTCATCATAAAGGTTTCGAGGATATCGTCGCGATGGTGCCCCAGCGCGATTTTGGTTGCCCCCAACTCGCCCGCCACGCGATACAACACGCCGCGGCGCAGCCGCGAGCACAGCGAACACATGGTCTTGCCTTCGGGAATCACGCGCTTGACGATGCTATAAGTATCTTGCTCCTCGATGCGAAACGGCACGCCGAGCTGGGTGAGATATTCCGGCAACACATGCTCGGGAAACCCCGGCTGCTTTTGATCGAGATTCACCGCTACGAGCTCGAACTGAATCGGCGCGTGCTGTTTGAGATAGAGCAAAATATCGAGCAGACCGTAACTATCCTTGCCGCCGGAAAGGCACACCATCACCTTGTCGCCATCGTGAATCATGTCGTAATCCGCAATGGCTTCCCCGGCCAGCCGCCGCAGGCGCTTGACGAGTTTGTTCGATTCGTACGCCGCTTTGCGCGCTTTATCACTGCGCGGCGTGATGTGGATCACGTGTGTATCCATAGCCGTACCCCTTTACCCCTCACGCCTCACGCCTCACAACGAAATACTACGCCCGCCATCCACCGCAATAATCTGCCCCGTCACATACGGCGCATCCGTCACCAAAAAAGCCACCGCGCGCGCGATGTCATTGGGCTCGCCCACGCGCTGTAACGCCGAGCGCTTGATGATCGCCGCGCGCGTCTTGGGATTTTTCCAGATATTCGCATCCGGCCACAAAATCGGCCCCGGCGACACGCCGTTCACCCGCACCCGCGGCGCCAGCTCGCGCGCCAGCGATCGCGTCAACGCCGCCAGCCCGCCCTTGGCCACGGTGTAAATCACGTAATCCTTGAGCGGAATCTCGGCGTGGATATCGACGATATTCACAATCGCGCCACGGCGCTTTTTAAGCTCCGCCTCCGCCGCTTGCGCCAGGAAGAGCGGCGCTTTGAGATTGCTGCCGATCAAATCGTTCCACACGCGCTCGTTCATGCGCCCCACCGGCGTGGGGTAAAAACTCGACGCGTTGTTGACCAGCACATCGAGCCGTCCAAACGTGTTGATACAACTTGCCACCAGCGCACGCGGCGTGTCGGCGTGGAGCAAATCGGCTTTCACCGCAGCCGCGCTGCCCGTGCGCACTGTGTTCAACGCTTTCACCAGCGCGCGCGCCTCCGCCGCCGATGCGCGATAGTGCACCATTACATTCGCGCCCACCGCGTGCAAACGGCGCACGATGGCCGCACCCAAACGGCGCGCGCCGCCGGTCACCAAGACGCATTTGTTTTGCAGAGGGTATTTCATAACGTATTGTTTATTTTAGCGTATTCAACGATCATCCCGGCGTGATTATGCCGCCCGATCTTGCCCCTACGCTCGCCCATTTGCCCGCGCCTTCGGCTGAAGCGCAAGCGCTGTCCGATCAACTCGCGCAACGCATCGCGCGCGACATCGCAGCCAACGGCGGCGCCATCAGCTTCGCGCGTTTCATGGAGCTCGCGCTGTACGCGCCAGGCTTGGGCTACTACAGCGCGGGCAGCCGCAAGTTGGGCGGCGACGGCGATTTCATCACCGCTCCCGATTTGTCGCCGCTGTTCGCGCGCACGCTGGCGCGGCAACTCGCGCAATTGCACGGCAAGGGCTTGCGCAACATCCTCGAGCTCGGCGCGGGCAGCGGCGCGTTCGCCGCCGATGTGTTGCTCGAATTACAAGCGTTAAACTGCATGCCCGACAGCTACGCCATTCTCGAAGTGAGCGCCGATTTGCGCGAGCGTCAGAGCGCGCTGCTCGCCGAACGCGCTCCGGCGCTGCGCACGCGCATGCGCTGGGTCGATATGCCGCCGCCGCGGTTTGAAGGCGTCATCATCGCGAATGAGGTGTTGGATGCGACGCCGGTGCATCGGATCACTGCCTCCGATAGAGGGGTTTTGGAAATCGGCGTAATGGTCGATACGTCGTCGTTAAAGCAGCGTCCAACGGCTACCACTGCGTTTGGCGAAACTGCCTACCCAGCGACGGGTAAGCTCTCAGCCGTTGCCTCACAACTCAATCTTCCAGCGGACTACCAAACCGAAATCAACCTCTCCGCGCGCGTGCTCGTCTCAAGCCTCGCGTACTCGTTGCAACGCGGCGTGATGCTGTTCATCGACTACGGCTTTCCACAACACGAGTATTACCATCCGCAACGCAGCCGCGGCACGCTGATGTGCCACTACCGCCATCACGCGCACGACGATCCGTTCGCGTTTTTGGGTTTGCAAGACATCACCACACACGTCGATTTCAGCGCCATCGCTCACGCCGCACAAGCCGGCGGCGCGCAGTTGTTGGGCTACACCTCGCAGGCGCAATTCCTGATCAACTGCGGCTTGATCGACTTGCTGGCACAAACACCCGCCGGTGACACACGCGCCTACGCGCCGCTCGCCGCGCAAGTTCAAAAGCTTACTTCGCCCGCCGAAATGGGTGAGTTGTTCAAGGTAATCGCGCTGGGTAAAAATGTTGATACGCCATTGATCGGTTTTGCGCGCGGCGACAAGTCGCGCAGCCTGTGAGCTCGACCACCGGCAGTTTTTCAAAATATTAATTAAATCAAATACTTGCATAACCCACCTCGACACAAAAAAAGAATCGCCATGACCACCACATCGACAAAAATTTTCGCATTGCTTCTCGCTACGCTATTACCAACGACGGCCGCGCATGGCCAGGCCTACCCCGGCAAAGTGGTGCGGATACTGATACCGTTTTCCACCGGCAGCGGCTCCGACACCATCGGCCGCGTCTACGCCGCTGGCCTGAGTGAAGCGCTCGGCCAACAAGTCATTGTCGAAAATCGCGCCGGCGCCGCCGGCAACATCGGCGCGGAACTCGCCGCGCGCGCCGCACCCGACGGCTACACGCTGTTGTTCGTAAATATCGCCCATGCGGTGAATGTCTCGATGTACCGCAAACTCGCCTACGACCCGCTGCGTGATTTCGCGCCGGTGAGCCTGCTCGCCACCGGCCCGGCGATGCTGGTCGCGCACCCGTCGCTGCCGGTGAAGTCGGTGAAGGAACTCGTCGCGCTTGCCAAGGCACGTCCTGGCGCGATCCAACAAGCCTCCGCCGGCGTGGGTACGTTCACCTTTCTCGCCGCGGAGTTCTTCAAGCGCCAAGCGGCGATCGACCTCTTGCACGTGCCGTATCGCTCCGGCGGCGAAGCGATTACCTCCATCGTCTCCGGCGAAACCTCGGTTTATTTCTCGCCTTTTGCCGCCGCGCTGCCGCAGGTGAAACAAGGCCGGCTGCGTCCGCTCGCGATCACCAGCGTGAAACGCCTCTCGCTCGCACCCGAAGTGCCGACCGTGGCCGAGAGCGGCTACCCGAAATTCGATTTCGGCAATTGGTACGGCATCGTCGTGCCGGCGAAAACCCCGCGTGACATCATCGACCGCGTACGCGCTGCTTCGGTGACGGCGTTAAACAACGCCAACATCAGCAAGCGTCTGCAAGATTCCGGCTTTGTCCTCATCGGCGGCACGCCGGAGGAATTCGGTGCGTACTTTCGCGCGGAAATCGAGGCGTGGGGAAAGATCGTGCGGGAGTTGAAGTTGAGTGCGGATTAGGATCTCTGCTTCCGCATCCGCTCTGCTGATTCGCTGCGGTTGAGTAGTTTTGCAACTCGGCCGCGAGCGACTACTCGTGAACCTTCACGAACAAGAAACTCCACTCCAGCGACGACCTTTCCATCATGGGCGTCGGGACCGAGAAAACGAAGCAACGCTCGAACCGTTTGACCAGGCACAGATCGTGCCAACGACATATCAAACACCGTTCACGATCTGCATTTTCGACGTATAGAAGTGACGCGTTGCCAACTAACCAACACGATCCGCTCGTGAACGCCGTTTAGCAGACCGCGCTGCGGAACGCGTTGTAGCACGGGCAAGTTCAACCAAGCCCTTCAGAGCAGCATTGACGGCCACATCATTGGGGAAAATTTTTGCCAAGACCGGATCGAGCACCACGACGTTCGAAGCCGCGGCAATGCGCTTGGCGTACTTTCCACGCACAATCGGCCCCAAGTCTTTCCGCCGGTATTGCGCGCGCAACCAATCGATTTTTTCGGACTTACCCTTCTTCATAAATTTTCCTCTCGCCACGCGTTGCGAGGCGTGCACTGATGATTCTGATTGCGTCCGAACCGTCATCGGTATGCGATATCGCCAGCAAACGTCCGCGTGACGAGATCCCAAAGGTAATGAACCGAAACTCATCGACCGAATGTTCAAGATCACGCGCCGTCGCTGAAAAATCATCTTTCAATGCGGTAACGGCTTCTTCGAACGCAACGCCATGTTTCCTTAAATTCGCGGCCGCTTTACGGGAGTCCCATTCGAAACGCATCCGCTAATGATACAGCAGCACAAAAACACGTACGAAAAGTAAATCGCATTTAACCGGCGCGTTCGCGCGCCAACGTCACATCAAACACCGCCCGCGACACCCCTTTATCATCGCGGCTTAACGGCGCCACCAGCCCCGGCGCCACCCCACGCGCGCGCTCGAAATAAAGCTGCGTCACCAACGTTGCATGCGCCGTGTGGCTCACGCGATAGTGGATGTGGCGCGGCCTGCCGGGATATTCCGCCGGCACGATGGTGGTGAACCTGTAGCGCCCTTCCCCATCGGTTTTGATACTCGCGCGCAGCAGGCACGCCGGGTCATCCGTTTTGCCGCGGGCTGACGTATTAAAGCCGCTGTAGTCGCCGTTGCCATCCGCATGCCACACCTCGACCAGCGCGCCCGCCAGCGGTTTGCAATCCGGTGCGCCCAGCACACGTCCGCTGACAATCAAACGCGCTTGGCCGCCGCTGCCGCTCGCGCACAGGTCGCCGTGTTCGGGCGCGTTGCGCAGATAAAACGGGCCCAGTTGATCGCGCGGGGTGACACTGCACGGCTGTGCGTTGACCAACGGCACCACAACACTCGTCAGGCCGCCCAAAAAAATTTGGCGCCGCCGCGGGGAAAACCCGCAGTGCGCGCGCGCTGCAGCAGCGATTGACGGCGCTTGATCGTGCGTCACGCCGGCACCGCCATGCCGCGCTTGACCGCGGGGCGCGCGCCAATCGCGTCGAACCAGCGTTTTACATTCGGCACGGCGTTTAAATCCGTTTTATGCCACTCGTAACGCGCTACCCACGGGTAGGTCGCGATGTCGGCAATCGAGTAGTCGCCGGCCAAATATTGCTGCGATTTCAAGCGGTTGTCCAGCACTTGGTAAAGCCGGTCTTTTTCCTTGCCGTAGCGCTCGATGGCATAGGGCACCAGCTCTTTGGCCGCGCGCAGGAAATGGTGCGCTTGGCCGAAAATTGGCCCCACCCCGCCCATTTGGAACATCAACCATTGCAGCGCTTCGCTGCGCGCGCGCCCACTCGGCGCCAGAAACTTGCCGGTTTTTTCCGCGAGGTAAATCAGAATCGCGCCGGATTCGAAAACGCTGAGCGGCTTGCCGTCCGGCCCATCGCTGTCGATGATGGCGGGGATTTTGCTGTTGGGGTTGATCGCGATGAACGCCGGCGTGAACTGTTCGTCCTTGCCGATGTTGATGGCGTGTGTGTTGTAGGCAAGCCCGCATTCTTCGAGCATGATGGAAGCCTTGCGGCCGTTGGGAGTGCTCCAGGTGTATAGGTCGATCATTTGCGTTCCTTGTGAAAAACAAAAAAATCAAATTCAAAAGCTTCACCGCAGAGGCGCGGAGGCGCAAAGTTTACGCAGAGAACCCCGTTTTCAAATTTGTTGTTCTCTGCGGCAGTGCTCTGCGTCCTCTGCGCCTCTGCGGTGAAGCTTTTGACGTTAGCAGCCAAACCTATCCCGTTTCACGCAGCGCTGCGCGCACCGCCTCCACCCGCGCCTGATGCAGCGCCGCTTTGATTTTTTCGGGCTCGCTTTGCCGTTGCGCGATCGCGCCCGCATCCACCGCCGCCGCCGCGCTCAACGCTCTACTCAACAGCACCATCGGCGGATACGCCGCATGCTCCAATCCCAAGCGCCCGCGTTTGTCGCTCTCGCACACCTGCAACAGCCGGGTAAAGCGTTCGGGCTTGCGAAACGCATCGGCGCTTTGCAGCAAATCGACGATGGTGCCGGGCCGCAATTCGTCCGCGCGATGAATGGCGCCGTGATGTTTGGCCATCACCCGCGCGAGATCGCGGCATTCGTTGGGCACGCGCAGGCGTTCGCTTAACGCCTCGACGAGCTTCGCGCTGCGCGCTTCGTGCGCGGTGTGGCGCGGCCATTGCTCGCGCGGGGTGGTAGCTTTGCCCAAATCGTGCGTCAGTGCGGCGAAGCGCACGTCGAGCGCGTAGTGTCGGCTCGCGGCGTAATCGAGCACCATCATCACGTGCACGCCGGTGTCGACCTCCGGGTGATACGCCGCGCGCTGCGGCACGCCCCACAGCGCATCGACCTCGGGCAGCACGCGCGCCAGCGCCCCGCACGCGCGCAGCGCGTCGAACATGCGCGACGGCTTATCTTCCATTAGGCCGCGCGACAACTCCTGCCACACGCGCTCGGCCATCAGCGCGTCGGCTTCGCCGTCGTTCACCATCTGTTGCATCAACGCCAACGTTTCATCGGCGATGGTGAAGCCAAAGCGCGCCGCAAACCGCGCCACGCGCAAAATGCGCACCGGGTCTTCGGCGAACGCCGCGCTCACGTGGCGCAGCACGCCGGCTTTGAGATCGCGCGCGCCGTTAAACGGGTCGATCAGCGCGCCGTGTTCGTCCCTGGCAATGGCGTTAATCGTCAGATCGCGCCGCGCCAGGTCTTGCTCCAGCGTGACATCGGCCGCGGTGTAAAACGCAAAGCCGTGATAACCGCGCGCGGTTTTACGCTCGGTGCGCGCGAGCGCGTATTCCTCGTGCGTTTGCGGGTGCAAAAAAACCGGGAAGTCGCGACCGACGGGTTTGTAACCCAGCGCGATCATCTGCTCGGGCGTTGCGCCCACCACCACGTAATCACGATCTTCCACCGGTCGGCTGAGCAGCTCATCGCGAACCGCACCGCCGACGGCGTAAATCTTCATGACAGGCGTTCAAAAAATATTCAATAAAATCAGATACTTACGATTACCCTTGGGTGTGCGTGCGATCGCGCAGTTGCGCATAACGCCCGCGCGGCGAGCGTTGCGCCAGCCACGCCGGCGCGGCTGCCTCCAACGCTTGCGGCGTGATGCCGAACGGAAACTGGCAATGGCTCGCGCACACGCTATCGATTTTCATCGAGCGCACGTTGTCCATGCTCATCATTTTGCCGGGCAGGCACTCCATCGCGAACGCCATGATGCTGGTGAGCGTGTCATCCGCGCCGAACACCGCGCGCTTAGGCCCCAGCGTGTGCACCACGAACTCGGCAAGCTGCTGCAGCGTGTAAACCTTGGGCCCGCACAAATCGTACGCCTGCCCGATGCTGTCGCGGCGCTGCAACGCCTCGTCAAACGCGCGCGCCACGTCGTTGACGAACACCGGCTGAAAGCGCGCATGCGCCGCCGGCACGATCAAAAACGGAAACGCTTTCGCCAGGTTGGCGAACATATTCAAAAAATTGTCCTCGCGCCCGAACATCACCGACGGCCGAAACACCGTCACGTCGAGCCCCGAATTACGAACAATCGCTTGCGCCTCGCCCTTACTGCGCAGGTATTCGCTGGGCGCCTCCGCGCTGGCGTGCAGCGCGCTCATGTGCAGCACACGCTTAACGCCGGTTTCGCGGCACGCCGCAACGACCTTGCTCGCCAGCCCGACATGCGCGTTTTTGAAACTGGTATTGCCGCGCCCGCCGTGCAGCACGCCCACCAGATTGATCACCGCATCGCAGCCCTCGATCAATCGTTTTAATGTCGCCGGATTATGCACATCGGCCGCCACCACTTCGGCGGTCGGCAGCATGGTGAGATGTTTGGCGCGGTCGCGATTGCGCGTGGGCACGCGCACGCGCAAGCCCCGCGCGGCAAGCGCCGCGCTAACATAGCGACCGACGAAGCCGGAGCCGCCGAGGAGGGTGATGATGGGGGTGGGCATTTGTGAATCAGTGAACCGTAAACGGTGAACAGTGGCAAGTTTAACCGATCACCGCGCGCCGTTCACGGTTTACTGTTTACCGTTCACTGCATTTCACGGCGTATCCCCCAACGGCTTCTCATCGCGCGCCGGCCCCACTTCGCCGATGCGACCCTTGAGCGACTGCAACTGTTGCGTGAACAAATGGGCGTAGTAGCTGGCATTGGCCATCACCAGCTTGACGTAATGGCGCGTTTCGTTAAACGGAATGGTTTCCGCCCACGCGGCCGACTCCATCACGCGATCGGGCCGCCAACGGCGCGCGCGCCCGGGGCCGGCGTTGTACGCCGCGCTCGCCAGCACCGGGCTACCATCGAGAATATCGTAAACGTGCCGCAGATAATAAGTGCCCAGGCTGATGTTGGTGTCGACATCGGTGACATCGCTCCAGCGCCAGTTTTTAAGCCCCATGCGATTCGCCACCCATTTGGCGGTGCCCGGCATCAATTGCATCAGACCCATGGCGCCGGCGCTGGAGCGCACCCCGGGCATGAAGCGGCTTTCCTGGCGGATCAAACCCAGCACCCACGCTTCGTCCAACTGGTGGTGGGCCGCGTGCGGCCTTAGCGCCTCGCGATACGGCGCGTAGTAACGCAGCCAGAAGTCATGCTGCGCCACGGTGCGCTCGGCGGTGTTAATCACGCGGTCGGGCAAATCGCCCTGGCGGCGCGCAACTTCGGCCGCGGCGAGCAATTGGCGATCATCGAAGTTACGGATGGCGAAATGCCATTCGCGATTGCCCTCGAAGCGCATGCCCAAACCGTAAAGCGCAAGCGCGCGGCGGATGCCCGGGTGCTGGCGCTTGGTTTGCACTTCGGCAGCACTGGGCGTGTAGCCGGAGGGCGGCGTGCTCACTTTGCCGCCCAAATCCTCGAGCGCCAGTTGGCCGTAAAAATTAAATTCTTGCGACAGCGGTTTTAACAAGGCCAACGCTTCGGCCTCATTGCCGGTCGCTCTCAAAGCGCGCGCCTTCCAGTAGCGCCACGGCGCGTCGTTGTGCTCCTTTACCATCGCGTCGACCGCGGCAATCAGCGTTTTCCAGTCGCCCGCGCGCAGCGCGGCGCGCGCGCGCCATTCGAGCTGATGGTCGTTCATCGCGCCCGCTCGCGCATACCACGTCAGTGCATCGGGATGATGCGCGAGCGCACCGTGCAATCCAATGTGGCCCCACACGAAGGCGCGCTCCTCGGCGGCAAAGCGCGATTCGAGATTGGCCCAATGCATGGCCGCCTGCTGCGGCGAGGTGCGCGCCAAACGGTACGCCGCGAACATTACGCTTTCGCGCGCGGCTTTGCTGGCGGCATCAAACGGCCGCGCCAGATGCGCAGCGGGATTTTGCGATATCGCGGTGAGCGCTTTGGCGTTTAACACCTGAGCCGCCGGCAAGTAATCCGCCGCGCGCACCGCGGCGCTGATTTGGCCCAGCGCGAGCAGCATGCGCACGCGCCCCCAAATTTCCTGCGCGTTAAGTTGCCCGGACGCGGCCAGCATGGCAAACAGCGGCGCGCAGCTCTCCGGCGTCGCACGCTCGTTTAGCCACAACGGCTTCGCCTCGCGCACCGCGCCGGCATCGGTGCGCACGCGCGATTGCAGCGTGTAACAAACGATCTCCGTGTCCACCTCGACGAGAGCGTCGCGCTCGGCGTCGAACAAACTCCACTGCTGTTCCCGGCCCAGGCGTTTGAGCCAATCCGCACGCATGCGATCGGCAATAAAGCTGTCTTTGTACTCGGCGAGAAACGCCCGCACCGCGGCGGCATCGGCGGCGTCGAGTTGATTGCGCAGTTGCCAAAACGCGGCGTACGGTTCGAGCACGTGGCCCCTCAAGCGCGGCAGCAGAAGATCGAGCCGCACTTGATCCCTGGCGCGATAGGCATCGCGCATCGCCAGAAAATCGTCCTTGCCGGGCGCGGCACCGGCTACGCCCGCCACTGCCGTCAACAGCACAACCGCTATTGTTCTGATATTCATGCACCACACCCTGGCGCCAATGACACGCCTAAGACCACACCCACGCCGCTTTGTTCATCCCAAAAACAAACGATACGCCGGATTGCGCGTTTCATCGACACAGGGGTAACCCACCTTGGTGAGAAACGCCGTAAACGCCTGTTTATCCCGCGGCGGCACTTGCATGCCCACCAACACGCGCCCATAGTCGGCGCCGTGGTTGCGATAATGGAACAGGCTGATGTTCCAGCCGCGGCTCATGCTGGCCAGAAAGCGCATCAGCGCGCCGGGCCGCTCGGGGAATTCAAAACGATACAAAATTTCGTGATTGACCTTCGGCGCGTGACCGCCCACGGTGTGGCGTACGTGCAACTTGGCGAGCTCGTTGTTGCTAAAGTCGTAGGTCGTGAGCCCCGCGCGGCGCAACCCGCGGACCAATCGTTCGGTTTCTTCGCGGTTTTGCACTTGCACGCCGACGAACACTTGCGCTTGAGCCGGGTCATCGTAGCGGTAGTTAAATTCGGTGACGTTGCGCGGCCCCAGCAGCTCGCAGAATTTTTTAAAGCTGCCGGGGCGCTCCGGGATGGTCACCGCGAGGATGGCTTCGCGGTGTTCGCCCAGCTCGGCTTCTTCCGCCACAAACCGCAAGCGGTCGAAGTTCATGTTGGCGCCGCTGGCAATGGCGATCAGCGTTTGCTCGCGAATGCCGGTTTTAGCCACGTACGCCTTGGCGCCGGCGATCGCCAGCGCACCCGCGGCCTCCAGGATCACACGCGTGTCGGTGAACACATCCTTGATCGCCGCGCACATGGCGTCGGTGTCGACACGAATGATGTCGTCCACCAGTTCGCGGCACAGGCGATACGTTTCCACGCCCACTTGTTTGACCGCCACGCCGTCGGCGAACAAGCCCACTTGATCGAGTTTCACCCGGCGGCGCTTGCGCAGCGACTGATACATCGCATCGGCATCGTTGGGCTCGACACCGATGATTTTGATTTCCGGCCGCAGGCGTTTCACATAAGCGGCGATGCCGGCAATCAGCCCGCCGCCGCCGATGGGTACAAAAATCGCATGGATCGGCGCCGCGTGCTTGCGCAGAATCTCCAAGCCGATGGTGCCCTGGCCCGCGATCACGTCCGGATCGTCGTACGGATGCACAAAGGTGAGTTTGCGTTTTTGGGCGAGCGCATTCGCATGCGCATAGGCTTCATCGTACGAATCCCCATGCAGCACCACCTGCGCGCCGCGCCCGCGCACGGCATCGACCTTGATTTGCGGCGTGGTCACCGGCATCACGATGGTGGCCTTGCAATGGAGCTTCTGCGCCGCCAGCGCCACGCCCTGCGCGTGGTTGCCGGCCGAGGCCGCGATCACCCCGCGATCGCGCGCGGCTTGCGCCAGGCGCACCATTTTGTTGTACGCACCGCGCAGCTTGAACGAAAACACCGGCTGCAAATCCTCGCGCTTGATCAGCACGCGGTTTTTGAGCCGCTTGGAGAGTATAGGCGCGGCATCCAGCGGCGTTTCGATGGCGACATCGTAGACGCGCGCACCGAGGATGCGCTTTAAATAATCGGGGGCTGTCATGAATCTTTTTTGTGTAGAGGGCTAAGATTAGCACGCCGTGCCCTGTACGGCCCGCCGCCTAAGGACTATGATCGCGCCATGGACCAAAATCAAATGAAACAAGCCGCCGCCGATGCGGCCATCGAATACGTCGAATCGGGCAGCGTGGTGGGCGTGGGCACTGGCTCCACCGCGGATTATTTCATCGCCGCGCTCGGCAAAATCAAACACCGCATCGACGGCGCGGTAGCTAGCTCCGAGGGCACGGCGGCAAAATTGAAGGCGCTGGGCATCGCGGTTTACGATTTAAACAGCGTCAAGGACTTGCCCGTCTACGTCGACGGCGCCGACGAAGTGACCGAGCTTCTGGCGATGGTGAAAGGCGGCGGCGGCGCGTTGACCCGCGAAAAAATCGTCGCCGCGGTGGCGCGCAAGTTCGTGTGCATCGCCGATCAATCGAAACTGGTCGATGTGCTGGGCAAGTTTCCGCTGCCGGTGGAAGTGATCCCGATGGCGCGCTCGCACGTGGGCCGCGAACTGGTGTTGTTGGGCGGCCAGCCGGCGTGGCGCCAGGGCTTCACTACTGACAACGGCAATTGGATCCTCGATGTGCATAACCTGTCGATCACCGAGCCGATGAAGCTCGAAGAAAAGCTCAATCAAATTGTCGGCGTCGTGACCAATGGTTTGTTCGCGCGGCGCGGCGCCGACGTGTTGTTGTTGGGCACCCCAAACGGCGTAAAAAAGTTAAATAAAATCAAATAGTTACATATTGTGTCCGAATACAACACCATCGCCGCCGTTGATCTGGGCTCAAATTCGTTCCACCTGCAAATTGCGCGGGTAGACGGCGATCAAATCTATCCGCTTGACGGCTTACGCCAAGCGGTGAGGCTCGGCGCCGGCCTGGACGAGCACAAATTTCTCGACGAGGCCTCGCAAGCGCGCGCAATCGCCTGCCTCAAGCGCTTCGGCGAACGCCTGCAGAGTTTTCACCCGAAAGAAGTACGCGCGCTTGGCACCAACACGCTGCGCGTGGCCAAAAACGCGCCGGCATTTTTGAAAAAAGCCGAGGCCGCGCTGGGCTTTCCGATTGAAGTCATCGCGGGCCGCGAGGAAGCACGCCTGATTTACCTCGGTGTGTCGCACAGCCTGCCGGTAAGCGGCGACAAACGGCTGGTGGTCGACATCGGCGGCGGTTCCACGGAATTCATCATCGGCGAAGGTTACCAGCCACGGCGCCTCGACAGCCTGTACATGGGCTGCGTGTCGTATACGCGGCAGTTTTTCGGCGACGGCAAGTTGACCAAGGGCGCGTTTAAGCGCGCGGAACTCGCCGCGCGCGGCGAGCTGCAGCATATCGTGAGCGGCTTTTCGCATCGGCACTGGAAACACGCCGTCGGCTCGTCGGGCTCGGCGCGCGCGCTGGCGCAATTGCTGCAGGGGGGCGGTTACGCCCAGTCGGGCATCACGCCCGACGGCCTGGACAGGCTGCGCGCGCAATGTCTGCGCGCGGGCGAGCTTGCGCGCATCGAGATCGCGGGCCTGCGCGAAGACCGCATCGCCGTGCTGCCCGGCGGGCTCGCCATCATGAGCGCGGTGCTCGAGGAACTCGGCGTCGAGCGCATGACGGTCGCCGACGGCGCCATGCGCGAAGGCATTTTGTACGACCTCCTGGGCCGCACCCATCAACACGACGCACGCGATGCGACGGTCACGCAATTCATGCACCGTTATCACGTCGATGCCGCACAAGCCAAACGCGTCACCGAACTCGCCCGGCAACTTTACGAGCGGCTCGCCGGCGCCAACGCCAAGAGCGTGCAATACCTTGCCTGGGCGGCGAAGCTGCACGAAATCGGCATCAGCGTCGCCTACAGCGGTTATCACCGCCACTCCGCGTACATCATCAACAACGCCGACATGCCCGGCTTCACGCGCGAGGAACAACACCGCATCGCACAACTGGTGCTGGCGCATCGGCGCTCGCTCAAGAAAGAAATGCCGCAGCTCGATGAAACCATCGACTGGCGCATGGTGTTCGCGCTGCGGCTGGCAGTGCTGTTCTGCCAGCGGCGCTCGCCCATCGATCCGGCGATTCAATCGGCGAGAAGCAGCGACGGCAAGTTCCGTCTGGCGCTCGACCCCGCGTGGTTGCAACGCAATCCGCTCACCAGCGCGGCGCTGCGCGAGGAGATCGCCGAATGGGAAAAGATTGGGTTTGAGGTGAAGGTGGGGGGGGTGGTGGACGCGGTGCAAGCCGATGCATTTTCAGCAGCCTGATATCGATCAGCAACCTTTTCGGACGGGTGGAAGGTCGCGCGCTCTGTCACTGAACGAGACGAGAACGCCTTGCGACACCTTTCAATCTCGATAAAGCTGGCCCAACCGCGGCGTGAGCGGGCGGTAACACAGCACGTTGGCGGGCAACGTATCGAGCGGCTTGGGCAACACGGTCAAATCGCGAAACGGCGTGGTCTTGTGCATGCCTGTACAGGTCAAGCGTTGCGCGCCGGGCCGCAGCGGGGCGCCGGAATCTGCCACATCCTCGACCAGCAAAAATTGATTCGTCGGCACGTCAATGGCCCGCTCGCTGATATCGAACAAATTACGCTGCCACAGTTGATACGCCAGGCGAAAACGCACGCTGTTGGCACCGTTGCCGCCCGCATTGATGTAAGTCTGCGTTTGAAACACGGCGGGACTATCGACGGTGTAAACCGCAAGGTAACGCGGTGACTCGCCCGCGTTGCGAAAGCGCTGCGCGCTGCGAAAGCCCGGCACCGACAGCAGCAGGTTCAAGTTGCCGTTATACCAATCGCTCCACTCCTGCTCCCAATCGGCGCGGGCGAAGTGCTGCTCCACCATGTAAATGATCATGTTCTTGCTTGGGCGAATCAATAACGGTTAAATTCTGCCACACGCTCAACAGCGTCACGCTTGCGTCGTCGTAATTTCTTATAACGCAGACAGCCGCACCGTCATGCCGCGATTCAGCACTATCCTCACCCCCGAACTGATAACGCGTTACACCGCCAGCGGCGCGTGGCCCAATCGGTTGTTGACGGATTTTCTCGACGACGTGGTCGCCGCCACACCCGGCAAAACCGCGATCATCGACAGCCGTGGCAGCATCACTT
>Ga0194132_10003312_pt1 | contig 28815 bp, 28 predicted proteins | sample TA2KigOf80mmetaG_FD_148612 | JGI IMG/M metagenome (GOLD analysis project Ga0194132, IMG submission 148612) | Freshwater microbial communities from Lake Tanganyika, Tanzania - TA2015054 Kigoma Offshore 80m | ecosystem: Environmental > Aquatic > Freshwater > Lake | place: Tanzania: Lake...
CAAATCGATGTGGCCGAGCAGGATCACCATCATGGCGCCGGCCGCCAGCACGCCGAAATAAGACGCGATCTGGAGCTGCTGGAGCAGGTATTTGTCGGTCAGCGTCTGCGGGAACATCGATGCGCCGACAAAATAGATGATGAGGATCAGAATCCCGGTGAACAGCAGCGGCCGGTCGATGCGCTGAATGAGGCTCATCGTCAGCTCATCACATCCAGGCGGTTGCGGATGCCGATGAGTCGAAGCGCGCTCGCCATCAGCGTGAAGATGAGCACGGCGCCCTGGAACAGCGGCTGGGCCAGGGAAGGCACACCGCTGAACAGCAGCACGCTGTTGATGATGCGCAGCACATAGGCGCCGAAGATCGAGCCGACCACGCCGCCGGTGCCGCCAAACAGCGAGGTGCCGCCGATGACGACGGCCGCGATCGAGTTCAGCGTATAGGTGACGCCGCCATTGGCGTCGCCGCTCAAGGTCTGAAAGCCGAGGAACAGCCCGCCGAGCGAGGCGAAAAACCCGGCGCCCGTATAGGCCAGGAGCCGTGAGCCCTTGATCGGCACGCCGGACATGTAGGCGGCAACCTCGGACGAGCCGACCGCATAGATGCCGCGCCCGAGGATCGAGTTCTTGAGCGGGAGCCAGACCACAAGCACGAGGCCGATGAAAATGAACACGGGCGTTGGAATGACGCCGCCCACCGAATAGGTCAGCGCCTCGCTAACGCTTTCATCGATCGCGCCGCCGGGCGACGGGCGAATAAGCAGCGCGAGCCCGGTATAGACCGCGCCGGTCGCCAAGGTCGCGATGATCGGCTGGATGCGCCCGAACACCACGATCAGGCCATTGATGAGGCCGCAGACACAGCCAACCGCGATCACCGCCACGATGCCGAGCGCGATCTGCCAAGGCGGGCCGGAGAGGAGCTCGGAGCCGACCGAGTTGCTGAGCGCAAGCACCGCGCCGATCGAAAGATCGAGACCGCCAGTCAGCACCGGAAGCGTCTGCCCCATCGCGACCAGCGCGAGCGCGGCGCCCTGATTGGCGGTGGCCTCGAGCGCCAGCATGTTGAAGCGCGGATGGATGATGATGAAGACGATGAGCAGGACGACGAAGAGAATGAGCGCGATCAGCCCGCCGGTGTTGTGCCGCAGCCGAATGACGAGATCAGCCATGGCTTGCGCCCGCGTTGGCCGCCGGCCGCACCCCGAGGTCGACATTCAGCGAAGCCGCGACGATGTTCTGCTCGGTGATGTCATCGCCAATCAGCGTGCGTACAATCTCGCCGCGATAAAGGATCGAGATGCGGTCGCACATGCCGATCAGCTCGTCGTAATCGGTTGAGTAGAACAGGATCGCGGCGCCGTCATCCGCCAGTTTGCGCATCAGCGCGTAGATTTCCTGCTTGGTGCCGACATCGATGCCGCGTGTCGGATCCATCAGCAGCAGGATCTTCGCCTCGGTCATCAGCCATTTGCCGATGACGACCTTCTGCTGATTGCCGCCCGAGAGCGTGCCGACTGCATCGGCGGGCGAGCCGATCTTGATGCGCATGGCATCGATCATCGCATCCACGCGGGTGCTCTCGAGCGACCGATTGATCATGCCTGCCTTGACGAAGCGCTTCAGACTCGCGATCGAAAGATTGTCGCGGATCGACATCGGCAGCATGAGCCCTTCGGTCTTGCGATCCTCAGGGATCATGGCGATCGCGTTCCTGGGCAGCTTCGCCGCGGCCGGGCTGCGCACATTGACCTCGCGCCCATAGAGCTTGATTTTGCCCTTGACGCCCCGCAGCACGCCAAAGAGGCCAAGCAGCACCTCGCGCTGGCCCTGGCCGTCGAGCCCGCCAAGGCCGACGATCTGGCCGGGAGCGACCGAGAAGGAGATGCCGTTCAGCCGATCCTCCCAGCCGAGATTCTCGACCACGAGTGTCGGCTCCGCGCTCGGCCGGTTTGGCCTCTTCGGCGGATAAATCTGCGAAATCTCGCGCCCGATCATGAGCTGAACGATCTGCTCGGGCGTGCGCTCCCCTTGCTTGAAGGTCTGGATGTAGCGGCTGTTGCGGAACACCGTGCAGGTATCGGCGATGGCCTCGATCTCGGCCATGCGATGCGAGATGTAGAGAATCGCCGTGCCCTGATCGCGCAGCGCGCGCAGGATGGTAAAGACCTTCTCGACATCGGCCGCCGTCAGCGCCGAGGTCGCCTCGTCCAGAATCAGCAGCTTCGGGTCGCGGCCGAGCGCCTTGGCGATCTCGACCAGCTGCCGGCGCGAGAGCGCCAGATCGCGAACGCGGGAGATCGGGTTCACGTCCTCGCAGCCGACGCGCGCGAGCAGCTCCTCCGCGCGCCGGCGCTGCGCGCGCTGATTAATCAAGCCACGCCGGCCCGGCGGGTTGGTGATGCTGATATTGTCGGCGACGCTCAGATCGGGCATCAGGCTGAGCTCCTGAAAGATGCACACGATCCCGGCGCGCGTGGCGTCGACCGGAGAGAGGTGTTCGATTTCCTTGCCTTCGAGCACCATGCGGCCGGTATCGGCACGGGTGACGCCCGACATGATCTTGATCAGGGTGCTCTTGCCCGCGCCGTTTTCGCCCAATATGGCGTGGATACTATGGCGCTCGCAGGCGAAATCGACGTCGTCCAACGCCGTCACGCCGCCATAGCGTTTGGTGATGCCCTCCATGCTGAGGAAGGCATTTGGTAAGGCGGGGTTGACCTCGGCCGTGGCCGTCATGGCCGGCCCGCGCGGCATGGTGCCCACGGCCACCACGCCACATACGGGTAGGTTCTGCGCCCGCGGCGCGGAATGGCCATGAAATTCACCTGGCTAGACCGGTGGCCGCAGCCGGGCTTGCCCGACCGCGGCCACCGTTTCGTGCCTTGGGTGTTGTCGCTGTTCTGCTTGAACAGCTCGTCGGGCGTCAGCGGTTTGAAACACGCCGGATAGCCCGTGCCGGTGTTGAAGCTCGCCGGCAGGTCGGGGAAATAGTGCTCGCCCGCCTTCATGTCGGCGCCCAACACGCCCGTGCTCGGCAGCGCAACCAGCACCGGCAGCTCATGACCCTGCAGGAGCTTCACCGCGCCGTCCATCGCCACGGCGCTCATCGCCGGGTGCTGCTCGACCGAGATGAAGGGGACCTTGTTCTCAACCGCCATGCGGCGTGTGCCGTTCTCGCCATCGAGACCCATCGGCACCATCTCGTGGCCCGCGGCCTTGAATGCGTTGATCACGCCCTGGCCGCCGTGCTGAGACATCACGGCGTCGAACTTGCCGTGCGCCGCGAGCGCATCGGCGACGACCTTTTGCACTGTGCCGGTGTCCCAATTGCCGACCACGGTGACGATCTCGACGCCTTCGCGATCGAACACCTTGTGCATGCCGATCGAGCGGTCGCGGTCGACCGAGTTGCCGGGCAGGCCACGCACCTCGAGCACACGAATGCCCTTGGTTTTGCCAGCGGCTTCGAGCTGGGCCCAGACGTACTTGCCCTTGGTCTCCTCGAACTCGATCTGCTTCTGATTGACCTGGAACACCTTGTCGGTGTCGAGGATGTTGTCGAACGGCACGAGCACGGTGCCGGTACGCTCGGCGCGTTTGATCACGGCGTCGAACGCCGTTGGGTTGACCGCGATGAAGGAGATGGCGTCGAAGCCGGCCGCGATGAAGTTGTCGATCGCAGCGATCTGGGCGGCAACGTCCGCGCCCGTGCTGACAACCTTGAGCTCCTTGATGTTGGCCGCGTTCTCCGGCCGCGCGGCCCAGGCCTTCAGGCTCTAGATCATCTGAATGCGCCAGTCATTGCCGGCGAAACCATTGACCAGCGCGAGGCGATAAGGGCCTTCCTTCGCCGGATAGCTGATCATCTTGGTCGAATCTTCCCAGGGCCGGAAGCAATCGGGAACCGGGTTCGGCTTCGCATCGGCCCAGGCCGAGCCGACCGACACAGAGATCGCAACGGCCAGCGCGGCGGTCGCGACGACGAGCTTTCTTGGCAGCTTGGTCATCTTGTTCCTCCCTTGAAGGGCGTCGCACCCTTGAGGGTGGCTAGAGTCAGATCCTTGGCTGTCGCAGGCGCTTGAGGGCAGTTCGACTAGGCACAGCCGCCCCCGTGGCGAAGCGCGCGTTCGCCAATGGGCTTGGCGATTGAGACAGCAAGAATTGGGCCAGTCAAGCATCGGGCAGGGAACGCGCGTTGTATGCCGACGTACGCTTGCCGCGCGAACTTACGTGCCGCAAAGACAGCGTTCCACGATAAGGATTGAGATCGACAACTAGTCGCACTCGCCGCCGAGCATGCCTTCCTTGAGGTCGTCATTCGGTGGCTCGGGCCCGAGCCAGATGCCGAGCATGGCATTTGCAAAGTCCGCGCCGTCGACCGCGCCCTTCGCCGCGTCATTGACCTCGACCGCGACCCCCTGGCCGGCGACGTGCGTGAACGTCAGGCGATCGCCCTCCTTCATGTCGGGCACGAACGCGTTCAACGCGTCGATCCGCGGCTTCAAGGGCTCGACCTTGTCGCCGGTCGAATGCTCGAAGCCCTCGGAGAAGGCGTCGCGAATATCCGAGGCCTCGACCTCGCGGACGAAGTGCAGGACCAGGCGCCAATCGCGGTCGCCGGCCAGGATCTGCGTTGCATCGGTCATCTTCTGCGGCAAATAGAGGCCCGCGACATAGACCTTGACGCTCAGCATGGTGGCTTTTCTCAAGCCGAGGCCGTTCAGCACCAGATCGGCCTCGCCGACCTTCACCTGATCCGCGAACTTGACCTCGCGGCACTCGGCCGCCGAGGCCGGCACACCGGAAGCGAGCAGCAACGCCGCCGCGACGGCGAGGATGACGGACCGTCCAAGCCAGATCATGACCGAACCTCCCTGATTGCCGCGCAATGTCAGTCCTGATTCACGCTCCAATGCGGGCGAAAGACAAGCCCATCCACGCTCACAAGGCTGTGCGAACCGCGATTTCCAGCCACTCCTCACCCGGCCGCGCGCGGTTGCCTTTGCGCTCCGATGGCTTCCCTCTGTACGATTGGTGCAAAGCGGCGGCCGACAATCAGAACCACGGAGGGAGAGCGTCATGGCGTTCACCGACTACGACAAGTTTGACGGCCTCGGGCTGGCCGAGCTGGTCAAGGCGAAGAAGGTGACGGCGCGCGAGGTGATCGACGAGGCGATCCGCCGCGCCGAGGCGGTGAACCCCAAGCTGAACTTCCTGAGCCAGAAGGTCTATGACGAGGCGCGGAAGCGCGCCGATGATCCGAAGCTGCCCGATGGCCCGCTCAAGGGCGTGCCTTGGCTGGTCAAGGAGCTTGCGACCGCGTGGCCCGGCGTCGCGACCACGAATTGCTGCCCCTACTTCAAGAGCCTGGTGCCTGATTTCGAGTCCGAGGTGCTGAAGCGCATTCGCGCGTCCGGCATGATCCCGTTCGGCAAGGCGACCTCGCCCGAGATCGGCTGGGCGATCTCGACCGAATCAAAGATGCACGGCATCACGCGCAGCCCCTGGAACCTCGATCGCACACCGGGCGGCTCATCGGGCGGCTCATCGGCCGCGGTCGCCGCGCGCGTGTTGCCCATGGCCGAAGCCTCCGATGGCGGCGGCTCGATCCGCGTGCCCGCGGCCAATTGCGCGCTCGTCGGCCTGAAGCCGGCGCGCGGACGGATCAGTCTCGCGCCTGCGCTCGCCGATTTCTGGTATGGCGGCGCGACCTTCCTCTGTGTCTCGCGTACCGTGCGCGATTCGGCGGCGCTGTTGGACGCGACGCACGGGCACCTGCCGGGCGAGCCCTATCAGATCGCGCGGCCGACGCGCCCGTTTCTCAACGAAGTCGGCGCCAATCCGGGCAAGCTCAAGATCGCGCTGGTCACGGAATCCCCGGCGCACGGCACGCCGCTCAACCCCGAGATCAAGCAGGCGGTGTTGGACGCCGCCAAGCTGCTCGAGAGCATGGGCCACAGCATCGAGCCGCAGCCCGTGCCCTATGATTTCTGGCCGCTCTACAAGACCTACACCGCCATCACCGCCGCACAGACCGCGGCCTGGATCGACGGCGCGCCCGCCTATGTCGGCCACACCGCGACCTGGGAGGAGCTGGCGCCGCTCTATTGGACGATGGTCTATAAGGGCCGCAGCTATTCGGGCGTCGAGCACTCGAACCACGTCGAGACTATGCGCCAGATGTGCCGCACCTTCCTCGGCAAGATGGCGGCCTATGATCTCTGGCTCATGCCGACCGTGCCGATGCTGCCGCGCGGCCACGGCTATTACGATATGTCGCTGCATGTCGATGAATATGACGACACGCGCATGGGGCCGGATTGCTGCTTCACCTCGCCGTTCAATGCGAGCGGCTCGCCCGCGATCTCGGTGCCGTTCGGCTGGTCGAAGGATGGCATGCCGATCGGCATCCAGTTCGTCGCGCGTGATTGCGACGAGGCGGGGCTCATCCGCATCGCCGGGCAGATCGAACAGGCCAAGCCCTGGATCGACCGGAAGCCGCCGGTGTGCAGCTAGAAATTTGGGTGTGCTTTGTGGGCTGCGCTTCGTTCCACCCCAGCTGTCTTTCCGGACGCTAGCCGAGCCCGAAGACCAAGGGTCTTCGGTTGCGAGGTCTGTGGCCCGGAATCCAGAGTCGCAAAGTTGGTGCTTGCTGCTCGATGGATTTCCGCTTTCGCGGGAATGACGGATCTGGAAATTGAGCGAAATTGCCGCCGCTCAGTATTTGATCTCCACCACCTCGATCGGCTCGATGCCGTGGGGGGTGCGTAGGCTGACGACATCGCCCTCGCGCGCCTTCAGGAGCGCCTTCGCGATCGGCGAGATCCAGCTCACCGCGCCCGAGCCTGCGTCCACTTCGTCGATACCGACGATTTTCACCGTGTGCTCAGCGCCGGTTTCTGCATTGGCGTAGGTGACCGTCGCGCCGAAGAACACCTGCTCACGGTTCTTCTGACGCGTGGGGTCCACCACCTCGGCCACCTCGATGCGCTTGGTGAGGAAACGGATGCGCCGGTCGATCTCGCGCAGGCGCCGCTTGCCATAGATGTAATCGCCGTTCTCCGAGCGGTCGCCATTGCCGGCCGCCCAGGACACGATCTCGACCACCTTCGGCCGCTCGGTGCGCACGAGAAGCTGCAGCTCCTCGTTCAAGCGACGGAAACCCGGCGGCGTGATGTAATTCTTGACGCCGGGCGGCAGGCCGGGCTCGTCCTCCGGCGGCAGGCCGTCGTCGTCGTTCTCGCTTTCCTTGACGAACGCCTTGTTCATCGCGCCTCTCCTGTGACGTGCCGATTTTGCCACGGTCCCACCGGGCGATTCAACGCGAAGGCGAGGCGGGCGCGCGTTGCGGGGCGGCCCTCAGGCCCTATAATCCCGCGCGGGGGCAGAATCATCCGCGAGAATGGGCCGAACAGGGAGGCTAGCCATGAAACGTCGCACATTCCTCAAATCCGCCGCGCTCGGCGTCGCGGCCGCCGCGACCATCTCGGCACCGGCGGTGGCGCAATCGGCACCCGAGATCAAATGGCGTCTCGCGTCGAGCTTTCCGAAGACGCTCGACACGATCTTCGGCGCGGCCGAGGTGATCTCGAAGCGCGTGGCGGACGCGACGGATGGCAAGTTCCAGATTCGCGTGTTTGCCGGCGGCGAGATCGTGCCGGGCCTCCAGGTGCTCGATGCCGTGCAGCAGGGCACGGTCGAGATGGGCCACACCGCGAGCTATTACTATGTCGGCAAGGACGCGACCTTCGCCTTCGACACCGCCATCCCCTTCGGCCTCAATGCGCGCCAGCAGAGCGCGTGGATGCATCATGGCGGCGGCCTCGCGCTGATGCGTGAGCTGTTCAAGACCTACAACGTGATCCAGTTCCCAGCCGGCAACACCGGCGCGCAGATGGGCGGCTGGTTCCGGAAGGAGATCAACTCGGTCGCCGATCTGACCGGCCTCAAATTCCGCATCGGCGGCTTCGCCGGCAAGGTGCTGACCAAGCTCGGCGTCGTGCCGCAGCAATTGGCCGGCGGCGACATCTACCCCGCGCTCGAGAAGGGCACCATCGATGCGGCGGAGTGGGTCGGCCCCTATGACGATGAGCGCCTCGGCCTCAACAAGATCGCCAAGCACTACTACTACCCCGGCTGGTGGGAGGGCGGGCCGCAACTCTCCTGCTATGTCAATCTCGACCAGTGGGCGACCCTGCCGAAGTCCTATCAGGCGATCCTCGAAGCCGCGTGCGCCGAGGCCAATACCTGGATGGTCGCAAAATATGACGCGCAGAACATGCCGGCGCTGCGGCGCCTCGTGGCCGATGGCGCGGTGTTGAAGCCGTTCTCCAAGGAGATCATGGAAGCCTGCTACGCGGCGGCGCTCGAGCTCTATGGCGAGACGGCCGCGGCCAACGCGAATTTCAAGAAGGTCTATGAGGCGTGGAAGCCGTTCCGCGATGACGCCAATCTCTGGTTCCGCGTGTCGGAGAACACGTTCGACAATTTCGTGCTCGCCCGCTCCGCACAGAAAGGCTGAGCGGGGCGATTCCAGATGACCGTGCGGCTACCCGATGGTTCCCGGCTCGCTCCGCGGCCGGGATGACGACCGAGGAGATGGCGGCCTCATGTTGGCTTGTCATACCGGGCGTTAGCCGAGCCCGAACACCGCAGGTGTTCGGCCGCGAGGCTTGCGACCCGGTATCCATCGTCCCGCATGCGCGGAACCATGGATCCTCTGGTCGCGCCAAGCCGCGCCAGAGGATGACGGACACTCAGGAGAGAATCATCATCACTTAATCTCGATCACCGCCGGCGCGTCGTCCACCGTCGGCAGCTCGATCTGAACCTTGGTCGGGTCGGCGGCCTCGTGCGTCTCTATGAATGCGGTGACGAGCTCCGGGAACGCGATGATCAGCCCGACCATGATGAGCTGCAGGATCACCCAGGGAATCGCGCCCCAATAGATGTCGGAACTTCGGATCGAGGGCGGCGCGATGCCGCGCAGATAGAACAGCGCGAAGCCGAAGGGCGGGTGCATGAACGAGGTCTGCATGTTCGTGCCGAGCAGGACGCCGAACCAGACGAGGTCGATACCGAGCGTCTTGGCCACCGGCGCCAGCAGCGGAATGATGATGAAGGCGATCTCGAAGAAATCGAGGAAGAAGGCGAGCACGAAGACGAGCAGGTTGACCGCGACAAGGAAGCCGACCACACCGCCCGGCAGGTCGGTCAACATGCCCTCGATCCAGAGATCGCCATCGACGCCGCGAAAGGTGAGGCTGAACACGTTCGAGCCGATCAGGATGAAGATCACCATGGCGGTGATCCTCATGGTGGAATCCATGCTCTCGCGCATCAGTCTGTAGGAGAGGCGGCGATGGAGGGCGGCGAGCGCGAGCGCACCGATCGCGCCGAGCGCGCCGGCTTCCGTGGGTGTCGCGACGCCGAGCAGGATCGTGCCAAGCACGAGGAAGATGAGCACCAGCGAAGGCACCATGCCGCGCACGCAGGTCCAGGCGAGCTTCGTGCCCTTGAGCGTGCGCGCCTCGGGCGGCAGGGCGGGCACGTCCTTCGGTCTGAAGATGCTGACCAGCGCGACGAAACCAGCGAACAGCAGCACCTGCACGATCGAGGGCCCGATCGCGCCGGCATACATGTCGCCGACCGGCGCGCCGATCTGATCCGCCAGCACGACCAGCACGAGCGAAGGCGGAATGAGCTGCGTGATGGTGCCCGAGGCCGCGATCACGCCGGTCGCGTGTCGCGTGTTGTAGCCATAGCGCATCATGGCGGGGAGCGAGATCAACCCCATGGCGATCACGGAGGCCGCGACCGTGCCGGTGATCGCGCCCAGGACCGCGCCGACCAGGATCACCGCGTAGGAGAGCCCGCCCCTGAGTGGCCCAAAGAGCTGGCCGAAACCCTCGAGCAGATCCTCGGCCAGGCCGCAACGCTCGAGGATCGCGCCCATGAAGGTGAAGAACGGAATCGCGAGCAACAGCTCGTTCGAAAGAATGCCGTAGACCCGGTCGGGCAATGCGGCCAGCAGATGAAACGGGAAATAGCCAAGCTCGATCGCCACGAAGCCGAAGCCGAGCCCGACCGCGGCGAGCGAGAACGCCACGGGATAGCCGATCAGCACGAAGACGATGAGCCCCGCGAACATCAGCGGGGCCATCAGGTCAAACCCGCTCACTGCACCGGCTTCACATAGCGGGATTCGAACTCACGATGGCCGGTGAGCGTCGCAACCCGCTTGATGATCTCGGAGAGGCCCTGCAGCGCCATCAGGCCGAAGCCCACGGGCAGCAGCAGCTTGACCGGCCAGCGCAGTAGACCGCCCGCGTTATTGGAGGTTTCGCCGATCGCGAAGGAGTTGGCAAACAGCGGCCAAGAGAGCCAGAGGATGATGCCGACCGCCGGCATCAGGAACAGCAGGGTGCACACGAGGTCGAGCCAAGCCTGGGCGCGCGGGCGCATATTGCCGTAGATCAGATCGACGCGGACGTGGCCGTTGAGGCGCAGCGTCGCCGGCCCGCCGAGCATCACCATGCCCGCGAACAGATACCACTGGATCTCGAGCCAGGCGTTCGAGCTTGCACCGGCGGCATAGCGGCTGATCGCATTGCCGGCGCTGATCAGCGCCGCCGCGAACACGCACCAGACCGCGAGCTTGCCGACCTGCGTGCTCAGCCAATCAATGGCGGCGCTCAGCTTCAGAAGGATCGTCACGCACCCTCCCCCAGGGTGAGGCCCGACTATGGGCCGGTCGGGCGGGTCCGCGCAACCATGGGGCTGCAGGGGGGCTACCCTTGCCGTTCCTCATGCTTCGACAAGCTCAGCATGAGGGATCTATGGGGGCCTCATCCTGAGCCTGTCGAAGGATGAGGCGCGACCCGCGCCTATCCTCAGGCGTTGAGCACCAGCCGGCCGAACACCTTGCGGCTGGCAAGCAAGGTGTGCGCCTTGCCCGCATCGCGCAACGGAAAGCGCTTGTGGATGATCGGCCTCAGCTTGCCGTCAGCTACCAGGGCCAAGACCTGCGCCGCGATCGCCTTGGTCGAGCGGCCGCAGCCGTGGATCGATACGTGCTTGCGGAACAGCTCGATGAAATCGATCGGCACCACCTCGCCGCCATGGGCGCCGACCGTGACCAGCCGACCGCCGGGCGCGAGCGCACCGATCGCCTGTTTCAGGAGCTCGCCGCCCACCATGTCGAGCGCGCACTCGACGCCCCGGCCCTTGGTGAGGCGCATCACTTCGCTCGCCACGGATTTGTTCTCGTAGTTGATGCCAAAGGTGGCGCCGAGCTCCTTCGCGCGGCGCAGCTTGGCATCCGAGCCCGCGGTCGCGATCACGGTCGCGCCGGCGAGCGCCGCGATCTGCACGCCGGCCGAGCCGACGCCGCTGCCGGCCGCGTTGACCAGCACATATTCGCCGGCCTGTAACTTGCCGACCGTGATCAGCGCCTCCCAGGCGGTTGCGAACGGCACGTAGCTGGAGACCGCCTCGTCAAAGCCAAGCGCGTCGGGCAGCTTCACCAAATGATGCTGCCCGACCTTCAGATACTCGCCGTAGCCACCCCATTGGGTGACGCCGAGCACCTGAAACGCGAGGCAGATGTTCTCGTGGCCGCGCAGGCAGTTCACGCAGATGCCGCAGGAGAGCACGAAATGCGGGGCGACCCGGTCGCCCTTCTTCCACTGGGTGACGCCGGAGCCGACCGCTTCCACCTCGCCCGCCGCGTCGACGCCCATGACATGCGGGTAGGCCAGGGTGATGCCGAATGTTCCGGTGCGCAGGTCGATGTCGCAATGATTGACCCCCGCCGCCCTGACCCGCACCAGTACCTCACCCGGCCCGGGCTCCGGCGTCGGCACGCCCTCATATTTCAACTCCTCGACGCCGCCGGTCCGGTGCAGCACGATGGCTTTCATGGCATGGTCTCCTGATGCGCTTCCGGCTGATCTCTGCCAGCCTGGGACGTGGCCGTCCAGAGGGAACGGAGCATGAGCGAGCGGCGAACGCGCTATCCGAGCTTCCACGTCACCCCGATCGCGGGCGCGCTCGGCGCCGTGATCGAGGGCGTCGACCTCTCGCGCGGCGTGACACAAGAGCTCGTGCGCGACATCCGTGCCGCCTGGCTCGACCATCTCGTGGTGTTCTTTCGCGATCAGACGCTCGACCCGGGTGCGTTCCTCGCCTTCGCCAAGGCATTCGGCCCGCCCGACCGCTACCCGTTCGTCAAGGGCCTCACCGACCATCCTGAGATCATCGAGGTCACCAAGCGTGAGCATGAGCGCGTGAACTTCGGCGGCATCTGGCATTCGGACACGACGTATCTGGAGCACCCGCCAATGGGCGCGATGCTGCTCGCGCGCGAGGTGCCGCCCTTCGGCGGCGACACGCTGTTCGCCAACATGTATCTCGCTTTTGAGGCGCTCTCGGGCGGCATAAGAAAGATGCTGGACGGCATGATTGCGATCTCGAGCTCCGCCAAGGCCGATGTCTCGCGTACGCGCGAGGACCGCATCAATGAGAGCCCGGCAGCGACATCACGCGAGGTGTTCACCGCCGAGCACCCGGTGGTGCGCACCCACCCCGAGACCGGGCGCAAGGCGCTCTACGTCAATGTCGCGCATACGCTGCGCTTCAAGGACATGACGGAAGAGGAAAGCCGCGGGCTCTTGGGCTTCCTCTGCGAGCACCAGGTGAGGCCCGAGTTCACCTGCCGCTTCTCCTGGCAGATCGGCTCCCTCGCTTTCTGGGACAATCGCTGCACCCAGCACAACCCGGTCAACGACTATCACAGCCATCGGCGCGTGATGCACCGCATCTCGCTCGCCGGCGACCGGCCACGCTGAGTTCGGCGGCCGCACCTCAGCCAATCACGCTCAACCACAGACAAGCGAGCTCCCTGTGCGCCGTTTCGTCCCGCTGCTGACGCTGCTGCTGATTCCGCTCGCCGCTGTGGCGGAAGAGAAGGTCGTGCCCGAGGCGGCGTTCGTGGCGGGCGATCGCTTTCACTATGAACGCGCAATCACCGACCTGACCAAACAGACCCGACGAAGCGGCACGGTCGACTGGGAGGCGCTCGAATCGACCTCCGAGGGCCATCGGATTCGCATCACCGAAACCGTCGAGGGCACGACGACCGACACGATCTGGCGCTTCAACCGTGACAACAATGTGCTGGCGCAGGAGCTGCCGAATGGCTGCGAGAGCGTGAACAGCCCGCATAGCGGGCGCTACAAATGGCCGATGGCATCGGATTCGATCTGGAGCCAGGATTTCAACGCGGTCGAGCGCTGCGCCGGCGGCGGCGAAGACAAACCGGTAGCAGCGTGCGAGGTGCAAGCCAGGGTCGTGGCCCAGGGCACCATGCAAGTGAACGAAAAGCCGTGGCCGGCGATCGCGATCGAACGGATCGTGCTGTGCAGGAGCCTGACCAACCCCGGCTGGGTGTCGGTGCGCTTCGAAAAAGAGGCGCTCTGCCCGACGCTCGGCGTGCGCTGCGTGTTCGAGGCCGACTCCGTGATGCTGAATCCCGAGGCCGCCACCGACGACATGCTCAACGTCTACCGCCGAAACGCGGAGGGGCAGTATTACTCGAGCCGCACCGCCTACAGGCTGGTCGATGTGCAGCTGAGCCCGGCAAGATCGGAGTAGGCGCGGCTGCCTAGATGAAGATTCGCGCGAGGGCGCGCGCGCCGGTCAGAGCGTGTTCCACTCCGGCAGGCGCGCCTCGCTGAGCAACCTGATTGTCAGGATGATCTTGCTGAAACGCCACTCGCCCTTGTCCTTCCTGAAGGTCGAGTCATACCAGCCGCCGATCCAGGTCGAGTTCGGGTCGGCGCCCGGCGAGGCGCGGAACTTGGCGAGCTCCCACAGATAGTAGTGCGCCTTGGCGCTCTCGCCATTGCGCGCGACCGTTACTTGCGCCTGGGTCATGTAGTGAAGCGCCCAGGGAATCTGTACCGTGCACACGCGGTGCAGCTCGTTCACCACGGCATTGCGGCCTTTCCAGGTGCCGATCTTCTTGCTGGTCCACACCATGTCGGGCGTGAAGCAGCTTTTCAGCAGCGCCTTGTCGCCATTGTGGTCGACCGCATCGGCATAGCGCGCGATCACGTCGCGAATCGCTTCCTTGTCTTCCAGCTCCTGCAGCCGCTTGAGCACCGCTTTGTCGGTCATCATGTCCCCCTGATCGCACTTGGTCGTTTCAATACTGAACGCGTTGCGTGAGCCCGCCGTCAACCATGAGATTGGCGCCGGTAATGAAGCTCGCAGCCGGGCTCGCGAGGAAGGCGACAGCGCGCGCCACCTCCTCCGCCGTGCCCATGCGCCCGAACGGGTTGCGCGCGAGCGCCGCCTCGTAATTCTTTGGCGCCTCGCGCTGGCGCTGATGCCAGACCCCGCCCTCGAAATAGATCGTGCCCGGCGAGACCGTGTTGACCCGGATCTTCTTGGGCGAGAGCACGTGACTCAAATTCGAGAGATAGTTGATCAGTGCCGCCTTGACCGTGTTGTAGGGGCGCACGCCCCCGAACGCCTCGACCGCTGCCGCGCTTGCAATGCCGACGATCGCCCCGGCGCCGGATTTTTCGAGGTGCGGCAGGGCTGCCTCGACGGTCGAGACCGTTGCCAGCACATCAACCTCGAAGCCCGCGCGCCACGACTTCTCATCAGGCGCAATCGAGGCGCCGAGCGCGCTGACATTCGGAACCAGAATGTCGATGCCGCCGAGCTCGGCCGCCGCCGCATCGATCCAGGCTTTCAGCGCGACCTTGTCGGTGATGTCGAGCGCCCGGCCGCTCACCTTGCGGCCGTGGCGGCGGAGCGCCGCGATGGCGTCACTCAGGCCCCCCTCACTGCGCGCGCAGATCGCGATGTCGCAACCCTCTTCCGCCAACAGCGCGGCGATTGCGCGGCCGATGCCGCGCGACCCGCCGGTGATAACCGCCCGTTTGCCTAAGAGTCCGAGATCCACGGTGCTCAGCCCCAGACGCGCTTGGTCGCGATCTTGGCACCGTCCGAGAGCATTTTCAGCTTCGCCCAGACCACATCTTCCGCGACCATCACGTAATTGGCGAAGGTCGAAAAGCCGCAGTCGGTTCCCGGAATCACACGCTTGGGGTCACCGCCCATGACATCGACGAACTGCTCGATCCGGTCGGCCACGGCCTCGGGGTGCTCGAGATAATTGGTCGTCACATCGATCACGCCCGGGATCAGCTTCATGTGCTTCGGCAGCGGGTTGTTCTTGAGCGTGCGCCAATCGTGCGCATGGCGCGGATTGGCGCAGGCGATCGAGAGCGCGCCGACCTTCGCCTCGTAGACGATCGGCAGGATCGCCTCGAGGTCGACGTCATCGATGTGGGGGCCGTCCCAGTTGCCGAAGCAGATATGCAGTCGCGCACGATCGGCCGGGATGTTCTCGAGCGCGAGGTTCATCGCCTTGATGTGCAGCTCGACGCGCTTCAGAAACTCCTTCAGCGGGCGGTCCTGGAACATGAACTGCCGCTCCATCGCGAGGTCGGGCGAATCGAGCTGCAGGATGTGACCCTGCGCGACGATATACTCGTACTCTCCCTTCAGCTCGCGCGCGAGGTCCATCACATAGTCTTTGTCAGTCTTGTAGACCGGGTTCTTCTCGTCGCGCAGCATGGTGGTCGAGACGATGCCTGGTGTTGCTGCGGTGACAAACGTCTCCTTGAACTTTTTCTTGCTGCGCTTGAGCGAGTCCTTGAAGATGCCGAGCTCGAATTTGACGTCGGTCAGGCCCTTCTCATAGGTCACCTTGGTCGCGGCCTGCGGCGCGTTCCACACGCGCGGTCGCGCCTTGTCGGTGCTCCAGATGCGCTGGGTGAACATCTCGGCATATTTCGGGAACCGGATCATGTCCGTCGGCAGTTTGCGCTTAGACACGCCGCCGAAGCCTGACATGCGGTTGGTGACATAGGTCTGGAAGCCGACGCGCGCCTCCTCGCCGTCATTGCCGACGTCGATGCCGCTCTCGAGCTGCTTCGCCACCACCCAATCGGTCGCCTTCTCGACCTCGTGGTGGAAGGCGGTCGCGTTGATCTTCTTGCCATGGTCGCGCGCAACCAGGAGATCGGCGAGCGCGGGCGGCCGCGGCAGGCTCCCGACATGGGTCGTGATGAAGCGTTTCTCGCTGGTAAGCATGGCACATCCCCCCGTTGTTCCACGCGCGGCGCCATCGTCGGATCGATCGACATCTAATCACAGGCGGCCGGATCGGGCCAAGGCATCGTTCCGCGTGCCGCTTTTGAGTTTTTCCCAAAGAGGCCGCCGCGCTAGGATCACCGAGCCTCGTTTTTTGTTGCATGCGGAGCCCGACGTGACCAAGACACTGATGACCGACAAGCGCTGGGCGGCGAAATACCCCTGGCTCGGCACCGGCCCAGTGGCGACGGAATCCTGCATTTCGCCCGACTATTTCGAGCGGGAGCGCACGCTCATCTTCCGCCGCTCGTGGCTCAATGTCGGCCGGGTCGATGAGATCCCCGAGCGTGGCCAGTATTTCGTGCGCGAGCTCGCGGTCTGCCACACCTCGATTCTCATCATGCGCGGCAAGGATGGAAAGATTCGCGGCTTCCACAATGTCTGTGCGCATCGCGGCAATCGGCTGGTGCCGCACGAGCGCGGGCAGTGCCCCGGCAAGCTCATGTGCAATTTCCATTTCTGGACCTTCGACACCGAAGGCAAGCTCAGCTGGGTGCCAGACGAGGAGAACTTCCACGGGCTCGATAAGTCGAAGCTGGGCCTGACACCGGTGCGCACCGACATTTGGGAAGGCTTCATTTTCGTCAATCTGGATGATGCCGGCACCGAATCGCTAGAGGACTATCTCGATGGCGTCGGCAAGCAGCTTAACGGCGCGCCGTTCGGCAAGCTCTCGCGCCTGCGCACCTTCAAGGTGGACGAGCGCGCCAATTGGAAGGTCGCGATCGATGCGCAGAACGAGATTTATCACCTGCCGTTCCAGCACCGCTTCACCTTCCCCGACGCGTTCGTGCTGAAGGACAACCGCTATACGCGGCTGTTCGACGTCAATCTCTACAAGCGCCACAGCGTGTGGAGCTGCGAGTACAACCCGGACTACAAGGTTTCGCCGCTCGGCGCCCTGCTCGGCCGGCTCGACCGGCTCAAAGACCCGCCGCGCTTCACCCAGATGATCGGCGACTTCGACTTCTTCCTGGTGTTTCCCAACATGGTGATCCTGCTGTTCAAAGGTGCCGCCTGGGATTTCGTCGTCACCTACAATTTCTGGCCGCTCGCGGTCGACCACACAATCTGGGAGATCCGCTACTACTACCCGCCGGCCGACAATGCCGGCACGCGGCTGAACCAGGAATACGGCCTCTGCCGTCTGCGCGACACCCTTCAGGAGGACGCCAAGGCGCACGAGGCGATCCACGCCGGGCTCCGTTCTCGGGCCAAGCGCGAGTTGCAGTTGCAGGATGACGAGATCTGCATCCGCTATTTCCACAAGGTGGTTGACGATCACGCCGGCCTGTTGGAGGCGGCGGAATGAGTGCCAACGCCTTGCCCGCGGAATTCCAGTTGCTCACGCCGTACCTCGCCTGGGCGCTGCCGACCGAACGCGAGCGCACACACCGGCGCCTCAACGCCTCGATGGAAGAAATGAAGGCGTTTTACGAGGCGGCCATGCCGCAGGTCGAGGCGATTGTCGACTATCTCGACAAGGGCGGCGTGCAGCCGGTGCCCGAGTCCAATCGGCCGCTGATGAACCTCGCGCTCGCGCTGGTCGAAATCTCGAACATCGTCGAGCTCTATAAGCGCGCCGATCGCTTCGACGGCATGCACCCATCGAGATTCGTGTCTTACGAGTAGAGAATCGGGCTCGGCCAACCTCTGTGTTCGTCATCCTCCGGTTCGCCGAAGGCGAAGCCGGGGGATCCAGGGGCCGCGGAACCAAGAGTGTGAGGTTGCTCTGGATGCCCCGGTCGAGCCGGGGCATGATGGTTTTTTTGTTGTGCTATCAAATTGTCGTCGGCGCCCGTTACGCGCCGGCCACCTTGCGCTCGTCAAGCCCCGGCGTGCGGTGCTTGTTGACCTTGGCCCAGACATGCTCGCCCGAGGTGGTGCGGCCATAGCGCGGCGGCCGGCCGGGGCCGGTGCAGGTGGGCAGACACTCGATCACGGCGTCATAGTTTGGCTGGTGGAAGAAGGTCATCGAGAGCCGCCGACTGCCGAGCGCCTGGTCGCGTGGCGGGTTGACCACGCGATGAAGCGTCGAGACCCAGCGATCATTGGTCCACTCGGCCATGAGATCGCCGAGATTGACGACGAACGTGCCGGGGATCACCGGAACATCGATCCAGGCGCCGTCCTTGCCGCGCACCTGGAGGCCGCCCGGCGCGGCATCCGGCTTCACGATGGTGAGCGAGCCATAATCGGTGTGCGCGCCGGCGCGGAGCTGACCCGGCAGCGGCGCCTTCGCCTGCTCCGGATAGTGGATCACGCTGAAGTTCGTGATGTGGTGATCGACCTTGTCGTCGAAGAAATGCTCGTCCATGCCGAGGCCGAGCGCGAAGAGGCGCATGAGGTCAGTCGAGAGCCGCTCCATCGCGCTGAAATAAGCCTCCCAGACCGAGCGGAAATCGGCCGGGCGCTCGGGCCACAGATTGGGCGCAAAGAAATGACCGGGCCTGGCCGCACGGTGATAGGCATCGTCCGGCGTGTTGAACGGGCCGATCGAGAACGATTCCTTCCAGTCGGGCGGCGAGGTTTCGCCGAGGCTGTAGGACAGCGCCTCATCGCCGAGCCCGATATAGCCGCGATAACGATCGGGCGGCATTTTGAGCCGAAGCTTCTCCTCGCGCGGCAAATCGAAGAACGCACGGGAGACGCGGCGCATTTCCTCGATCAGGCGCTCGGGCACAGGATGGCCCGAGATGATGAGAAAGCCGAGCGCCGTGCACGCCTCATCGATCTGGCGCGCGACCGCCCGCTTCGCCGCCTCAGCCCCGCCGAAATAGGGCGCGATATCGACAACCGGAATGGAAGCAACCATGAGCAGCAATCCTCAATGCGGGCAGCGCGATTCGAGGCGCCCATTATTGTCGAAGCGGATCGGCGACGGATCGGACATCACCTCACCGCGATCGCCCAGGTCTTCCGCGAGCGAGGGTGAGATCAGGATCTGGTCGAGATGCAAGGTCGAGCGCGCGATGCAGAGCTTGGCGTTTTCGCCGTCCATGCGCCAGCTGGTGCCGACTGCCGCCTGCAGCGCCGCCTTGTCATCCGCCATCACGGGCGGGATGCGCACGCGCTCGGTGAAGGTCGAGGTGCAGGCGTTCATGTACATGGCGTAGAGGTCGAGCTCATCGGCCACGCTTTTCGTGATGTAATCCGCCGCGCCGAGGCCGATGGCGTTGCCTTGCGCCTCTGGTGTGACACCGAGCAGCACGAGCTTGTTGATCACGGGCTTCGGCGGGTTCGGCAGATAGCGGATGTCGAAGCGCCCTGTCACCGCCGGGTCCATGCCGACACCCGAAATGTTCTTGCCCATCTGCTCGATGACGAGCACGTCCATATGGTCGAACGGGAGCCTCGGGATGAAGCTCTTGGCGAGGCTCAGGAGCCGTGCGTCAGTGGCATAGAAATCCTCGGGCTCGGCGCCCGCGATGACCACCGGCTTCTTCTGCGCGTTCTCGACAATGCCGATGCCATAGGCGATCGGCGAGTTGGCGATCGCGATGCGCGCCCATTCGGGAATCACCTCGGCATAGCCGACCGTGCCGAGCCGATGCACGAAGCGCGCGCCTTGCGCCTTGCCGAGGCCGATCGCGACCATCTTGGTGAGCCCGCTCTCGACCTCGCGATCGAACGAGGTGTGCGACTTGATGCGGTTGACCACCAAGACCGCGTCGGCCTTCGCCGCATTGGCGTCAAAGAAGACCGGCAGGCCATGCAAGGTGACGCCGAGCTGCTTCACCTCCATCGTCGCCTCGATTGGGCAGCCGAGCGTCTCGGGTGTGAAACCGAGCTCGGCGAGGAGCTTCACCTGCCCCTCGGCGACCGCGCCGCCATGGCTGCCCATGGTCGGCACGGCGAAGGGCACATAGCCCTTCTTCTTGAGCCAGGCGACCGCCGTCTTTACCACGGTCGGCTTCGACTGGATGCCGCGGCTGCCGCAGGTGATGGCGACGCGGGCGCCGGGCTTCAGCGCGGCGAGGCGCTTTGACTTCTCAAGCGCCGCGATCGTGGCCTGGACCGGATCAACCGGCTCCGCGCTCGCCTTGTGCTTGAGCCGCGCGAGCATCACCGGCGGCAACGGCTCCTTCTCGAACTGGGGCAGGCGGATCGCAGGAAATTGAGGGGTCGCCCGGTTGCTCATGGCGGCTTGGCTCGCGCATCTTGTTGCCAGGAGCGCGGAGCATAGCGCCGTTTCACCTCGGCGTCAGGATGGTGCCTGGGCGGGCAAGTCGTCAGCGCCCGACGTTTTGGCGATAATTGGTGATGTTCCACTCGGTCTGGGCGCGCCGCGCGGCCTCGCGCTTGGCGGCAAGGTCCTGCCGGCACCGATCATAGGCGGTCGCAACCGTGCTATCGGCACCTTCGCTCTGTTTGACGCCCGTCTTTTCCTCGCAGAGCGCACGATCGCGCGCTTCATATTCCTCGGGGGAAACGCACCCGACCAGCACGACCGCAGCGACAGCGAACATGATTACGCGGGCCATGAAGGTGATATTGGCCCGCCCGACGTCGATGGCAAGTTCAAGAAGGCGTGACCGGCGGGATGCACCCGCCGGTCACGAGGCGCAAGCTATTCGGCGATGATCTTCACGATGGCCCGACGGTGATGACGGCGCTCGCTCCGACGGTCGTCGTACCAATTGTTCCAATTGCTCGGCCAGGCATGAGCGTCACGGTCATACCAGTGGTCGTGGTCGCGATCGCGGCGATGATGGCCCAAGCGGCCAAAGGCGAGCTCGATGCTGTCGATGCGTCGGCTGCGACCGCGCAAATCGATCGCGCGGGTGCACGAGCCGGGCTCCAATACGGTGCCCAGGTCGACGCGCTGCTGGCGGCCATTGCGGAACGTGATCTCGATACCGTCGAGGCGGACTGGCGCGCGATCGGCGCAGATCGCCAAACGGTGAAAGCGACCATAGTGATCGACATCGATCACGTCCCGGTCCGTGCGGCCGTCAACCCGCGTGACGCCGATCACGTCCCACGCCATGGCGGGCGCGGCGACGGCGACGGTTGAGGCGATGGCGGCGATGGTAGCAATGAGTGCGCGTCTCATGGTGGATGTCCCTCCTGTAGCGCGAGACCGAGCAATCCACGCCACGCCATGGTGAATCCTTCGCAACCAGCCTTCACAGCTTCGCGAGCGGCACGCCCGCGCCCGCCTTGAGCCAGCCACAATCCCGCCTATCATGGGGTGACGTGCCGCGCGGCCCGCAGGGAATCCGCGTGCGTCGCGTTGCAATGTTGCTGGCTTTGCCGGCGCCCTTGTTCCTTAAACGACCGAACGAGACCCACAGCCATGACCGTCTCCCGTCGCCTCCTGTTGGCGAGCCTGGTTGCACCGCTCGCGTTGACCCAGGCGCTCAATTTTGCGCGCGCCGACGATGCGCCAACACAATCCGACGCGGCGCCTGCCACTGAAGCTGCCGAGCAGGCGGTGAAGGAAGAGGCCGTCCAGGCTGCAGAACAGGCCGCAAGCGAGGCCACCAAAGCCGCGAGTGAAGCGGCCCCTGTTGCCGAGCCCGAGACAGCACCGGCCCCTGCCGAAGCCCAGCCCGAGCCTGCGCCTGCAACAGCCGAGCCTCCGCCCGAGCCCACGCCCGAAGCCGTGAGCGAACCCGCGCCCGAGCCTGTACCGGAGCCGATCGCGGAAACGCCGGCGACGACCGAGCCAACCCCGACCGCGACGCCTGAACCGGTGCCCGAGCCCCCGCCGGTCGTCGAGGCCGTGCCTGAGCCCGCCCCGGCACCGGCAGAAGAGGTCAAGGCGGTCGAGCCCCAACCCGCACCCGCCGCAGAGGAGTCCGCGCCGGCTCCGACCGCCGAAGAACCGGCGCCCGCGACCGAGGCACCGGCGCCGAGCGAGGCGAGCCCGGCGCCGACACCGGAATCAACCGGCACGGCGGAGCAGCCCCCTGCCGAGCCCAAGCCGTCCGAAGCGAGCGTGCCGCCGGTTGAGCCCGCGCCCGCCGAGCAGCCGACCGAGCCCAAGCCGGCCGAGGCGAGCGCGCCCGCGTCAGAACCCGCGAAGACGCCGAGCGAGGCCGCTTCCGAGCCGTTGCTCCCACCGCCGGCGCCGAACGAGCCCTCGGTGACCGAGACCCAGCTCAAGGTTCAGGGCGATGCCAAGGAGGCCGAGAATCTCAGGCGTATTCGCGAGCGCCTGAAGGAGGAGCAGGCTGCGGTCCAGCAGCTTCAGGCCACGGAACCGCTGCCCGCGACACCGACGGAAGGCAAGGCGTCCGCGCCTGCCGAAGCCGAGGTCAGGGACGGCGCCAAGGCGCGCGCGAGCGGCGACAATGAGCGTGATCGCCGCCGGCGCGAGCACCATCATCGCGTCTTCAGCCAGCCCGAGGACGTCATCATCCAGGATCTCGGGCCGCGCACCATCGTTCGGCGCGGCGACCAGCTCATGATCCAGCAGGATGAATCGACCGAGACCGATCGACTGCTCTATCGCGCCGAGGACGTCGACATCGAGCGCCTGTCGGGCGGGCGCACCCGCACCACCGTGACGCGCGCCGATGGCACGCAGATCATCACCGAGCGCGATCGCTATGGCGACGTGATCGCGCGCACGCGCATCGATGAGCGCGGCCGCGCCTTCGTGCTGTTCGACAACAGCGAGTCCTATCGGGACGACGAGCCGCGCGAGCGGCGGCGCTATGACTATGATGAGGAATTGCCGGAGCTCAGCGTGCGCATTCCGCGCGACGAGTATGTGGTCGAGACCCGCAAGGCCAATCGACGCGCCATTCGCCGCGCGATCGATGCGCCGCCGGTCGAGGAGGCCGAGCGCGCCTATGCGGTCGAGGAGGTGCGCATGAACCGGCGCATTCGCGACAAGGTGCGGCGCATCGACCTCAACGACATCACGTTCGACACCGGCAGCTCCGCGCTGTCGCCGACGCAATTCAGGCGGCTGCGTGTCGTCGCCGAGGCGATCGAGGGGCGGCTCAACGAGCATCCGGACGATCTCTTCCTGATCGAGGGCCACACCGACGCCGTCGGCACCGAATACTCCAACCTGCTGCTCTCTGATCGGCGCGCGGAGGCCGTCGCGGTCGCGCTCTCGAGCAATTTCGACATCCCGCCCGAGAACCTGGTGACCCAGGGCTATGGCGAGGAGTTCCTGAAGGTCGACACGCCTGGGCCCGAGCGCGAGAACCGGCGGGTCGCGGTCCGGCGCATCACGGAACTCGTGCGCAACGATCGCTGATTCTCTGGAATTGCAACCATGGGGCCGGGGATCACCCGGCCCCTTTTTGTTTTTGCGCCAATCAACTTTCGTCCTGGCGCGAACTGGTGCTCATGGTTTGACACCCGGCAAAGCCGCTGTTTCTCTATTGACGAGACCGGCCGCGACAGGCGTTAAACCAACATCACAAGGGCGGCTCCACCGCCTTCAAGGGAGACACCGATGAAGACCATCAAGGGACCGGCGATTTTTCTGGCGCAGTTCGCAGGCGACAAGGCGCCGTTCAACAGCCTGGATCGAATCGGCAAGTGGGCGGCCGGGCTCGGCTATAAGGGCGTGCAGATGCCGAGCTGGGACAAGCGCCTGTTCGACCTTGAGAAAGCCGCCTCGAGCAAGACCTATTGCGATGAGGTGAAGGGCACGCTCGCCAAGCACGGCATCGAGATCTCGGAGCTCTCGACCCATTTGCAGGGTCAGCTGGTCGCGGTGCACCCGGCCTATGACGCGCTGTTTGACGGCTTCGCGGCGCCCGAGGTGCGCGGCAACCCGGCGAAACGCCAGGCCTGGGCGATCGAGCAGGTGAAGCTTGCGGCCAAGGCCTCGAAAAATCTCGGCCTCAAGAACCACGCGAGCTTCCCGGGCGCGCTGGCCTGGCCCTATGTCTATCCCTGGCCACAGCGCCCCGCCGGCCTGGTCGAGACCGCGTTCGACGAGCTTGCCAAGCGCTGGAAACCGATTCTCGACGTGTTCGACAAGGCGGGCGTGAACATCTGCTACGAGGTGCACCCGGGCGAGGACGTTTATGACGGCGTCACCTTCGAGATGTTCCTCGAGCGGGTCGGCAATCACCCGCGCTGCAACATCCTCTACGACCCGAGTCACTTCATGCTGCAGCAGCTCGACTATCTCGGCTTCATCGACGCCTATCACGAACGCATCAAGATGTTCCACGTGAAGGATGCCGAGTTCAACCCAACGGCGAAGCAGGGCGTCTATTCGGGCTATCAGAGCTGGGTCAATCGCGCCGGGCGGTTCCGGTCCCTCGGCGACGGGCAGATCGACTTCGCCGGCATCTTCTCGAAGCTCGCGGCCTATGACTATGAGGGCTGGGCCGTGCTCGAATGGGAATGCTGCATCAAGCACCCGGAGGATGGAGCGGCCGAGGGCGCACCCTTCATCCGCGATCACATCATCCGCGTCACCGAGAAGGCGTTCGACGATTTTGCCGGCGCGGGCACCGACGTTGCCGCCAATCGCCGAATTCTCGGCATCAGCGGTTAGGCCACGCCATGGCGATCGAGGGCGACAAAATCAAAAGCGCGCCGAGGCGGTTGCGCCTCGGCATGGTCGGCGGCGGCGAAGGCGCCTTCATCGGCGGCGTGCACCGAATCGCTTCACGTATCGATGATCGCTATGAGCTGGTCGCCGGTGCGTTCTCGTCGGATGCGGCGCGGAGCAAATCCTCCGCCGCCGCGCTCCTGGTCGCGCCCGACCGCGCCTATGCCAGCTTCGAGGACATGGCCGGGCGCGAGAAGGCCCGGCCCGATGGCATCGACGTGGTCGCGATCGTTACGCCGAACCACCTGCACATGCCGATCGCGAAGGCCTTTCTCGAGGCCGGCATCCACGTCATTTGCGACAAGCCGCTGACCACCAACCTCAAGGACGCCGAGGCGCTCGCCGCGCTGGTGAAAAGATCCGGCCTCGGCTTCTGCCTCACCCACAACTACACCGGCTATCCGCTGATCCGGCAGGCGCGCGAGATGGTGCGCGCCGGCGCGCTTGGCAAGCTACGGGTGATCCAGGCCGAATATCCGCAGGACTGGCTCTCGACCAAGCTCGAGGCGACCGGGCAGAAGCAGGCGCTCTGGCGCACCGACCCGGCGCAGAGCGGGCCGGTCGGCAGCCTCGGCGATCTCGGCACCCACGCCTACAATCTCATTCGGTTCATCACGGGGCTGGAGCTCGAGGCGGTTGCAGCCGATTTCCAGAGCTTCGTCGAAGGCCGGCGCGTGGAAGATAACGCGCACCTGATGCTGCGCTTCAAGGGCGGTGCGCGCGGCCTGCTCTGGGCGAGTCAATGCGCGCCCGGCAATGCCAACAACCTCAAGGTCCGTTTCTATGGCGAGAGCGGCGGGCTCGAATGGGCACAGGAGAATCCAAATCTGCTGGTCCACTCACCGCTCGGCGAACAGCCGCGCGTGCTGAGCCGTGGCGGCGCCGGCCTCGGCGGCGCGGCGGGGGCGGCGACGCGCATTCCACCGGGCCATCCCGAGGGCTATCTCGAAGGCTTCGCCCAGCTCTATCGCGACTTCGCCGAGCAGCTCAGCGCGCGGCTCGAGAAGCGTGCGCCCGATCCGATGGCCCTGCTCACGCCAACCGTGGACGACGGAGTCGACGGCGTGCGCTTCGTTACGCGCGCGGTCGAATCCAACCAGAAGAACGGCGCCTGGGTGGTGTACTGATGGCAGGGCCCTTCGCGAACTATCCGAGCCTCAAAGATCGGGTGGTGTTCGTCACAGGCGGCGGCTCCGGCATCGGCGCCGCCATCGTCGAGCGCTTCTGTGAACAGGGCGCCAAGGTCAGTTTCGTCGATCTGAACGCGGCCGCCTCGAAGGGCCTTGTCGCTGCGATCACGACCAAGGGCTGGGCTCGACCGAGCTTCATCGCTTGCGACCTGAAGGACATCGAGGCGTTGCGCGCGGCGATCAAACAGACGATCGAGCAGAACGGCCCGATCCGTGCACTGGTCAACAATGCGGCCAACGATGATCGGCACAGGCTGGACGACATCACGCCGGCCTATTTCGACAATCGCATCGCGGTCAATGTGCGCCACCAATTGTTCGCGGCGCAAGCAGTGCGACGCTCCATGGCAGAGGCCGGCGGCGGCTCGATCATCAACATGGGCTCGATCACCTATGTCGTGGGCCAGGGCGGCATGGCGTGCTACTCGCTCGCCAAGTCGGCGGTGTGGGGGCTTACCCGCTCGCTCGCGACCGACCTCGGCCCTGAGAACATCCGGGTCAACATGGTGATGCCGGGCTGGGTGATGACCGAGCGCCAGAAGACGCTGTGGCTCACGCCGGGGTCCGAAGCCGAGATGATGAAGAGCCAGTGCCTGAAGCGTCACCTGATGCCCGACGATCTCGCGCGCGCCGTGCTCTTCCTTGCCGCCGATGACAGCGCGATGTGCACCGCGCAGAGCTTCGTCGTCGATGGCGGCTGGTCGTGACCGTGACAATGTGCCCGGGGCATGATCGTTCTTGCGGGTGACATCGGCGGCACAAAGTGCCGGCTCTGCTTTTTCTCAGACTCGGACACTGGCCTGACACCTCTGTCGGGCGAGGTGTTCGTCAGCCGCAAGTTGCAATCGCCGACCGAGACGATCCGCGCCTTTCTGCGCGAGCGCTCGGGCCTCCGCCCCGATGCGATGTGCCTTGGCGTCGCGGGGCCCGTCACGGCGGGCAAGGCGACGTTGACGAACCTGCCCTGGTCGCTTGATGAGGCGGCGCTGAGTGATGCGCTCGGCATCGCCCGCGTGCGGTTGCTGAACGATCTGCAGGCCGCCGCGCTCGGCATGTTGCAGCTCAAAGAGCAACAATTCGCCGCGCTCAAGGACGATCCGCGCTGGAGCGGTGCCTGGCCCCCGCCCGCCAAGATCGCAGTGATCGCACCGGGTACCGGCCTCGGCGAGGCGCTGCTCTATTGGGACGGTCAGCGCCATCACGCGATCTCGACCGAGGGCGGCCATGCCGACTTCGCGCCGCGCAACGCCGAAGAGGATGCGCTGCTCGCCTTTCTGCGCACCGAGCATGGCGACCATGTCAGCTATGAGCGCGTGCTCTCAGGGCCCGGCCTCGTTTCGCTCTACCGATTCCTGAATCAGTCGCGTCAAGGCCCCGAGCCCGCATGGCTGACGGAGAGACTCGCAGGCGAGGATGCAGCCGCGGCGATCAGTGACGGCGCGCTCGAACACGCCGATCCGATCTGCCGGCGCGCGATCGACATGTTCGCGAGCCTGCTCGGTGCCGAGGCTGGCAACCTCGTGCTCAAGTTCCTGGCCGAGGGCGGCGCGGTCATCGGCGGCGGCATCGCGCCAGCGATCCTGCCGGTGCTTGCGACGCCGGCATTCAGCGGCGCGTTCGTTCAGAAAGGGCGCTTCACCGGATGGCTGCGCTCACTGCCGGCGCGCGTCTCGCTCGATCCGCGCGCTGCGTTGATCGGCGCGGCACACCACGCCGCAGAGATTCTCTAGAGCCCGGCGACCGCCTCCAGGGCGCGCCAGTCGACAAACCGGCTGCCATCGGGATTCAAGGGCTGCACGCAGACATGACTCGCACCGGCATCGAAATGAGCCTGCAAGCGGGCGCGAATCTCCTTCGCCGAGCCCCAGATCACCATCGCATCCAACAATCGTTCGCTGCCGTGACCCTTGAAGTCCTCCGGGGTGAAGCCGAGCGAGAGCCAGTTGTTGGTGTAGTTGGGCCAAGGCAGATAGAGCTCGAGCACCTGCGCGGCGGCGGTGCGCGCCGTGGCCGCATCCGTCGTGAGGCAGATCTTCTGTTCGACGCAGAGCCATTTGTCAGGCCCAAGAATCGCTCTGGAGCGGGCAGTGTGCTCGGGCGTGACCAGATAGGAATGCGCGCCTCTGGTGCGCTCGCCGGCGAGCGCCGTCATCTTCGGGCCGAGCGCGGCAAGCACGATGTTGCGCTCGGGCTTCGCGATCAGAAGTTCAGCCTTCTCCATCGCGTCGAGATAGCTGCGCATCGCCGAGACCGGCTTGCCATAGTCGTGGCCCCGAAAGTCCTGGACCATGGGACGATGGGAAACGCCGAGGCCCAGAATGAACCGGCCGTCATGGAGATTGTTGAGCGAATCATGGCCGGCAGTCGAAGCGGTGGCGTCACGCGCATAGATGTTGGCGATGCCGCTCGCGACGTTCAGCCGGCTGGTCTGTGACAACGCGAAGCCACCGAAGACGAGCGATTCATAGCCGAAGGCCTCAGGATACCAGAACGTATCGAACTTCAGCCGTTCGACGCCCTGCACCAGCTCGATGACCTGGCTCCTGCTCAGAAAGTCGACCGCGACCCAGACGCCCAATCGCCCGATCTTTTTCATGTCGAAGAGACATCCCTGTGTCGATGGGTGATGGCCAATGGGAAGGGTGATCCTTGTGAGGCCACCCGGCCCTGCCCGAATCGATGCGCGGCACGGTCGCCGAGGCGCGTTCCCGATTCAAGCGGAAATCGAGCCCGACCGTGAAGGGCCGCGACGCCGCGCCGCGGTGGCCTACGCTGCCGGACGCTCGTCCCACCGCTCGATCCATAGTTCGATCAACGCCGCTTCGACATCGCGCGGTCGCGCAAGTCGGCACAGTC
>Ga0194132_10003315_pt1 | contig 28799 bp, 17 predicted proteins | sample TA2KigOf80mmetaG_FD_148612 | JGI IMG/M metagenome (GOLD analysis project Ga0194132, IMG submission 148612) | Freshwater microbial communities from Lake Tanganyika, Tanzania - TA2015054 Kigoma Offshore 80m | ecosystem: Environmental > Aquatic > Freshwater > Lake | place: Tanzania: Lake...
CCAGAAGTTGGGGCAGCGCCGGCGGTCCTCGTCAAAGAGGGCGAGGAAGTGGGCCACCTCCTCGTCGGTGAGGAGTTTGCCCAGGTTGACGAAGCCCTTGGCGGCGAAGAAGGTGTGGTCGGTCATCGGGGGTTTCCGTTTTGGGGTGGATGCGGCGCGGGTCTAGCATACAAAAAAAACGCCCTGACCAAAACCGGGCCGGCGGGTTGGCCCTCTGCTCCCTATTTCCTATCTTTAGGCCGGATTCGACCACCGACCTGAAAGAGGGGACTTTATCTATGCGCATCACCCACGCGGAAACCATCATCGTCGGCAACCCCTGGAAGAACTGGCTTTTCGTGCGCGTCCACACCGATGAGGGGGTGTACGGGGTCTCCGAGGCCACCAGCAACGGCTTCTGCAAGACCGTGGAGGCCGCCATCCACGAACTGGCCCCCATGTACCGGGGCCTGGACCCCTTCCAGCCCGAACTCGTGGTCCAGCGCATGTACCGCGATATGTACGGGGACGGGGGCCAGTTGCACAAACACGCGGTCGCCGCCATCGAGGTGGCCTGCTGGGACATCATGGGCAAGACCCTGGGGGTGCCGGTGTACAAGCTGCTGGGCGGGCAGATGCGGCAGAAGGTGCGGGCCTATGCCAACGGCTGGTACCGCGGGCCGCGCACCCCTGAGAGCTTCCACGAGAAGGCCAAGGAGGTGGTGCGGCGCGGGTACACGGCGCTCAAGTTCGACCCCTTTGGCTCGGCCTACCAGATCACCGACCTGGACGACGAGGCCCTGGCCCTGGACATCATCGCCGCGGTGCGCGACGCAGTGGGGCCCAGTGTGGACGTGCTGGTGGAGGGCCACTGCCGCTTCAGCACCTCCACGGCGCTCAAGTTCGCCCGCAAGATGGAAAAGTACAACCCCACCTGGTTCGAGGAGCCCACCCCCCACCACAAGATCGACGCCCTGGTCCAGGTGGCCAGGGAATCCCCGGTGCCCATCGCCACCGGCGAGAGCCTGCACACCCAGTACGCCTTTGCCGAATTGCTCAAGCACGACGTGGTCCACATCCTCCAGCCCGAGCCTTTGGCCTGCGGCGGCTTGTGGTCCACCCGGCAGATCTGCGCCATGGCCGACGCCCACTACGCGGTGGTGGCCCCCCACCAGGCCCAGGGCCCGGTGTGCACGGCCCTGTGTATGCAGCTGGCCGCCTGCACCCCCAATTTCTTCATCCAGGAGATCTTCGACGAGTTCAACGTCGAGTGGGAGAAAGACCTGATCACCGGCGCCCACTACCCGGTGAAGGACGGGCACATCGAGGTGGTGGACGCCCCCGGACTGGGCATCGACCTCAATATGGAGGAGTGCCGCAAGCATCCTTACTCGCCGGCGTACTTCCTGCCGCTCTTCAAAAGCGGCTGGGAAATGCGCGAAGAGCAGCACGATCGCAAGTAAAACTTCCGGGGAAGCAGGAGGGGCGTATGGACAAGGCACCTGCGAACAAGGGCGAGATCCTGGTGGTGGACGACCAGGGTCCGGTGCTCGATCTGGTGGGCAACCTCCTGGCCAAACACGGGTATCTGGCGCGGCCGGCCTCCAGCGGGGCCCAGGCCCTGGAACTGGTGCGCGCCCATCTGCCCGACCTGGTGCTCTTAGACGTGAGTATGCCGGAGATGGACGGGTACGAACTGTGCCGCCGGCTCAAGGCCGACCCCCACAGCCGCGACCTGCCGGTGATCTTCATCAGCGCCCACGGCGAGGCCGCCGACAAGCTCAAAGCCTTTGCCGCCGGCGGGGTGGACTACGTCACCAAGCCCTTCCAGGTCTACGAGGTGCTGGCCAGGGTCCAGACCCACCTCAACCTGCACCGGCAGCATCAGCACCTGGTGCGGACCAACGCCGAGTTGGAGCGGAAGGCGGCTGGCGGCGGCCCGCAGGCCGAGCAACTCCGCCGCTCCCTCGACGGCGCCTTGGGGGCCCTGGGGCGGCTGGCGGCCCTGCGCAACCCCAACGGAGCCGGCCATCCCACCCGCACTGCCAAGTTAGCCAGAGCCATCGGCCAGGAACTGGGCCTCGACGCCGAGCGCATCGAGGGTCTGGGCACCGCCGCCCTGCTCGCCGACCTGGGCATGGCCGGGGTGCCCGAGTCCATCCTGCTCAAGCCCGAGGCCCTCACCCCGGCCGAGCTGACCCTGGTCCGCACCCACCCCCAATTGGGCGCCGACCTGGCCCAACCCCTGGCCCTGCCCTGGCCGGTGGACCAGTTCATCCTCCAGCACCACGAGCGTCTCGACGGCTCGGGCTACCCCGAGGGGCTGAAGGGCGAGGAGATCGCCCTGGAGGCCCGCATCATCTCAGTGGCCGACGTGGTGACCGCCCTGTGCGCCGCCCGCATGCACCGGCCGGCCATGAGCGTGGACCAGGCGCTGATGGAGATGGTCTCCAGCGCCGGCCGGCTCTACGACGCCGAGGTGGTGGTGGCCTGCGTGCGGCTCTTCCGCGAGCGGGGCTTCAAGCCCTAGTTTTCACCCCTTCCTCAACTGACTCACATCCCGCACTGCGCCCTGGGCGGCGCTGGTGGTGAGGGCGGCGTACGCCTGGAGGGCCGGCGAGACGTAGCGCCGGCGCTTGAGGGGCTGGTACGCGTCCTTGCCCTGGGCTTCCATGCGCTGATGCCGTTGGGCCAACTCCTCGGGCGAGACCAGCAGTTCGATGCGGCGGGCGGGGATGTCTATGGAGATGCGATCCCCTTCTTCGACCAGGGCGATGAGCCCGCCCTCGGCGGCCTCGGGGGAGACGTGGCCGATGGACAGGCCGCTGGTCCCCCCGCTGAAGCGCCCGTCGGTCAAAAGGGCGCACCGGGTCCCCAGGTGTTTGGACTTGATGTACGAGGTGGGGTAGAGCATCTCCTGCATGCCAGGGCCCCCCTTGGGCCCTTCGTAACGGATCACCACCACATCCCCCTCTCTCACCCTGTCCCCCAAGATGCCCTCGCAGGCGGCCTCCTGGGACTCGAAGACCCGGGCCGGCCCGGTGAACTTCCAGATCGCCTCGTCCACCCCGGCGGTCTTGACGATGCAGCCCTCCTCGGCCAGGTTGCCGTAGAGCACGGCCAGGCCCCCGTCCTGGGAGTAGGCATGGGCCGCGTCGCGGATACACCCTCCGGCCGCATCGGTGTCGGCCTCGGCGTGGTACTGCTCCTGCGAAAAAGCCTGCTGGGTGCGCACCCCGCCGGGGGCCACCAGGCTGCGCCGGCGGGCCGCCTCGCTCACCGGGCCACCAGCGCGGATGTCCTCAGCCCCGATCATCTCGCCCAGGGACTGGCCCGAAACCGTGCGGGTCTCGGGGTGGATCTTTCCGGCCCGCAGCAACTCGCCGAGGATGGCGGGGATGCCGCCGGCCCTGGCCACGTCCTCGACGTGGTATTTCTGCGAGGCAGGGGCCACCTTGCAGATGCAGGGCACCTGGCGCGAGAGCCGGTCGATGTCCTTCATGGTGAAATCCACCCCCCCCTCGCGGGCCATGGCCAGGAGGTGCAGCACGGTATTGGTGGAGCCGCCCATGGCGATGTCGAGGGTCATGGCGTTTTCGAAGGCGGCGAAGGTGGCGATGCTGCGCGGCAATACCGAACTATCCCCCTCCAGGTAATAGGCCCGGGCCATCTCGACGATGCGGCGGCCGGCGGCGGCGAAGAGTTCCCAGCGCAGCGCGTGGGTGGCCAGCACCGTGCCGTTGCCGGGCAGGGCCAGGCCGATGGCCTCGTTGAGGCAGTTCATGCTGTTGGCGGTGAACATCCCCGAGCAGGAGCCGCAGGTGGGGCAGGCGTCCTCCTCCATGCGGGCCACCTGCTGGTCGCTGACCCCCTCATCACCGGCGGCGATCATCGGGTTGATCAGGTCCAGCTTCTCGGCGAGGCCGGCGCTCTTGCCCGCCTCCATGGGGCCGCCGGAGACGAAGATGGCGGGGATGTTGAGGCGCAGGGCGGCCAGGAGCATGCCGGGGGTGATCTTGTCGCAGTTGGAGATGCACAGGAGGGCGTCGGCCTTGTGGGCCTGGACCATGTACTCGACGCTGTCGGCGATCAGCTCGCGGCTGGGCAGGGAGTAGAGCATGCCGTCGTGGCCCATGGCGATGCCGTCGTCCACGGCGATGGTGTTGAACTCCACCCCGTAGCCGCCGGCCTCGTCGATGACCTTTTTCACCCGCTGGCCCACCTGGTGCAGGTGGACGTGGCCGGGCACGAACTGGGTGAAGGAGTTGGCGATGGCGATGATGGGCTTGGCGAAGTCCTCGGTCTTCATGCCCGTGGCCCGCCACAGGGCCCTGGCCCCGGCCATGCGGCGGCCCTGGGTGGTGATGCTGCTGCGGTACTGGCGCTGCTCCATACGCAGTTCCTCCGTGTTCGCCGATATGGGGCGGATCACTTCAGCCAGGTGAACCTCACCTCGAAGCGGGTGCCGGCGCTGCGGTCGACCGAGATGCCTCCCTTGAGCTGCCGGGTCAGCACCTGGACCAGTTGCAGGCCCAGGGTGCTGGTCCGGGTCGGATCCACATCGGCGGGCAGGCCGACCCCGTCGTCGGCCACGGTCAACACGACCTCGTCAGCCGCGGTCTTCTGCATCCGCAGCCGAAGGTTGCCCCGCCGACCCTGGGGAAAGCCGTGCTTGAGGGCGTTGGCGATCAACTCGTTGATGATCAGGCCGCAAGGGATGGCCTGACTGACCTCGAGGGAGAGGGGGTCAGCCTCGAGGTGTAGGGCCACCTGTTGGCCCGAAGTCTGGTACGAATCGAATAGCCGGGGTGCCAGGAGTTGCAGATAGTCGGTGAAGTCGATGCGGGCCAGATCCTCGGACTGGTAGAGTCGCTCGTGGATGAGGGCCATACTCTTGATGCGGTTCTGGCTGTCGAGGAAGGGGGCGCGGACCAGGGGGTCGGTGATCTTGGCCGACTGCAGGTCGAGCAGGCTGGAGATGACCTGCATGTTGTTCTTGACCCGGTGGTGGATCTCCTTGAGCAGGATCTCCTTCTCCTCCAGGGACACGCGCAATTGGTCCTCGGCCTCCTTGCGCTCGGTGATGTCGGCGGCGGTGAGGATGAACCCCTCCAGGGGCCTTTCCCCGCCAGCGAGGGTGCCCAGGCTCAGGACCACCGGCACCTCGGCCCCGCGGCTGCCGACCATGCGCGCCTCGCGGCTGCCGGCCAGCTCGCGGACCTGGGGGGCCAGGCGCTCGCCGGCGAAATCCTGGTCCCCTTTGGCGAAAAGCAGACCCACCGGACGACCGACGAGTTCGTCCTCGCGGTAACTGAGCAGCTCCAGAGTACTCTGGTTGGCAAGGCGGATCATGCCTTCGGCGTCGGTGACCACCAACAGGTCCTGCATGTTGCGCAGGATGCTATCGAGGAAGTCCTTGGAAACGGTGGTGGCCGCCAGTTCCTTGGTCATGTGGTTGAAGCTGCGGGCCAGCTCGCCCAGCTCGTCATCGGCCAACACGGGCACGGTCTGGCTGGTCTCCCCTTTGGCGACGCGCTCGGCCGCCGCCGACAGGAGCGAGATGGGCCGCAACAGGCGTCCCAGGTAGAACACGCTGATCCCCACCGCCGAAAGGCTGACCAGCGCGACGATCCAGAACACCTGGTCGGAGATGCGTTCGGCGGTGTTCAGGGCCTCTTTGAGGGGCAATCCGATGCGGACGGTCCCCAGCCGCTTCTGGGCCCGCACATCCTTCTTGCCCAGGAGGACGAACTCTTCCCCGGCTTCGGTCTGCTCCACCTCCCAGACGGGAAAAGAGAGGTCGACCAGCGGCTGGCGGTCCACTTCCAGGCGGAGATACTCGGGCTGGCTGGAGGAGATGGCCTGCAGGGTGGCCTGGTCGTCGTAGACTTTGCCGCGCTCCACCACGTTGGTGTGCGCCAGCACCTGGCCGTCCGGGCCGAGGAGCATCGTGTAACGGGCCCCCGAACTCTCGGCCACCTGCTGCAGCAGCGGCAGGAGCCGGTTCTCCTCGCCCAATCTGAAGCTCTGCAGGGTCTCCCGGTTCCGGGCCAGGTTCAGGCTGATGGCCCGACCGCTGCTGATCACTCCCTGGATCAGCACCTCCTGGATGGCCTGTTCGGAGAAGAGGCTCATCGCCAGCACTGCCAGCAGCAGCAGCGGATAAGCCACGATCGATATCTTGTGGCGGATCTTCACGGGATGATCCGGTGGGCCCGGCCGAGAATCTCCTGCGAGAAACGTAGCTCCACGGCGGCAGCGGTGCTCAGGTTGACGGTGATCTCGTACTGCTGCGGGAAGATGTCGGCCGGCACTTCCTTCCCCGCCAGGACCGCCAGCGCCGCTTCGGCCGCCGCCTGGCCGCTCTGGGCGAAGCTGACGCCCACCGCGGCCGCCGCGCCCTCCTCGGCGAAGCCGGCGGTGGGCGCATAGAGCGGGATCTTGTTGGCGCGCGAGAACTCCCGGAGCAGGGCGAAGCTGTTGGCGTTGATCAGCAGCGGGTCTGGAGGCAGCCAGAGCGCCTCGATGCCCATGCTGGCCAACCGCCTCAAGCTTTCGGGCAGTTCGCCGGGGTCACGCAGTTGCTCAGGCGCCACCTCGATCCCGTGGGATCTGCCGCTCTGTTGCATCTGGGAGATGAAACCGAGCGACTGATCGGCCACGCACAACGCCGCCAGATGCCTGAGGCGCGGCTGCAACTCCTTGAGGGTACCGACGACCTGGTCGTCAGCCGGCAGCATGTGGATCTTGATCGTGCTCCCTTGCCGCTGGCCTCGGTCGAGGGCGGTGGCCGGGGCCACGCAGTAGACCAGGGCCAGGTCCTGAGGATAATCCGCCGCCGCCGCCTTGCCGCCAAAGGCGACCACCACGCGGGTGTCCCGGCCCATCCTGGGACGACCGGTCTGCAGGTTGACCAGGGACACCGGTCTGCCCAGGGCAGTGGCGAACCCCTGGTACGCCTCCCGGTACGGGGCCAGGTCGGAACTGAGGACCGCCATCACCTCCTGCGCCCTGCCCGCCTGCGCCCACAGGCAGCACCAGGCCAGCAGCCAGGCGCCCAGGAGGCGGCATGGCGTGGAGCAAGGGGCATGGCTGATCCTCGGCATGGCGGTCGTCAGAAACGGTAGTTGAGGTTAAGGGTGCGCCGGGACCCGACGATCTCGCCGGACTGGCCGGAAGCCAGGTCCCGGGAGGGCAGGGTCTCGTAGTGGCGTTGGTTGAAGAGGTTGAAGGCGTCCAGGCCCAACTCGAGTCCGCGGAGGCGGCCACCAAAGGCATAGTCCAGGTGCAGGGTTACCAGCGTATAGGCCGGCACCCGCTGGTAGAGGGGCTGGACCAGGTGCCGGTCCGACCACAGGGTACGGCTCACCCAGTGCATCGAGGTGCTGGCGCTGAGCCGACCCGCGTCGAAGCGAAGGCCGCCATTGAACTTGTGGTGGGGGGTGCCGTACGCGGCTGCCGCCGGGTCCATCTCGCCGCTCAGGAGGTCCTGGTAGGCGTAGTTGGCAAAGCCCGTCACCTGCCGACCGCAGGGGAATTCCGCACTCGCCTCGCCGCCGCGGACGCTGAGTCCGGCCTGGTTGCCGAAGGCGAGTTGCACGTCGATGTCGCGGAGGCTGCCCAGCGCGGCCCCCGCGATGGTGGAGTAGATGAGGTCGTCCAGCCGGTAGTGGAAGCCTACCAGCCGGGCGCGCAGGCGTCCGCGTTCCAGCTGGTAAGCCAGTTCCAGCAACCTGGCCTGCTCCGGCTCGAGCCGGGGGTCGCCCTTGGTCCTGACCGCGACGCGGGCGTTGCCATAGGTCACGGTGTCAGTGAAGGACAGGTAGTTCTCCAGCACCGTGGGATTGCGGTAGGCGATGCCCAGCGACAGGCGAAGGGTCTGCGACGGTACCGGGGTGAAGATGAGACTGACGCGGGGGGAGAGGGCGGGGCCGATACGCGACTTGCGGTCCACCCGCGCGCTGGTCCACAGCGCCCAGCGCGGCGCCGGCTGCCAGCGGTGTTCGGCGAACGCGCTCCAAAGGGAGCTGCTGGCGGAGACGTAGGAGGACCTGATCTCGGTGGCCCGGAACCCGGCGCCGACCACGGCGGTGCTGCGGCCGGACAGGGGAATCAGTTGGTCGACGCTCAGATCGTAGGTGCGGTCGCGTTCCTGGGTCTGCCTTTCATAGAAGGTGAAGCCCAGGTCGATGTCGGCCATGCTCCAAAAGGCCTGCGCGTGGGTGCGGTGGTGGAGAGCCTCAGCGCGCAGGAAGCCCACCTCGCCCTTGCTCTGGGTCAGGCTCAACCAGTCCCAGCTGCCCTCGATGTCCATGCTGGTCAGACCCCCGGTCAGACTCAGCCTGGAGCGGGGACCCCAGCTATAGGCGAGCTGGCCGCTGCCCCGGTAGCTGAAGCCGGCCCGGCGGTCGGCATCCTCGAAGCGATTGGTAGTTCGCCAGGACAGGCCCCCTTTGTAGCCCAGGTTGCCCCGGGAGCGGCCGTAGAGCAAGGAAGCGTGGCCGGTCTGCCGGTCGCCAGCGCCCAGGCTGAGCAGCCCACCGGCGAGTTGCTCGGGCTTCTTGGTAACGATGTTGATTACCCCATTGAGGGCGTTGGCCCCGTACAGGGCCGAAACGGGGCCCTGCACCACCTCGATGCGCTCGACTTCGGTCAGCAGTACCGGGAAGATCTCCCAGAGCGACTGGTCGTTGGAGCCCAAGGAGGTGCTGACCCCATCGACCAGCACCAGGGTGCGGCTGTTGAAGCTCTTGTTCAGGCCGCGGATACTCACCCCGCCCTGCAGAGTCCGGAAGAGGGCGACATCCACTCCCGGCACGGCGCGGAGCGGATCCCACAGATTCTGGGCGCCCGCATGGCGCAACTGCTCGTCGCTGACCACGTAGACGGTGGCCGGTGGCCGGTTGTCGGCCTGCGGGATGCGAGAGGCCGTGACCCCCAAGGCCTCCTCGGCAAAGAACCGGAAGAGGTCGCCGCTGACCTGCGCGTGGCTCGATTCGGCGAGGGACAGGACCAGACAGAACAGGAGCCACCATGCCCTGTGGCTGGGGCCGGATGCCGGGAAGGTGAGGGTGCCCGAGTGCGTCTGCGTCATAGCTGGTAGATGAGACTGATGCCGCGCCTGGCGCGGACGACTTCGGCGGACTGGCCGGGTTCCAGAGCGCTGGCCGCCGGCAAGGTTTCGTAGTGCCGGCGGTCGAGGAGGTTGAAGGCGTCCAGACTCAGGGTCAGCCCCCACAGGCGACCGGCAAAGGCGTAGCCCAAATGGAGGCTGACCAGGGTATAGCCGGGTACGGGCCGGTAGGTGGAGACCAGCGGATTCTGGTTGAGCCACAGGGTGCGGCTGACCCAACTGCAGGCGGCACTGCCCTGCAGACCCCCCCGGCGCCAGCGGACCCCGCCGTTGAGCTTGTGGTGCGGGGTGCCCCGCCCGGCCGCCTGCTGGTCGATGGAACCGCGCAGGTCCTGGTAGGAGTAGTTGGCAAAACCGCTGGCGAGCTGCCCCAGGGGAAACGCGACCATTCCCTCCCCTCCCCAGGCGTCGATGGGGTCGAGGTTGCGGTAGGTGAGCACCAGGTCGAAGTGTCGGGGTTCGGGACTGCTGGCACTGGAGAAGACCCCTTGGACGGGATGGTCGAGCCGGTAGCCGAAAACGGTGGCCCGGGTGGTGAAGCGGCCCGCCACCCACAGGTGCGCCAGTTCGAAGGACTGGATCCGCTCGGCCTGGAGTTCCGGATTGCCTTTGTTGACGACGGCGGCCACCAGCTCGCCGACCCGGAGAGTATCGGTAAAGACGAGGTGGCGGTCGAGCAGGGTGGGGTTGCGGTACGCACCCCCGGCCGAAAGGCGCAGGGCGTGCGCGGGAAGGGGCTTGAACGTGAGGCTGAAACGAGGGGAGAGGCCCGGCCCGGATCGGGGTTTGGCGTCGAGCCGCGCGCTGCTCCACAGGGTCCAGCGCGGGAAGGGGCGCCACTGGTGCTCGGCAAAGAGGCTCCAGAGGGAGCTGCGGGCCGCCACGTAGCTGGACTTCAGGGTGAGGTCGCGGAAACCGCCGCCCACCACCGCGGTGCTGCGCCTGGACAAGGGGATCAGCTGTTCGAGATTCAGATCCCAGACATCGTGCTTTTCGCTGGTCATCCGGTCGTAGGCGCGGAAGTTGACCATGATGTCCGCGGTGTTCCAGAACAGGCGCAGGCGGGTGTGGCGGTGGACGCCGTCGAGCCGGAGGAAGCCCATGCTGCCGTCGGTGTTGAGCCGGTTGAAGCGCGCCCCGGAGACCTCCGTGTCCATGCGGGTCCGGCCGCCCGAGAGGCTCAGTTGGGTGTGGGCACCCAGGTCGTAGCTGAGGTGGCCGACGATCTTCAGGGCGTCCCCTGCCTTCCTGCCGGGGTCTTCGAAGCTGTTGCCCCGGTGCCAGCCCGCCCCGAGCTTGTAACCCATCCTGCCCTCTTGCCTGCCCCACAGGAGCGAGGCCCGCCGGCTGCGGTACTCCCCCATCCCGAGGTCGAACCGGGTGCCGTTCACCTGACCAGGTCTTTTGGTGATGATGTTGACCACCCCGGCGATGGCGTTGGCGCCGTACAGAGCCGAGGCCGGCCCCTGGACGATCTCGACGCGCTCCACTTCTTCGAGCAGTACGGGCAGGCTCTCCCAAAAGGAGTAGTCCACCGATACCGCCGTGGTGCTGCGGCTGTCCACCAGCACCAGCGTGCGGCTGTTGAGCGTCTTGTTCAGGCCGCGGATGCTGACGCTGCCCTGGAAGGTGCGCACGGTCATCACGTCCACCCCGGGCACCAGGCGCAGCGCGTCCCAGAGGGTCGCGGCGCCAGAGCTGCGCAGTTCCTCGCCAGTGATCACGTAGACGGTGGCCGGCTCCTGGCCGGGGGCCTGGGGGATCCGCGAGGCGGAGACCACCTGCGCTTCCTCGGCGAAGAAGCTGTAGAGGTCGGTGGTGGTCTGGGCGCTGGCGTCGTTGAGGCAAGCCAGGAACAGACCCCACAAGACCGATAGCAGAGCGCGTTTCGAGGCGGGGCTGGAAGGCATGTCAGAACAATCGGACCTGGGAGTTGATTCGCACCAAGCGAGCATATATAATATGTAATAACACGTAATTCCCCAATCCGACCTCACTCGTCAGGCAGAAAAGCATGCCCAAAGCCCGGATCATGGTCGTCGAAGACGAAGCGCTGGTGGCCCTCGACCTGGTCGCCAAGCTGCGCCAACTCGACTACGAAGTTCCTGCCAGCGCGTTCTCCGGCGAAGAGGCGGTAGAGCAGGCGCCACTCCTGCAGCCCGACCTGGTGCTGATGGACATCCACCTGGCCGGCGCGATGGACGGGATCGAGGCGGCCCAGCGGATCCACCATGGCCTCAATATCCCGATCGTGTTCCTCACCGCCTATTCCGACGACCCCACCCTGGAGCGGGCCAAGGGCGCCGAGCCCCTGGGCTACCTGATCAAGCCCTTCGAGAAGCGGGAGCTGTACACGACAGTGGAGATGGCGCTGCACCGGTCCAGGGTGGAGCGGGAAAGGACTCTGGTGGCGGAGCGGCACAGCCGCGACCAGCAGCTGGAGGCCGTGAGCCGGTTGACCGCCTCCCTCGTCGACAGCTTCGACGAGCAGCTCCAGGGCATCATCGGCAATCTCGACCTTACCCTGATGTTCGAGGCCAACGAGTTGCAGCCCCTGGTCCAGGAAGCGCGGGTTTCGGCGGAGCGGGTGGAGCGCACCGTCGAGCAGCTGGCCCTGCTGTACCAGCAGGAGCTGGCGGAGCGGCGGCCCGTCCAGCTGGCAGAGGTGGTCGGGGAAGCCGCCGAGATCTGCCGCCTGGGGCTGCCGGCGAAGGTCTCGCTGCAGGTCGAGTGCGCCCCAGAGCTGTACTTCCTGGGCAGCCCGGTCCTGCTCCGGCAATGCCTGATTGAGCTTCTGGCCAATGCCCGCGAGGCCCTGGCCGCGCCCGGGCACCACGGGGAGCCCCCGGCCATCCGCCTCTCGGCACAGTACCTGGCCGCCGGCGACCGGAGGCCCGGGCTCGTCCCCAAGTCCGATCCGGGCCCCTATCTGAGGATCGAGGTGGCTGACAACGGCCCGGGCATCGAGGCCGAGGCCAAGCAGCGGATCTTTGAGCCCTTGTTCACCACCAAGCAGGGCGTGGGGGGGCTCGGCTTGGGGCTGGCGGTGGTCCACAGCATCGCCAAGGCCCACGGCGGCTGGATCGAGTGCGAGAGCGGGCCGGGGCAGGGCGCGGTCTTTGCCCTTCAGGTGCCTGCGGTGGAGCGAGGGGCAGTCGTGCCTGGCCAGACCGCGACAAGGACCTGCTTCATCCTCGTGGTGGACGAGGAGGCGTACGCGCGCAACCTGCTGGTCCGGGCCCTCAGCCTGAAAGGCTACAAGGCGGTGCCGGCTAGTTCGAGCGAGCAAGCCCTGGAACTGTTAGGCAAGCACCAGGTCGACCTCATCGTCCTCGACCTGCACCTGCCGGGCCTGGTCAACGGCGAGGCTCTGCTGGTCGAGCTGCGCAACCGGCAGATCGACATTCCCGTGGTGGCCGTCTCCGGATGCGTGGAGGACGAGCTCCTCTTCACCCCTCCCGGGTGTGTGCAGGCGGTGCTGAAAAAGCCCTTCCGCCTGACCTTGCTCCTGGCCGAGATCCAGGAGGCGCTGGGGCAGAAGTAGACCAGGGGAGGTCCCCTCTTCCCTCCTCACGGCTTCATTGCCAGAGCGGCTCCCCCTGCGCTAGTTGCGCCTGCAGGAACCCCTCGTTCAGCTCCACCCCCAATCCCGGTTTCTCCCCCAAGACCACATGCCCCTGCTGGATGGCGGGTGCCTCGGACAGGATCACCTCGTCCCAGGTCGGGTCGCCATAGCGGTGGAACTCGAGTGCCAGAAAGTTGGGCACACTGGCGCAGACGTGGGCGTCGGCCACGGTGCTCAGGGCGCTGGAGTTGTTGTGGGGGGCAAAGGGGATATAGTACAGCTCGGCGAGGTTGGCGATCTTGCGGCATTCGGAGAGGCCCCCGCACTTGGAGATGTCGGGCATGATGATGTCGGCGGCCTGCTTCTGCAAGAGGTCGCGGAAGCCGTGGCGCAGGTAGAGGTTCTCGCCGGCGCAGATGGGGGTGCGGGTGGCCTGGGTGATCTTGGCCAGGGCGTCGATGTTTTCGGGGGGCACGGGTTCCTCGAGCCACATCAGATTCAGCGGCTCCAGGGCGTGGGCCACGGCCAGGCCGGCGGTGGCGTCGTAGCGGCCGTGCAGGTCGATGGCCAGGTCCATGGAGCCGACGGCCTCGCGGATCTCGAAGGCCTGGTCGACCATGGACTTGAGTTCGTCGGGGGTGACCGACCAGTTCCAGGGGTCGAGTTTGTGGGGGTTGTGGGCGTCGTCGAGGTCGAACTTGATGGCGGTGAACCCGTTGGCCCGCACCTCCTCGGCCCGCTGCCGGCTGGCGGAGAAGGCGCTGTCCACGTAGAGGCGCACCCGGTCGCGGAACTTGCCGCCCAGCAGCCGGTACACCGGCACGCCCTGGGCCTTGCCGGCCAGGTCCCACAGGGCGATCTCGATGCCGGTCAGGGCCGAGATCCCCAGACCGGCGAAGCCACCGCGGAAGATGTAGCTGCGCCGCACCTTCTCGAAGCAGGCGTCCACGTCGCGCGGGTCCATGCCGATCAGCTGGGAGGCCATGCTCTGGGTGGAGCCGCGCCAGCCTTCATCGACATGGCTGGCCTCGCCGGTGCCGTACACCCCCTGATCGGTGTAGACCCGCACGTAGTGGTACAGATACCGAGGCTTGCCTTCGACCTTCACCCGCACCTGGGCAGTCTTGATCTGGGTGATCTTCACTTGGCGCCTCCGTATTCGTTGTTGACCGCCTGCACCAGGGCCCGCATGTACGCGATGGAATAGGCCAGGCCCGGGCGGTGCCCCCCGTGCATGTGGGGGATGTGGTCGGGGATGATGCAGCCGTCGTACTCCACCTCGCGCAGAGCCCGCATCACCTGGTGCATGTCCTGGTACCCGTCGTCGATGAAGGTCTCCTGCCAGGGGGCGGGCATGGGGTTGCTGACATTGCGGAAGTGGATCTTGTGCAGCTTGCCCTGCCGGCCAAAGTGGCGGATGGCCTCGACCACGCCCACCCCCATGCCCACCTCTCCCCCCTCCAGCCAGCAGCCGATGCACAGGCACACCCCGACGTTGGGGCTGTCGGCGATCTCCAGGGCCCGCTTATAGCCGGCGAAGTTGCCAAAGATGCAGCGGGGCACCCCGCCCAGGGCGTAGACCGGGGGGTCGTCGGGGTGGATGCCGATGTACACCCCCTCGCTCTCGGCCACTGGGACCACCTTGCGGATGAAGTACTCGAAGTTGTCCCAGATCTCCTCCTCGCGGTACTGGCGGCCGTGGGTCAGTTCCCCCTCGTAGGTCTTCCCGTGCCAGGTGCCCTTGGCGTTGGCGATGTCGAGGACCCGGGCCGCCACCCCGCCCCGGCCCTTGGTCGAGCCGGTGCTCCAGATGCCGTTGGCCATGTGGGCATAGGTGTTGTAGTGGATGCCGGCCTCGGCCAGATTGCGGATGAAGGTGATGAACTCCTCGACCTTGGCGTCGCGGCCGGGCAGGTTGAGGGTCACCTCCTCGATGTTGTGCACGCTATGGTTGGCCACGCGGTAGATCTGGATGCCGTACGGGGCGAAGCGCTGGTTGCAGTGCTTGTAGAAGGCGGCAGTCTGCTGGTCCTGGCGCTCGGGGATGAGCATGGCCCAGGATACCCCCACCTGCTGGAGGAACTCCAGCTCTTCGTCGCTGATGCCCCCCGAGACATAGGTGCCGATCTGGATGCCGGGGTGGGTGGAGCGGAAGCCGGGGACGGCGCGCAGGGGGTGGGACAGATCGGTGGTGGTCATGGGAACCTCGATGGCTAAAAGGGGGTGTGGCAAGATATTCCTCTGCCCAGGCCGGCGCAATGGGGATCGGGCTGGAGGCGGTCCGCACCGGCAGGTATATTCAGGGCATGTCTCCCCTCCTCGCCCAGCTGGCGGCTTTGTGCCGCGCCCATCCCCTGGAACCCAAGCTGGTCTTCGTGCCTTCGGCGCAGATCGGCCAGGCTCTGGGCACGGCGCTGGCTGGTCAGGGATCCGGCTGGGCCAACCTCAGGCTGGTGACCCCGGCGGCATGGGCGGCGCACTGGGCCGGCCCTGGCCTGGCCGCCGCTGGTTGGCGTCCGCTGGGGATGGACGAGGAGTTCTTCCTGCTCTGGGAGCTGCTTGGGGCCAGGGGGCGGACCCGGGCCCTGGGCAGCGCAGACCGGCCCTCCACCTCCCTGGTCCGCGGCCTGGCTCAGACCCTGCGCACCCTCCGGCTGAACGGGATCAACCCAGAGGCCCTCAGGACCCTGGACCCGGAGAACCAGCGGCTGGAAGCCCTGGCCGAACTGCTGGAGGAGTACCCCCAAGCCCTGGCCCAGCGCCACCGCTACGACCAGGCCCGGCTCTACACCGAGGCCACCGGGCTCAAAGGGGCGGCCAGCGGGGTCTTTGCCCTGTGCAGCGAGGTGATGCTCCCGGAGCTGGCCAGCCGCTTTGTCCGCCATTGCCTCGGGTCCGGCGGGCAGCTCCTCGGCTGGGAAACCGCCCTTGCCAAGCCCCCGGATCACAGTGCGGGAGCACGATTCGCCAACCTACCTCGTCTATCTGCTCCGGCATCCCCGGCAGAGCCCCGGCCTCCGGTCCGGGTCTGGCAGGCCGCCGGCATCGAGGCCGAATTCAGGGCTATGCTCCGGGATGTGCTCCGACGGGGACTACCCCTGGATCAGGTGGAGCTGGCCTATAGTGCCGAGCAGCCCTACCTGGATCTCATCCACAGTCTGGCCGGGGAGTTGGGGATAAAGATCTATGCTGTACAAGGATTTGCGCCCCATCTTAGCCAGGTGGGTCAAGCCCTGACAGGGTTTTACCGCTGGATAGGGTCGGGGCGCGACCCCGGGGAACTGGCCGAGTTGTGCCGGGCAGGGCTGCTCAAAGGGCTACCCGAGGCTGGTCCAGTGTACCGCTTGGCGCCCTTTCTCCGCTACCAGAGGCAAGGGGTGGGAGCAGAGGGGGAGCACGACGAAATGATTTCTGCTGATGAACCGACTCAGCCAGAGGATATGCTCCGGGCGCAAGTGTTCTCGAAGAGCCTGGGCGGATTGGTGCCTACAGGGTCGGAGGTGTCGCTCCAATCCCTGGCTGAGGCCGGCATCCGCTTCCTCGAAACCCGGGTTCCCCTAAGCCGGGAGCACGAACGCCAATGGGCAGGGGTGATGGCGGAGCGGTTGCGGGCTCTGGGGGCGGTGGAGGTGGTGGACCACCCTGGCCGGCTGGCGCAGCGCCTGCTCGACCGCCTGGGAACCCATCTTTTCCCCGGCACCGATGCCGGGGAGGGTGCCCTGTGGGTCGGCCCGGTGGAAGAAGCGGGGTACACCGGAAGAAAGTACTTGTATATAATAGGTATGGATGAAGGGTCCTTTCCGGGCCGGCCCACCGTGGACCCCTTGCTGGCCGATGCGGAGCGGCAGCAACTCGGCCTGCCCTTGCAGCGGCAGCGCCCGGCCACCCTGGCCTGGCAGTTGTCCAGGGTGCTGGCCGGCCACCGAGGAGAGACGACCCTGGTGTACAGCCATTGCGCTCTGCAGGACGGCCGCGAACAGGCGCCGGCCCCTCTGGTGCAGCAGGCTGCGGAGCACGCGGCCATGGCAGAAATCCCCCTGGTGGTGGCGGACCCGGCCCTGGCCCTGGACCGGGGCGAGACAATGTTGGCTGCCTGCCGAGGGGCTGGCAGCGCCCTCTGGGTGCAGGGGCTTTTTCCCTGGCTGGCAGCAGGGGAGCACGCCTGCCAGCAGCGGGAGCAGACGGGGTTGGGGCGGTTTTCCGGCTGGCTGGGCCGGGCCACCCCGGAGTTGGGCTTCAGCCGTCTGCACTCGGCCTCTGCCCTGGAGGCCCTGATGCGCTGTCCGTACAGTTATTTCCTCGGCTATGTGCTCGACCTGGAGGGGCCCCCCGAGCGCGGGGAAGACCCAGGTCGCTGGCTCAGCCCGGCCGAGTTTGGCTCGGCCCTGCACCGGCTCTTCTTCCGCTTCATGGCCGCGCTGCGGGAACGGGGAGAGAGACCCTCGGCAGCGCAGCACGGGCCGCTGCTGGAACAGCTACTGCGGGAACTGGTGGGGGAATTGCGCTCGCAGATCCCCGTGCGCCATGAGGCGGCGCTGCGGGCGGACCTGCGGCGGCTTGAGCGCTCGGCGCGGATCTTCCTCAGGGCTGAATCGCGGCGCCGCGATGCCGAGCCCGTGGATTTTGAACTAAGCTTTGGCCAGGGGGAGCACGGAGGAGCATATTTCCGGGATGGGGTGGTGCTCAACCTGTCCGAACAACTGCAACTCCGGCTCCAGGGGCGCATCGACCGGGTGGATCGCACGGGGGAGGGGTACCAGATCTGGGATTACAAGACCGGGTCCAGCACCCCGTACGAGGGAGAGGATCTGCTCAGGGGGGGTATTCATCTCCAATGGGCGCTGTACGGCTACGCGCTCACACAGATTCTGAACCAGCGGGAGCCCGGCGCCAGGGTGCTCGGCGCGGGGTACTATTTTATCAGCGCCAGGGAGCACGGCCGGCGCCTGAGCGCCCCGCCCCCCGATCCCGGCGAGGTGGCCCGGCATCTGGGGCCGGTGGTGGGGATGGCGGCCCAGGGGGCCTTTTTCCCCATCCAGCGGGAGCGCCAGTGCCCGCACTGCGACTTTGCCCCCCTCTGCGGCGGGGAGGGGCGGTTGGCCAATGAGGTGGACCCGGAGGCGACCCCGCCCGACCTGCCGGGGCTGGCCCCTTTGCTCAGGCAGTGGGCCGATGGCTGAGGTGCTGGGGGATCAGGAAGCCAGGTCGGCCATTGCCCGGGACCTGCACCAGAACCTGATGGTGCTGGCCGGCGCCGGGGCGGGCAAGACCCAGGCCCTGGTGGAGCGGATGGCCGCCTGGATCGGCGCCGGAAGGGGGTTGGTCGAGGAGATGGCGGCCATCACCTTCACCCGCAAGGCCGCCGGGGAGATGCGGGCCCGCTTTGCCGCCCGCCTGCGGGAGGAGGCCGGCCGGGGGGGAGAGGCGGCGGGGCGGGCGCAGCAGGCCCTGGGGGGGCTGGACCGGTGTTTCATCGGCACCATCCACGCCTTCTGCGGCCAACTCCTGCGCGAGCGGCCCCTGGAGGCCGGGCTGCGGGCCGACTTCGCCGAACTGGAGGAGCGCGAGGAGGGCCAGCTGCGGCGGGCGACCTGGGACCGCTTCGTGCAGCAGGGCCACCTGCGCGAGGAGGAGGGGTGGGCCCAGGTGGAGGAGTTGGGGCTGCAGGCCGAGGATCTCTATCCCTTCTTCTCCTCGCGCTGCGCCTTTGGCGACCTGCCCCTCAAGGCCGGCAATCCCCGCTGCCCGGACCTGGGGCCAGGGGTGGAGGCAGTGCGGGTGCTGGTGGCGGAGGCCCTGCCCCAGATGCCCGCCGTCGGGGGCGACGCCGCGGCCCTGGCTCTGGGGCGGGCGGCCCATTTCCTGGACCACGGCGAGTTGCAGCGCCCCGGCGAGCAGGCCGCCCTGCTGCAGCTCCTGGCGGCAAACCCCAAGGTCGTGCTCAAAGCCTGGGCGCCCCACCAGGCTTTTGCCAGGATCCTGCGCGACGAACGCCTCCCCGGTCTCCAAGAGGAGTTGGCCCCGGCCCTGGCCCAGTGGCGCCGGCACGTGTACGCGGTGGCGGCCCCGCTGGTGGACGAGGCGGCGGGTTTCTACGCCGAGCAGCGCCGGATCCAGGGCCGGCTCAGCTTTCAGGACCTGCTGGAGCAGGCCGCCCTGCTCTTGCGCGACCACCCCCGGGTGCGGCGGCATTTCCAGGGGCGTTTCCGCAGCCTCTTCGTGGATGAGTTCCAGGACACCGACCCCATCCAGGCCGAGGTGGTCTTCTACCTGGTCGGCTCTGACCTCGAAGAGCGGGACTGGACCCGGCTCGAACCCCGGCCCGGCAGCCTCTTTCTGGTGGGGGACGAGAAGCAGTCCATCTACCGCTTCCGCCGCGCCGACGTGGAGACCTGCGCCAGGGTGCGCCAGCGCTTGGTCCAGGGCGGCGGCCAGGTGGCGGTGCTGAACACCAGCTTCCGCGCCGCCGGCCCCCTGTGCGCCTGGCTCAACCAGACCTTCGCCCCCCTCTTTGCCGCCCAGTCCCCGCCCTACCAGGCCCCCTTTGTCCCCCTGGCCCCCCACCGCGCCGGGGGGGACCCGGTGGGGGTGCGGCGGCTGATCATCCCCGCGGTGAAGTGGCACCGCCGCGCCCAGATCGCCGCCCTGGAGGCCGGGTCCCTGGCCGCCTTCATCGCCGCGGCCCTGGCGGGGCGCACCGGGTTCAACACCGAGGCCCTGCTGGGCGGGCAGGCCTCCCCAGGCGATTTCATGATCCTCACCCGCACTACCGCCTGCCTGCCCCTCTACGCCCGGGCCTTGGAGGAGCGGGGCATCCCGTACGACCTGGCCGGCAGCCGCCTTTCCGGGTCCGCGGACCTGCGGGCCCTGGTGGAGATGGCCGAGGCCATCGCTGCCCCCGAGGAGGCCCTGAGCCTGGTCAAGTACCTGCGCGGCCCCCTGGTGGGCTTGGGGGACGACGAGTTCTACGCCTTCCGGCGGGCCGGCGGCATCTTCGACTACACCCAGCCCCTGCCCGCAGGTCTGGATTTTCCGCTGCGGCAGCGCCTCGAAGGAGCCCAGGGCCGGCTCAGCCAGGGGCGGGAGTGGTTCGAGTCCCTGGGCGCGGCCACAGCCTGGGTGCGCCTGGTGGATGAGCTGGGTCTGATCCCCTTTGTCGCCTCGCGGCCGGCCGGTTCCTCGCGGGCCGGCAGCCTGCTGCGGGTCCTGGCCCTGGTGCGGGACTGGGCCGGCCAGGGACTGCACTGGGTGCAGATCCTGCGCGAGTTGCGCGAACTGCTCGACGACCCCGAATACAAGGCCGAGGAGATGACCCTGGAGGCGGGCCGGTCCGGGGTGGTGCGCCTGATGAATCTCCACCAGGCCAAGGGACTCCAGGCCAGGGTGGTCTGCCTGGCCGATGCGGGGGACACCAGCGCCGCCCGGCACGAGGTGGAGTTCCACGTCAGCCGCGCCGGCGAGAGGCCCTTCCTCTCCCGGCGCATCGCCCGGCGGCGCGGGCCCCACGCCGTGGAGGTAATCGGCGAGCCGGCCGGCTGGGAGGAGGATGCCGCGGAGGAGGCGCGTTTCCTGGAGGCCGAGGAATTGCGCCTGCTCTACGTGGCCGCCACCCGGGCCGCTGAACTGCTGGTGGTCTCCTGCTACGAGGGCAGGGCCGAGGCCGGCCCCTGGGCGGCCCTGTACCCGGCGCTGGAACAGGTGCCTGCCCTGCCCGAGTGCGAGATGCCTCTTCCGGCCCCGGCCCCGGCGCCGGCCTGGGACTGGGAGGCCCTGGAGCGGGAGCGCCGGGCGCGCTGGGTCCAGGTGGCGCAGCCCAGTGTGAAGCTGCCGCCCCGCCTGGGGGAGGAGGCCGGGTACGGGGCCCTGGTCCACCAACTATTAGGAGCGGCGGTGGAGGGGAGGCTGCCCGCCCAGCCAGCCGCGCACCTGGAAATGCTGTTAGACGAGGCCGGCCTGCCCCGGACCTGGGGCAGCCGGCTGGAAGAGGTGTTGGCGACCTTCCGCGCCTCGCCCTTGTGGGCCCAGGTGCAGGAGGCGGCCCAGGTCCACACCGAGGTGGAGTTCGCCGGGGGAGAGGGGGTGCGCGGGGTGATAGACCTGGTATTCCGGGTTGCCGGGGGCTGGAAGATTGTGGACTATCAGAGTGAAACCGCGCCGGTCGCTCCGGCACTGGAGGCCGGCGCCCGCCACTGGGAGCAACTGGCGGGGGAGAGGGTGGTGGAGCGGGGGGTGTGGTTGAGTGAAACCGGGGCATGGCAGCCCTGCTGAAAGGAGAGGCATGAGCATCGGCATCGGCATCATCGGGGCGGGCGGCATCTCCCAGGCCCACGCCAAAGGGTACCAGCAGCGGCCCGACGCCCGCATCGTGGCGGTGGCCGACCTCTTCCCCGAGAAAGCCAAAGAGGCCGCTGCCCGGTGGGGCGCCCCCCACGCCTTTGGCGACTACCGCGAGTTGCTGGACCTCGAGGAGGTGGACGCGGTCAGCGTCTGCACCTTCAACCAGGCCCATTGCGCCCCGACGGTGGCGGCCCTGGAGGCGGGCAAACACGTGCTGGTGGAAAAACCCATGGCCCCCACCACCGCCCAAAGCTGGCAGATGGTGCAGGCCGCCCGCAAAAGCGGCAAGCTGCTGATGGTGGAGATGAAGTGGCGCTTCATGCCCGAGATCCTGGCGGCCAAGCAGGCCATCCAGCGGGGCGAACTGGGCCGCATCTACTACGCCGAGGCCATCGGCTGGCAGCACCGCGGCATCCCGGGGGGCACCTTCATCCAGCGGGAGACAGCCGGGGGCGGAGCCCTGATGGACAACGGGGTCTACACCCTCGATGCGGTGCTCAACCTGCTGGGCCATCCCAAACCCCTGACCGTTTCGGGCACGGCCGACAACACCTTTGGCCACTCGCCCGACGGCAAATGGGACCCGGCCAGATTCTCGGTGGAGGATTTCGGCACCGCCTACGTGCGGCTCGAAGGGGGCATCACCCTCTTCTTTGCCCACGCCTGGGCCATCGACTTCGACGAGCAGTGGCAGATGCGCGTGGCCGGCCAGCGCGGCTCGGTGGAGTTGCGGCCCTTTGGTTCCGGCCCCAAGCTGCGGCTGCGCCGGGGGGGATACGGCGATCTGCAGGAGGTGGACCCCGGCCCCCTGCCTGCGGGCAGCACCGAGGTGCCCTACGCGGTGGGGCAATTCGTCGAGGCCATTGTCCAGGGCCGGCCCTCGCCGGTGCCGGCCGAGACCTTCCTCTACACCAATCTGATCTTCGACGGGCTGTACGAGTCCTCGCGGCTGGGCCGCGAGGTGTCCATCTCCATGCCGGGGTGAAAAGCAGGGGCGGAGGCAGACCATGAAACGCATCGGCATCCTCACCGCCGGCGGCGACACCCCGGCGCTCAACGCCACCATCTACGGAGCGGTGGTGCGGGCCAGCCAGCTGCAGGTGGAGCTGTACGGGTTCATCAAAGGGTTCAGCAGCCTGCTCAACCCGCGCCTGCCCCACCTCCATCTCAACCCCCTCTTCCGCCCCATCCCCGAACTGGACCCCACCCTGGGCGGCACCCTGCTGGGGGCTTCGCGCGACTACGTGGACAACAGCGATCCGGACCTGCTCGACCAGGTGGTCCACCGCCTCGGGCAGTTGGGGATCGAGGGGCTGATTTGCGTGGGTGGGGACGGCACCCTCAACGGCATGCAGCCCCTGGCCGAGCGCCTGCCGGCGGTGCTGGCGCCCAAGACCATCGACAACGACCTGGGCCTCAACTACCCCAGCGAGGTGGACGAATGGCAGCGCGAGGAGAAGGGCGGGGCGGAGGGGGTGTTCCGGCGGCCGGGGCGGGTGGAGTTCAACCAGGAGTACATGATCAACTATGTGACCCCCGGGTACGCCACCGCGGTCTTCGAGTCGGCCCAGGGGGTGCAGCGGGTGCGCACCACCGCCGAGAGCCACCGCCGCATCGCCATCATCGAGGTGATGGGCCGACACTCGGGGTACATCGCCCTGGGCTCGGCCTATGGCCAGCCCGATATCGCGCTGATCCCCGAATGCCCGGTGCGGACCCAGGCCCTGGTCGAGCGGGTGATGGAGCTGTACGATCTCCAGAAGAACGCGGTGATCGTCTGCGGCGAGGGGGTGATCGACGAGGAGGGCCGCGAACTGGGGGCGGCCACCCACAGCACCGACCCGGCCGGCAACATCGCCCTGAGCGGGGCGGCCGAGGCCCTGCGGCAGTTGCTGGTGGACCGGATCGGCGACGAGTACTTCCGCAGCCAGCGCCGGGGCGACAAGGCCAGCGCCGCGGTCTTCACCCGCAAGGTGGGCCACACCCAGCGGGGCGGGCGGCCCGTGCTCTTCGACCGCACCTACGCCGCCCAGTTGGGCGGCAAGGCGGTGGAGATGCTCTTGGGGGGCCAGAGCAATGCCCTGGCCGTGCTCCAGTGGAACCGGAGCCAGGGTTTTTACGTGGACAGCTACGACGCCAACCGGCTGCGCGACCGCTGGGGCCATATCCACGCCCGCCAGGTCCACCCCTCCTTCTACGACGCCGAGGGCATGCGGCCTTCGGCGGCGGGCATCCAGTATCTGCTGCCCATCTTCGCCAACGCCGTGGGGCACGACGACCTGGAGTACATCCGCCAGTCCCTGTTCCGGGCCGGCAACCTGATCCTACCGTACCACTCCATCAATACCGACGTACATCGGCGCATCCGCTACCTGTCGTAGATGAGCAGAGGTTTATGAGCGAAACCCTGGACCTGCGCGTCGCCGGGAGAACAAGGGCGGTCGGGAGGATGAGGAGCGGGTTCAGGCAGGCTTGGGCGCGGTGGGGACAGGGGCCTGGCGCCGGCTGAGTTGCTGCCAGATCTGGCCGAGCAGGCGCTCCACGTCGGCCCGTTCAAAGGGCTTGGGAAAGACGATATCCACCCCCTGCAAGGGGTCGGCGGCGGTGCCCCGCTGCTGCCAGCCGGTCATCAGCACCACCACCATGCCGGGCCGGCGGCGGGCCGCGGCGACGATCTCCAGCCCCGAGGTGTGGGGCATGACCCAGTCGGTGATCACCGCGTCGTAGGACTGGCGCTCCAGGGCCTCCAGACCCTCCTCGCCGCCCTGGGCGGTGTCCACCTGGTGGCCCTCCAACAGGGCCGGCAGGAGTTCGAGGACCAGGGGCTCGTCGTCCACCACCAGCAGGCGCAGGGGCCGGCCTTCCTCCGGGACGGGTTCCTCGGGCGGTGCGGGCGGTGCGGGGGGGGCCTGGGGCACGCGGATCATCAGGGTGGTGCCCTGCCCCGGTGCGCTCTCCAGCGCGACCAGCCCCCCCATGCCCTGCACCAGGCCCCACACCGTGCTCAGCCCCAGCCCGGTGCCCTGCTCCGGGTCCTTGGTGGTGAAGAAGGGCTCGAAGACCCGCTGCCGGGTCGGTTCATCCATACCCACCCCCGTATCGCTCACCCGCAGCACCACCTCCGATCCCTGGCTGGCCACCCCGATGGTGATGAGGCCGCCCTGGGGCATGGCGTCCACGGCGTTGAAGATCAGGTTGGAGAGGATCTCCTCCCAGGCCGAACCCTGGCTGGGGATGGGGGGCACTGGCTCCAGTTCCAGGTCTATGCGCACGGCGCGGCCCTGGCGCTCGGGCTCGTTCTTCCAGCGGGGCCGGGTGAGGTCCACGGTGTCGCGCACCACCTGGTGCAGGTCCACCGGGGCCTTCTTGCTCAGGTCGATGGGCCGGCCAAAGGTCTGGATGCGGCGCACGATGGCGGCGCAGCGGCGGGCCGCCTCGCTGATCCGCCGCAGGTCCTGGCGCACCGGCTCGGGCAGCCCCTGGCGCAGCTCGCTCAGCTCGGCGTGGCCCAGCACCACGGTGAGCAGGTTGTTGAAGTTGTGGGCCACCCCGGCGGCCATCTCGCCCAGGGCGCGCAGCTTCTCGGCCTGGACCAGCTGCTCGCGGAAGCGCTGGGTGGCCTGTTCGCGCTCGCGGCGGGCGGTCAGGTCGCGGCCCACCCCGTGGGTGCCCACCGGCTTCCCGCCTTCCATGATCCAGCGCGACACCACTTCGAGCACGGCCGCAGGGCCCTGGCTGCGGGCGAAACGGGCCTCGAAGACCGGCCGCCCCGCCCCGGGGGGCAAGAGGTGATCCTCCTCTTCCAGGCGGCGGGCATCCTCGGGGACCAGCAACTCGTAGAAGGGCCGGCCCCGCACCTCCTCCTCGCCTCGCCCCAGGAACTCCAGGCCCGCCCGGTTCACCGAGGTGAGGCGCATCTGCAGATCGGTGGTGTAGACCAGGTCCTGGGCGCTGTCGAAGAGGTCGCGGTAGCGGCGCTCGGATTCGGCCAGGGCCTCGCGCGAGTGGTCCAGGCTGCCGCTCATGTGGTTGAAGGAGGCGGCCAGTTCGCCCAACTCGCCCCCGGTGGAGACGGTCAGCCGGTGGCCCAGTTCGCCGGCGGCCAGCCGCCGGGTGCCCTCGACCAGGGCCTCCACCGGCCGGGCGATGCGGCCCACCCCCACCAGGCTGAAGAGGGCGGCAATCCCCAGCACCCCGACGCCGACCAGGAGCAGGACCCGCTCCAACTGGCGCAGGAACTCGGTGGCCTGGTCCAGCGAGCGCTGGATGAGGTAGGCCCCCTGGCCAAAGGGATAGACCAGCGAGAGGTAGGTTTCCTCCCCCAGCATCATCTCGAAGGGCGGGCCACTGCGCCAGGCCCCCTCGGCCAGCCGGGCCTCGAGTTGGGGGCGGGCCTCGCCGGTGGTCGAAGCCAGGATCCGGCCGGCGGCGGCAAAGGCCACCTCGCTCAGGGTCATGGCCTGCAACTGGCGGGCCAGGCGGTCGTCGATCTCGTAGCCGGTGCTGAGGGTGCCGATGATCCGATCCTGGGAGAAGACCGGCACGCTCACCATCTGGAAGAGATGGCCCTCTTCGGTGTGGAGGCCCTGGTACTCGCCTCCTTCCAGGGCCTGGAGCACCCCCGGGGTTTGGGCCAGTTGCTCGCCGTAGCTGGTGTGGTGGACCACCAGGTCGAGGAGGCGGCCCTGGGGGCCGGCGACGGCCAAGAGGTCGGCCCCCAATCCCAGTTGCAGCCTGCCCAGCAGCACCTCCAGGCTGTCGGCCCCGCCCTGGGCCACGGCGCTGGCAGTGGACTCGGCCTCGCCCCAGGCCAGCAGGAACTGGTCCAGATCGGGGCCGGGGGGATGATCCAGAAAGCCGCCCACCAGGGCGCCGCGCACCTGGTCCCCGCTCCGCACCGGCGCGGCCACCACCTGGTACTCGCGGTCTTCCACCCGCCAGACGCCGATGGCGGTCCGGCCGGCCAGGGCCTCCTCCAGCCAGGGGGAGGCCCCGCCTTCCGGAAGGGCGGGCCGGACCCTTCTGAGGCGGGCCAGGGCGCGGCCGGCCCGGTCGGTGACGGTGAAGAGGGGGCTGCCGACGAGGGCCTGGAAACGCTTGGCCTCGCGGATGGCGGTGCGGGCCTGGTACTCGGGGTCGGCGGCGGGGATATCGACGGTGGCATTGAAGCGGGGGTCCTCGGCCACCACCAGGCTTTGGGAGCGCAGCCACAAACCGCGCTCGTGCAGGAAGCGCTCAAAGACCTGGTGGGTTTTCTCCAGGTCCCGGGCCACCTCGTAGTGGACCCGCTGGCTCACGTACAGGCGGATCACCGCCAGGGAGGCGCCCAGGAGGGCGACCACTACCCCGAAGGTGAAGAGCAGCATCCGGGCGCGCAGGCTGAGGCCGGCCCGGCCCGGAGGTGTGCTCACAGGGACAATCCCACCTCGGCGGTTCCGGTCTCCGGCACCACCACCGGCACGGACTGCTCGCCCTGGGTGGGGTGCCAGGCCCGGAGGGTGTAGGCACCGGCCGGCACCCCGGCCAACTGGAAGCGGCCGCCGGCGTCGGGCTGGGTGAAGAAGGGGTTGTCGAGCACCAGGATATAGGCCTTCATGTCGGCGTGGATCTCGCAGTGGATCACCACCACCGCCGGTTTGGTGAAGGTCTGGACCGCCGATTCCCCCTGGCCGAAGCGGCCCAGGTCAAAGCGCTCGCCCCCGGCCACCGAAAAGACGTTGTGGTAGAAATTGTCCTGGTTGGGGAACTCCACCGTGGTCCCAGCCAGCACCGGCAGTACCCTAGGGACGAACTGCTGGCCCTGCTGTATCATCTTCAGCGGCTGGGCGGGTGGAGGGTACTTGCGGTTGAGGGTTTCTCCCTGGAGGTAAATCACCACCTCCCCAAAGGCCGCGGCGTCGGCCGACTCGCCCCTGGCGGAGCGGTACGGGCCCAGGTAGTAGCGGGGGGGCACCTTGGGTTTGGCGGCTGGTTTGAGGGTCAGGGTTCCGGCGAGGGCGCCCGCCGCCGCCGGCTCCCAGGCCAGAGGGACCAGGGCCAGCGCCAGGGCCGGGACCCACCATCTCCACGTCGCGCACATGGCAGTCCTCAGAAGGAAGAAGTGAGCTGCAGGGTCCAGATCGCGGGACCTTCGGCGCCGGGCCGGTCGAGGCGGGTGCGCTGCCAGGCCAGCTTGCCCAGCACCCCCTCGTACAGAGGATAACTCAGCCCCCCCTCCCAGCGATCCACGTCGTAGTCCCAGGTGGCCCGGCCCCCGGCCCCGTCGTCGATCCGGGCAAAGCGCAGGCCGCTGTAGCGCAGGGCAAAGCGCAGCCGCGAGCGCAGGGTGTAGTTGCCCTCCAGGTAGAAGGCGCGGGTTTCGAGGTCCTCGGCGATGTGGGGGGATTCCCAGCGGTTGAGGGCTGCCTCCCCCATCAGCTTGAAGCGGCCGGCGCTGTACTCGGCGTCGGCCCCCACCACCTGCTGGTGGAAATCCTCCAGCTCCTGGCCGGGGGGCAGAAAGGGGGTTAGGGAGCGGTCGAGGTACGGGCCGCGGGCAAGGGAGAGGCCCAGCAGGGCGCCGGTGATGGGCACCAGGCCCAGGCGGGCGGCCAGTTGCAGGCCGCCGTTGTTGTCGCCAGGGCCGGCGCGCGGGTCGGAGAGGGTGCCCTGGGTGAGGGCCAGCAGGTACTCGAAGCGCCACAGGGAGCCGATGGCCGCCCCCCCAAAGTCCCAACAGGGTTCGTAGATGACCGGCAGGCCGGCGAGGAGCTGGGAGGAACCCCCGCCCTTGAAGCCGGTGAAGCCCAGGGCGGTCTGCCCCTGGCCCCGGTGGGCCAGGAGGTCGGCGGCGTCGGCCGGCAGTTGGTTGGAGCGCAGGGAGGTGAAGTAGTGGTACATCAGGGGCAGGCCCACCAGGGGATTCTTGTCCTGGTACGCGCGCGGGCCAAAGACGCCAAAGGAGGTGGGCAGCTTGCCGGCCTGCAAATGCAGGTCGGCCAGGGGCCGGCTGAAGACGGTGTAGCGCAGGTAGGCGTTGAGGTAGGTGGAGAGGCTGGCGTAGGACCGGCTTGAGGGGTCGATGAGCAGTTGGGTGAAGAGGGCCAGACGCGGGGCGAAGACCACATCCCCAAAGAGGGTGAGCTGCAGGTTGGAGAAGGGGCTGTCGCCCCGCCGCAGCTTGTTGAGTTCCAGGGCCTCCTGGTCGGCGAGGTTGAGGTTGAGGGTGGATAGGCCGCTGAACTGCCGCACCGGTCCGGGCTGGCCGGTGGCCGGCCCGGACCCGATCAGGACGGACAGGAAGATCCCCCAGCACCGAGTCTTCATGGATGCGCTCCTCGACAAAGGGGCGGTGCAAGTGACTCTTATTAGTATAGCGCGGCGGGGGGCCGGCTCAAAACCGGGCCGGCGGGGGTCAGGCCACCATGCCGAGGAAGTAGCGGTGGACGGTCAGGTCCGCGGCCAGTTCGGGGTGGAAGGAGGCCACCAGGACCGGGCCCTGGCGGGCCAGTACGCAGTCGCCCTGGCAGAAGGCCAGGGCCTTGGCCCGGGGGCCGAGGCGGCGGATGCGGGGGGCGCGGATGAAGATCATGGGCAGGGGGCGGGCCTGCTTGCCGCTGCCAAAGGTGCCCATGCCTTCGAAGCTTTGCACCTGGCGGCCGTAGCTGTTGCGCTCGACGGTGGCGTCGATCAGGCCCAGGGATTTCTGCGGGGGGTTGAGCACCTCGCCGGCCAGGAGGATCATGCCGGCGCAGGTGCCCAGGATGGGGTTGCCGGCTTTGGCGAAGGCCCGCAGGGGCTCCCACC
>Ga0194132_10003317_pt1 | contig 28796 bp, 27 predicted proteins | sample TA2KigOf80mmetaG_FD_148612 | JGI IMG/M metagenome (GOLD analysis project Ga0194132, IMG submission 148612) | Freshwater microbial communities from Lake Tanganyika, Tanzania - TA2015054 Kigoma Offshore 80m | ecosystem: Environmental > Aquatic > Freshwater > Lake | place: Tanzania: Lake...
TCGTGCCGTGATCGCCGTTGCGGTGGCGCTGGTCGACGTCGACCTGGTCGCTGAGGAGCTGTTCACGCTGGGAGCGTCGGCGGTCAGCGAGTTCGCCGGGCCGGACACCGCAGGGGGCGCAGTCGAACTGCTCGCCGACGTCCCCGTCGAACGACTCGGTGAACTCAGCCGCCCGTTTCGCTCCGTCGACCCGTCGGCACCGTTCGGACACCCCCTCGACCCGCAGGCGCCCCACGATCCAGTCGAGGTCGCCGGCTTCGTGCTGTGCCCGATCGGGGGACCGTCGCAGGGCGATCCCGGTCGTGTGATCTGGCTCGATCCGGTGGCTGCGTTCGGCTCGGGTACGCATCCGAGCACCTGTCTCGCTGTGGTTGCGGAGGTGGACCTGGTGCGACCGGGTGAAACCGTCATCGACGTCGGATCGGGCAACGGCGTGCTCTCGGTGGTCGCAGCGCGCTGTGGAGCCGGCGTCGTGCTGGCGCTCGACATCGACCCGGCTGCCCGCCGGGCGACGAGTGCGGCCGCCGAAGTCAACGGCGTGGCCGACCGGGTCGTCGTGTCGGACCTGACCGTGGAGCAACTCGCCGGCTCCTCGCCTCCGGCGCCGGCCGCACCGGCCGAGGTCGTGCTCGCCAACGTGCTCATCGGCGTGATCGAGGATCACGCCGGGCACCTCGTCGCCCTGGTCGCTCCGGGTGGTGCGCTCGTGGTGAGCGGCGTGCTCGACACTCAGATCGACCGGGCCCTCGCTGCGATCACCACCGCCGCTGCCAGCGTCGATCGTCCGGTGACACTCCGCTCTGCGGCCTCATCCGGTGCCTGGCGGGCGGTGGTGTTCCGGGTCGGTCACCAACGTGTGAAGGGTGTGTGAACAGGGCGGAACGGGTTTCCCACGGGAGCCGATTGGTGCATACCGTCGGAGGGATGTCGGGCAAGTGGTTCGAGGGCTACACCACCGATGGGTTCTTCGATGAGGCCGTCGACGGCGGTGGTGGGCTTCGGCCCCACTACGAGTCGATCGCCTCGACCCTCGACGCCCTCGACCCCGCCGACCTGACCCGGGCCGAGCGGCGGCGCAACGCTGCGTTCCGGACCCAGGGCATCACGTTCACCGTCTACGCCGAGGACGACGAGTCGACCGACATCGAGCGGACGTTCCCCATGGACCTCGTCCCCCGGGTCATCCCGGCCGACGAGTGGGCCTTCCTCGAGCGTGGGCTCATCCAGCGGGTCACTGCGCTGAACCGTTTCCTCGACGACCTGTACGTCGGTGGCATGCAGATCGTGAAGGACGGAGTCGTCCCCCGGTGGCTCCTCATCACCTCCGACGGCTTCACGCCCGAGGCCTTCGGGGTTCCGGTCCCGCTCGGTGCCCGCTGCCTCGTCGCCGGGATCGACATCATCCGCGACGATCAGGGTGCCTATCGGGTCCTCGAGGACAACCTGCGGTGCCCGAGCGGGATCTCCTACGTGGTGGAGAACCGATCGGCGCTGATGCGTGTCCTCCCGCAGCTCTTCGCCACCGAGCAGGTGCAGCCGGTCGATCAGTACGGCTCGATGCTCCTGCATGCGCTCCAGCGCGTCGGCCCCCCGGCAGCCGGGGACTCCCCGACGGTCGTGGTGCTCACGCCCGGCATCTACAACTCGGCGTACTTCGAGCACGTGTTCCTCGCCAGCCAGATGGGTGTGGAACTCGTCGAGGGTCGGGATCTCGTCGTGGAGGACCACGTCGTGTACATGCGCACCACCCAGGGCCTCCGCCGGGTGGATGTGATCTACCGCCGAATCGACGACGACTACCTCGATCCCGTCGTCTTCCGACCCGACTCGGCGCTCGGCGTGCCCGGGCTCATGGCAGCGGCCCGGGCGGGCAACGTCACGATCGCCAACGCAGTCGGCAACGGGGTCGCCGACGACAAGGCCGTCTATGCGTTCGTGCCGGAGATGATCCGCTACTACCTCGGCGAGGAGCCGATCATCGACAACGTCGAGACGTTCCTGCTGTGGGATCCCGACCAACGGGCAACGGTGTTGGATCGACTCGACCAACTGGTGGTCAAGCCGGTGGCGGAGGCCGGGGGATACGGGCTGGTGATCGGCCCCCACGCCACCGACGCCGAACTCGCTGCGGCCCGTCAGCAGATCCTCGATGACCCACGCAACTACATCGCCCAAGAGGTCATCTCGTTGTCACGGCATCCGTGCCTCGTCGAGGACCATCTCGAGGGCCGGCACGTCGACCTGCGTCCGTTCGTGCTGTCCGGTGAGGACGTCGAGGTGGTGCCGGGTGGGCTCACACGGGTGGCATTGCGCAAGGGCAGTCTCGTGGTGAACTCCTCCCGCGGCGGAGGCTCGAAGGACACCTGGGTGCTCGCTCACGCAGCAGGCGACGCCTCCGCCGACGGCGAGGACCCCGGCGAGGCGACCGAGGTCCTCACTGCGCCAGTACGCACCGCTGGCCTCCATCCGGTCGGCAGGCGCTGATGCTCGCCCGGACCGCCGAGTACCTCTTCTGGACCGGGCGCTACCTCGAACGCGCCGAGGACACAGCCCGGTTGCTCGACGTCACCTACCACCGTCTGTTGGAGGCGACGCCGGGACACGAGGAGGTGGAGGCGTGGCTCGACGTCCTCCGGGCCGTCGGCCTCGCAGACGAGTTCGAAGTGAGCGGACGCACGCTCGACGGGTGGTCGGTCAGCGAGTACCTCGTCCTCGATCCCGCAAACCGTGGATCGATCCGGCAGTGCGTGACCCAGGCGAGGAGTAATGCCCGGGGGGTCCGCGAGCTCCTCGCAGTCGAGCTCTGGGAGGCCCTCAACTCCCTCCACCTGGATCTGCAGAGCCGGGATCTGGCCCTCGACGTCCAGTTGCAACCGCACGAGCTGTACGGGTTGATCCGACAGGGCGTCCAGAGCGTGATCGGTGTCGTCGACGGCACCTGGGTGCGCGACGACGCCTGGCGGTTCTTCATGTTGGGGCTGCTGCTCGAGCGGGCCGAGATGGGGGTGCGATCGCTGCGAATCCGCCAGTCCCGTCACGACGAGGACGTCCACGAGTGGTTCGCCACGCTCCGGGCAGCGTCGGCCCTCGGCGCATACCGTCGCCGTTACGCCACCTTCGAGCCCGAGGCGCTCATCGAGTTGTTGTTGTTGTCCTCGACGCTGCCGCGCAGCGTGCTGTTCTCCTTGCGCGGCGCCGAGACGATTCTCACCGATCTCGTCGCCGATGAGCGGTCCCTCTCTCTCAGGCTGCTCGGTCGGCTCCGCGCCGAGCTCGAGTTCGCCGACCCCATCGAGCTCGTCGGTCCCGGCCTCGAGTCCACGCTCGAGGTGGTCGAGGCGCGGATTCGTGAGGTGGCGGCGGCCGTGGCGGCCGAGTCGTTCCTGTATCGGGTGGACCTGGGTCTCCACTCGCTGCACCTGGTCCCCGGCGGTGACCCGAGATGAGGTTCGACGTCCGGTACCGCACGGTGTTCTCCTACGACGAACAAGTGAGCGAGTCCCAGAACGAGCTCCGCGCCTGCCCGACGACGAGCGAGACCCAGCGCCTCCTCGACTACCGGGTCACCATCCAGCCCGCAGCGAGGGTGTTCTCCTCGGTGGACGCCTGGGGAACGAGGGTTGACGCGTTCGGGATTCGCCGGCCACACGACTCGATGACCGTCATCGCCGAGGCCTCGGTCGAGACCTCGGGGAGTGTGATGCCGGCCGCAGCACCGAGGCTCGAAGCCCTCCGTCAGAAGGGGTTCGTCGACGAATACGTCGAGTACCTCCAACGGGACCGGCACACCGACTTCGGAGCCGAGATCGCCCGGGCCGCAGCGGAGCAGGTCGATCTCGTCGCCCCGGACGTGATCGGTGCGATCCTCGCCATCCACCGATTCGTCGGCCAGACCTTGCGCTACACGCCCGGTTCCACCGAGGTCGGTATCGCTGTCGACGACGTGTTCGCCGGCGGCGTCGGGGTGTGTCAGGACTACGCCCACTTGGCCGTCGCCATGTGCCGCAGCGTCGGGATCCCGGCGCGCTACGTCTCGGGCTACCTGTTCACCGAGCGCGACGACGTCGGTTCCCCGGCCGAGACCGACGCCGTGGTCGTCCAGACCCACGCCTGGTTCGAGGCGGCCGTACCCGGAGCGGGCTGGCTCGGGCTGGATCCGACCAACGGGCAGATCGCCTCGGAGCACCATGTGAAGATCGGTCACGGGCGCAGCTACGACGACGTCCAGCCGTTGCGAGGTGTGTACCTCGGCCCGGGCAACTCCGACGTGGAGCCCGTGGTGGAGATCCGGCGGGTGCCGCCCATCGACCTCTGGCGCTCCGGAGCGAATGTCTCGGTGTCGGCGGTCGATGCCGTCCCGGCCGATCTACCGCTCGGAGTCCGTCGCTACAGCGATCCCCACCCGTCCGGCTCGTCGATCCGTCAGCAACAACTCCAACAACAGCAGACGGGGGCCGTTCGCACCGGCTCGTTGCGATCAGGTCACGATCTCCCAGAGCGACCAGCGCCAGGCAAGAGGAATCAACACACAAGGACGTGAGGTGATCATCATGAAGAACAACACGCCGAACCGGCCGATGGGCAAGCGAATGGGCCGTCCGCTCGGACGTCCGGTGCGTCAGCGTGCATCGGAGTGGTCCCCGGCGGGGACAGGTGCTCCCTGCGCCCGGGTAGCCTCCCCGCATGCCGGAACAAAGTGATGTGAACCCGGACCTCCCCACGACGCTCGGGGAGCTCCGGGCGTCGGGGTGGAGGTCAGAGACCGTCAAGCACGAGATCCGACGGAACGCCACTGCCCGGATCCGTGCCGGGGAGCCCTTGTTCCCGAGCGTGCTCGGCTACGAGGACACGGTCGTTCCCCTGCTGCAGAACGCCCTGCTCGCCGGCCACGACGTGATCTTCCTCGGGGAGCGGGGGCAGGCCAAGACGCGGATGATCCGCGGGTTGGTGGAACTGCTCGACGAGTGGCTGCCGATCGTCGAGGGATCGGAGATCAACGACGATCCGTACGCCCCGGTGTCGGTCCACGCCCGCCGGCTCGTGGCGGAGGCCGGCGAAGAGACTCCGGTGTCGTGGGTCCACCGGTCGACCCGTTTCGGTGAGAAGCTCGCCACGCCCGACACGTCCATCGCCGATCTCATCGGTGAGGTCGACCCCATGAAGATCGTCGAGGGCCGGTACCTCTCCGATGAACAGGCCCTGCACTTCGGGCTCGTTCCCCGGACCAACCGCGGGATCTTCGCCATCAACGAACTCCCGGACCTCGCCGAGCGGATCCAGGTCGGTCTGCTCAACGTCCTCGAGGAGCGTGACGTCCAGATCCGGGGATTCAAGATCCAACTGCCCCTTGACCTGCTGCTCGTCGCCTCTGCCAACCCGGAGGACTACACCAACCGGGGCCGGCTCATCACCCCACTCAAGGACCGGTTCGGCTCGCAGGTCCGCACCCACTACCCGCTCGAGGTCGAGACCGAGATGTCGATCATCGAGCAGGAGGCCGATTCCTTCGACGTCGACGGCATCAGCGTCGACGTGCCGGAGTTCATGACCGAGATCATCGCCACGATCTCCCAGCTCGCCCGGCAGAGCCCGCACATCTCACAGCGCTCGGGCGTGTCGGTCCGTTTGTCGGTGTCCAACCAGGAGGTGCTCGTCGCCAACGCCGTCCGGCGGGGTCTCCACGCCGGCGAGGATGCTGTCGCACCGCGGATCTGTGACCTCGAGGCGCTGCCCGCCGCCACGGCAGGCAAGGTCGAGATCGAGGCGATCGAGGAAGGCCGTGAGGGTCAGATCCTCGGCCATCTGTTGAACTCGGCGGTCCTTACGGTGTTCCGGGAGCGGGTGCGGCCCGAACAACTCGCTGCTGTCGTTTCGGCGTTCGAGGGGCGGGATCCGGTCGAGACCGGTGAGGACGTGGCCGCTGCGGACTACGTGGGGCTGGTCGAGGAGATCGCTGCGTTGCAGACGCCGGTGTCCGACCTCGTCGGAGCCGAGGCGAACCCGGCCACGGTGGCCTCGGCCGTCGAGTTCATCCTGGAGGGCCTGCACCTCTCCAAGCGGCTGAACAAGGACGCCGTCTCCGGCCGGGCCCAGTACCGCTCACGCAGTTGATCCGACCGATCAGCACCTCGCACGCCCGGGACGCCCGCTCGGCCGGGCGGTAGCATTCGTCCGTGCCTCGCCCTCGGTTCCGCTACTCGCCCTGGGACGGGACGCAGTCAGGCTTCGACCTCGACGAGTTCGACCTCCTCGAGGAACTCTCCGACGACCTCCTCTACCACGGCGACGTCAACTCGGCGCTGCGTGAGCTTCTCCAACGGGGATTGTCCGGGCCCGACGGTGAGCGGCTCCAGGGCCTCCGGGAGATGCTCGAACGGTTGCGGGAGCGGCGTCAGGAACTGCTCGACCAGTACGACCTCGGTGGCGTCTACGACGAGATCGCTGATGAGCTCCACCAGATCGTCGACGACGAGCGGACCGAGCTGCAGCGTCAGGTCGAGCAGGCCGATGCCTCCGGTGACGAGCGCCGCCAGGAGCTCGCCCGGGAGGCCGCCGCCACCCGCAACGCCGAGCTCGACATGCTCCCGGCCGATCTCGCCGGTCAGGTCGGCGGCCTGCAGCGCTACGAGTTCACCTCCGCAGACGCAGCGCAACGATTCGAGGAACTCATGGATCGTCTGCGTGAGCAGATCGCCCAGCAGACCTTCGAGCAGATGTCCGGAGCCATGTCGCAGATGACACCCGAGGACCTCTCGCGGATGAAGGACATGCTCGCCGAGTTGAATGAGATGCTCGCTCAGCGGGCCGCCGGTGAGGAGCCGGACTTCGACGGGTTCATGGAGCGACACGGGGACTTCTTCCCCGAGAATCCCCAGACGCTCGACGAACTCCTCGAGATCATGGCCCAGCGCATGGCCGCCACCCAGGCGATGCTCAACTCCATGACGCCGGCCCAACGGGACCAGTTGCGTCAATTGTCCGAGCAGTTGCTCGAGGACATGGACCTCAACTGGCAGGTCCAACAGCTCGGCTCGCATCTCCAGGGCCTGTTCCCCGACGCTCCGTGGGACGAGCGCTACGACTTCCGCGGTGACGATCCGCTCGGGCTGACCGAGGCCCAGGGCGTCGGCCAGCAGCTCGGTCAGCTCGATCAGCTCGAGCAGGCGCTGCGGGGTGCGGTCGACCCGGGAGCCCTCGCCGAGGTCGATCTCGATCGGGTTCGGGAGCTGCTCGGAGATCAGTCGGCCGAGAGTCTCCGACAGCTCTCGGAGGTCTCCCAGCGCCTGTTCGACTCCGGCCTGGTGGAGCGCCGGGAGGGTCGACTCGAGCTCACCGCCCGGGGCCTGCGACGGCTCGGGCAGAACGCCCTCGCCGAGTTGTTCCGCAAGCTCGACCGGGACCGGATGGGCTCCCACGACCTCGACCAATCCGGGTTCGGCCACGAGCGGTCGTTCCAGTCGAAGCCCTACGAGTGGGGCGACTCGTTCCAACTCGATCTCCCGGCGACCGTGCGCAACGCCGCTCTGCGAGGCGAGACCGCCCCGATGCGCCTGCACCCCGACGACTTCGAGATCGAACAGACCGAGCACGTCGTGCGCTCCTCCACCGTGCTCATGTTGGACCTGTCGATGTCCATGCCGATGCGTGGAAACTTCCTCCCCGCCAAGAAGGTGGCGATGGCGCTCCACACGTTGATCGCCATGCAGTACCCCCGCGACTACCTCGGACTCGTGGCCTTCTCCGAGACCGCTCGGATTCTGACCGTGGACCAGCTCCCCGAGGCGTCGTGGGACTACGTCTACGGAACCAACATGCAGCACGCCTTCCAGCTCGCACGGCAGCTGCTCCGTGGGCAGTCCGGAACCAAGCAGATCCTGATGATCACCGACGGCGAGCCGACCGCCCACATCAACGCCTGGGGCGAACCCGAGTTCCACTACCCACCGATCCGGGCGACGGTCGACGCCACCCTGCTCGAGGTGGGTCGTTGCACCCGTGAGGGCATCACGATCAACACCTTCATGCTCGACCCCGACCCGAGCCTGCAGCACTTCGTCGAACAGATGACGCGGCTCAATCAGGGTCGGGCGTTCTTCACGTCGCCCGACACGCTCGGTGACTACCTGCTCGTCGACTTCATCGAGCAGCGCCGAGAGCTGATCCGTTCCCGGCGCTGACCACCACGCGCGAGACAGCGTTCACGCTCTGCGCTCGTCCTGACTGGGTCCGCGCGAACTTTTTGTTGCAATACCGGGGTAGGTGCCTCTAGGGTGCGGAGCACATCGTTGTAATTACACGGTGGACGAGTACGACCGACCGGTTCGGTGATCGGCATTCGACGGGTGGTGAGTGCCACTCGGAGAGGTCCCGGACCACGCCGAGGGCAGGCACCCGGTCCGGCCTCGACTCACCGTCGGTGGTTGCCACGATGGACCCGCTGACACCAGTTGGCCGGTGAAGCCGAACGCCGATCCGGTCCGGTCGCTCCCGAGGGGGAACGCATGCCATCAGTTCACGATCCGATCAACCGACCAGATCCCGCAGAACCAGCGGCGGATCCCGGTGGCTCCGAGAGTTGGCAGCTCTACGCCAACTGCCTCGGCGTCGACCCGGATCTGTTCTTCCCGGAGCGGGGGGCGTCCACCAGGGAGGCCAAGCAGGTCTGCCAGGGGTGCGTGGTGCGGGAGGAGTGCCTCGAGTACGCCCTCGCCAACGGTGAGAAGTTCGGGATCTGGGGCGGCCTGAGTGAGCGAGAGCGCCGGCGGATCCGCCGGGCCCGGGCTCTCGCCCGAGCGGCGCAGCAGTCCCAGACCGCCTGACCCGGCCGGCTCCTGAGTCAGCTACCGGCTCGTGAGTCAGTAACCGGTCGACTCAGGATCGTCGAGCGACGTCCACCCACACGGTGCGACTCGGCGTGACGATCACGTGCGCAGCCACGTCGTGGGCCTCGGCGGCGAGGTGCCCGATCACCTGCTCGTCGTAGACCGCCGCGACAATCAGGACGTCGTCGCCCCGTCCGGCGAGCGCCCGGTCGTAGAACCCTCCGCCGAAGCCGAGCCGGTGACCGGAGGAGTCGACCGCAACCGCCGGGACGACGATCACGTCGAGGGTTTCCGGGTCGACGAGAGCGCCGGTGGCGGGCTCGGGGATACCGAATCGGTTCAGCGTGGACGAGGCGTCCGGATCCCAGCGGTGGAACTCCATGACGCCGGTCTCAGCGGCGTCGACCACAGGGAGGGCCAGTGTCCAGCCAGCAGACCGCAGGCGTGGGGCGAGGCCGGCCAGGTCGACCTCCCCGTCGACGGCGACGCTCAGCGCCACCGTCCCAGGGCCTCGCTCGGCGAGGAGATCGTCGATTCGATCCTGAACGGCACCGTCGAGGCGCAGACGATCTGCAGGTTGAATCGCCAGGCGAATCGACCGGAACCGACGCCTCAGTTCGGTTCGCTCAGCGTCGGTCACCGGAGATCGGCCCAGCGGGAGGTGGGTTCTGGGCCGGAGGCAGCAGGACGGCGGGGCCGCTCAGGCGATCGAGACCGCTTGTGTTGCTCTCGCCTTCAGGATGCGACGGCGTTCCCGCTCGGAGGTTCCGCCCCAGACACCGTGGTCGATGCGGTTATCGAGTGCGTACTCGAGGCACTGGTTCTTCACCGGACAGTCGGCGCAGACCCGCTTGGCCACCTCGACTCCGACGCCGTCGGAGGGGAAGAAGACGCTCGGGGGCTTCTCGGCGCAGTTGCCTCGGGCCATCCACTGGGTTTCTGCTTGTGATTCCATACGTGAATACTGACGCCTGGGAGTGACGGTTTGTTCCTTCGTTCCTGAACTGCTGTGTCCGATCACAGTAGTTCTGTGACGGACGGCTCACCGAAGTGCGAGCCACGGTGGGTTGGTCGCATCCGGATCTGACTCGTTCCGGTGGCAGAATGTGCCAGGGGAACCAAGTATCCCCGGTGGCAATCTGAGAGCTGACGGGGTTCTCTCAGCCTCCGCCCTGCAACCGCATCACGAAATCCCCATACTCACAGCCATGCAGACTCCCCACCAGCCCACCGACCCGTTCCTCACAGCGCCGCCGGTTCCACCGACTGGCCCACCGAGCCAGCCTCGGCCGGTCGCACCGGTCGCACCGCCGGCCCCACCGGACTGGGTCAGCCCACCGGTCCAACCGGTTCCCCCGGTGGGCCCGCCCACGGCGGCCGTGCCTGTCGCCGCGGCACCGGGCTGGGCACCCCCCGGCCCGCCCATCCCTCCGGTGCCTCCGGTCGGGGGAACCCCGCCCCAGGCCACACCGGAGGGCCACCGCCGTGGAGGTGGCCGTGAACGTCGTGGTGGCGGCGTCAAGGCGGCGCTCGTCGGCGGTCTCGTGGGAGCGATCGTGGCCGGTGGACTCACCACAGCTGCGCTCTGGAACCGGGGATCGACGACGGTGACCGCATCCAACCTGACCGTCCCCTCACGCCCGAATGCCGCGATCGTCGGCGATCCGCTCGACATCCAGTCGTTGCTCGACAAGGTGGGTCCGTCGGTGGTGTCGATCCACACCGGAACCCGCCAAGGTGATGCGGCTGGATCCGGAGTCGTGTTGTCCGAGGACGGACTCGTCCTCACCAATGCCCACGTGATCGAGGGTGCCACCTCGATCGAGGTCGACTTCGCCGACGGCCGGAGCGCAGAGGCGCGGTTGCTCGGATCCGCTCCCGACAACGACGTGGCGGTCGTCAAGGTCGAGGGTCTCTCCGGGCCCGTCACCCCGGCCGAACTCGGATCCTCCGATGCGCTCTTGGTGGGCGACTCGGTCGTGGCGATCGGCAACGCCTTGAACCTCGGCGACGAGCCGAGCGTGACGACCGGCATCGTCTCGGCGACCAGCCGGTCGATCCAGGCCCCGTCCGGGTCGTCACTCGACAACCTCATCCAGACGGATGCGGCGATCAACCCGGGCAACAGTGGCGGCCCGCTGATCAACGCCGCTGGTCAGGTCGTGGGGATCAACACGGCGATCCTCGCCGATGCGCAGAACATCGGCTTCGCACTGTCGATCGACTCGATCCGGAGTCTGGTCGAAGACCTCTCCGCCGGTCGCCAAGGGACGGAGTCCCGACCGGTGCTCGGTGTCGAGACGATCGACGTCACGCGGATCAACCCGTCGGTGGCGGAGCGCTTCGGCGTGACTGCGACGTCCGGCGCCTTCATCCAGACCGTCTCTCCGGGGAGCGGCGCTGCAGCGGCCGGTTTGCAGGACGGTGACGTCATCGTGTCGATCGACGGTCGACGGATCCGCTCAGCAGCCGACGTCGGCCAGGCCGTGCGATCCATGAAGCCCGGCGACTCGATCGAGATCACCTGGGAGCGCAAAGGTCAGGAGCAATCGGCTTCAGCCGTCCTCGGCAGCCGGTGACGCCGCCGGAGGGCGCCGCCGGATCGAGTTGCTGCGTGGGTTTGGTCACGCCTGCGGGTCCGGGCAGCGGTGCGGAGTAGGGTTTTCCCCATGCCAGAGGACCCAAAGGATCTCGCCGAGGAACAGCTGCCGCCCGTGGCGTTCTCCACCATCACCTACCTCGGTCCGATCGCTCCGCACTGGGACATTGCCTGGACCGACGGTGACCAGCGGGTGGTCGACGACTTCCGCAAACGGGTGAACGCTCGCCTGCAGTTGCTCCCCGTGCACGACCCGCAGTTCCGTCGGAACCGTGAGCGAGTGAACCGGGACGCCGAGCGGGAGCGCATCGAGTTGGTCTGGGACCTCGGCTACGACGAGGAGGCCGCCGAGGCCGAGGCCGCAGCGGCCCGGGCTGCATCGGAGGGGTGACACCGGGCGGCGACTGCCCTGATCTGGGGCCGCTAGCCTGAGCGCCGTGGCGGATGAGCGATCGAGTGGTCGACCAGGTGTGAGCCGTTACCTCAACCGTGAGCTGTCGTGGCTGGACTTCAACGCACGAGTGCTCGCCCTCGCAGAGGACGACAAGACACCGCTGCTCGACCGGGTGAAGTTCCTCGCCATCTTCAGTTCCAACCTCGACGAGTTCTTCCAGGTCCGGGTCGCTGGACTCCGGGATCAGGTGGCTGCCGGAGTCAAGGGTCGCAGTCCCGACGGCCGGTCGGCCGCTGAGCAACTCGACGCCGTCCAGGACCGGGCGCGAGAGCTCTCGATGAGAGCCGACGACGTGTTCCTGCGCCAGCTCGTTCCCGCTCTCAGCGACGAGGGAATCGGATATTCGACCTGGGTCCAACTCGACGACGACGATCGTCAGTGGTTGCGCAGGGAGTTCGACCAGAGGATCTTCCCCGTCCTGACACCACTGGCGGTCGATCCCGGTCATCCGTTCCCCTACATCTCCTCGCTGTCGCTCAATCTGGGCGTGATCGTGCGGGACCCGTCCACAGACGAACGCCGATTCGCCCGGGTCAAGGTCCCACCGCTGCTGCCGCGATTCGTGGTGATGCCGGACGGTGAGCGGTTCGTCCCGCTCGAGCAGGTGATCGCCGCCCATCTCGACGGGCTCTTCCCCGGCATGGACGTGGTCGACCACGTGGCGTTTCGCGTCACTCGCAATGCCGATCTGACCGTCGAGGAGGACGAGGCAGAGGACCTGCTCGCCGCGATCGAGATCGAACTCCGGCGTCGGCGGTTCGGCAAGGCCGTGCGACTCGAGGTCGAGGACGACATCTCCGCCGAGGCGCTCGAGTTGATCCGCAGCGAGCTCGAACTCGACGAGAGCGACGTGTACGCCCACGCCGGTCCGGTCGGGCTCAGTGGCCTGTTCTCGGTCGCCGAGATGGATCGACCAGCGCTCCGGTACCCGCCCTTCAAGCCCGTCACTCAGCGGCGGCTGGTCAGCGAGGAGGAGGACCGGCTCGACATCTTCGCTGCGATCGCCGAGGCGGACCTGTTGGTCCACCACCCCTACGACAGCTTCACGACCTCGGTGCAGGAGTTCATCCGTCAGGCGGCGAGCGACCCCAAGGTACTGGCGATCAAGTTGACGCTGTACCGCACCTCGGGTGACAGCCCGATCGTCGCCTCGCTCATCCGCGCGGCCGAGCAGGGCAAGCAGGTCGTGGCGCTCGTCGAGTTGAAGGCGAGGTTCGACGAGGAACGCAACATCGAGTGGGCTCGCCGGCTCGAGCAGGCCGGCGTTCACGTGGTCTACGGACTGCTCGGACTGAAGATCCATACGAAAACCTGCCTCGTCGTCCGGGAGGAGGCCCACGGCGTGGTGCGCTACTGCCACGTCGGGACGGGCAACTACAACCCCAAGACGGCCCGTCTCTATGAGGACCTCGGACTGTTGACCGCCTCACCCGAGATCGGCGCCGATCTGTCGCAGCTGTTCAACTATCTGACCGGGTACGCACGAAACGTCGAGTACCGCAAGCTGCTCATGGCGCCCCATGCGCTCCGACCGGGGCTCGTCGAGCTCATTCGCAACGAGCGGCGCGCCGCACCGGGAACCGGCCACATCGTCATGAAGATGAACAGCCTGGTGGACCCCGACATGATCGACGAGCTCTACGCCGCGTCGCTCGACGGTGTGCGGGTCGAGTTGCTCATCCGCGGGATCTGCTGCCTGCGGCCACAGGTGCCCGAGCTGTCGGAGAACATCACCGTTCGCAGCCTGATTGGCCGGTACCTGGAGCACTCGCGGATCTACCGTTTCGCCAACGGGCGCGGCCCCGGTGCGGACTGCCACTACATCGGCTCGGCCGATCTGATGCCACGCAACCTCGATCGACGGGTCGAGGCGGTGGTGCCGATCGACGATCCCGAGCTGCGCGCCCTCCTCGACGAAATCATCGCGGTCGAGATGGCCGACGACACCCTCGCCTGGGAACTGGTCGACGACCGGTGGACGCCCGTTAAGCGGACCTGCACCGTGGAGACGCACGTCGAGCTCCAGGAGCAGGCGGTGAAGCGGGCGACCGTCGAGCTCCGCTGAGCACCGGTGTCGACAGAGCCAGCCGAGCCGGGGATCGTGCGGGCCGCTGGCGGGGTCGTGTGGCGCCTTGCCGCCGACGGCACGCACGAGGTGCTCGTCGTGCATCGGCCTCGTTACGACGACTGGAGCCTGCCGAAGGGCAAGGTGGAACCGGGTGAGCGTCGTCGGGATGCCGCTCTCCGTGAGGTCTGGGAGGAGACGGGCTACCGGTGCGATCTGGGTGAACGGCTGGGCAACTCACCGGAGTACGTCGTCACTGATCGGCGGGGCCGGCTGCGGCGGAAGCGAGTGACCTGGTGGGTGATGACGGTTCGATCGGGTCCGCACCACGAGCCTGATGGAGTCGAGATCGACCAGATCGCCTGGCGACAGGTCGACGATCTCGACGATGCCGATGAGGGGATCGACTACGAGGACGAACGGGCCATGGTTCGCCTCTGGTTCACTTCGATCGGACGATGAACAACCGGATTCTGGCGGTCGGACAGAAGTGAACCCGGTGTGACCACTGCTGTTCAGTATTTGTTCAGTTCACGTTCACATAGGTAGGTGGCGGAGTTCATGGGCCATTCCTAGTGTCGCCCTCGGATCGTTCCCTTCCCGCTGATCATCCAACTTCAGGAGATCATTCCGCCTTGTTCCCCTCCCGCTTGATCGTCCCCATCGTCGCCCTGTCTGCTGTTGGAGTGCTCCTCGCCGGGTGTGGGGGGTCCTCGAGTGACTCCGATGGTTCGACCACGACGGCCGCTGCCGGCGAACCGGCCGCCGGTGCCCCGACCGACGCCGAGATCACGGCGCTCACCGCCAAGCTCGCCGGCGGTGGGGCGTCGTTCCCCGACGCCTTCTACCAAGCGGTGAACTCCGACTTCAACAAGATCGCCGGCAAGGAACTCGTCACGTACGCCAAGAGCGGATCGTCTGACGGTCGCAAGCAACTCGGGCAGCAGACGCTGACCTTCGCCGGTTCCGACTCGGTCGCCAAGGATGATGAGACGTTCGCCGGCGGCGAGATCTTCTACTTCCCCACGGTCGCCGCCCCGATCACCGTTTCCTACAACCTTTCCGGTGACACCAAGCTCCAGCTGAGCCCGGACACGCTGGCGGGCATCTTCGAGGCCAAGGTGACCACCTGGAATGCACCGGAGATCGCAGCGGACAACCCTGGGGTGGAACTGCCGAGCACTCCGATCGTGGTGGTTCACCGGTCTGATGGTTCGGGAACGACCAACAACTTCACCAAGTACCTCAAGGCGGCAGCCCCTGATACGTGGACACTCGACTCCGGAGACACCGTCAACTGGCCGGCGAGCACTCAGGGCGCTGAGAAGAACTCCGGCGTGGCGCAGGTGATCAAGCAGACGAGCGGAGCAGTCGGCTACGTCGATCTGGCGGACGCAGCCAAGGCAGGTCTCACCTTCGCCTCGATCAAGAACAGCTCCGGCTCCCCCATTGCGCCCTCGGCGCAGAGCGTCCAAGCGGCCCTCGACAGCGCAGAGATCAACCCGGATCTCACCTACAACCCGCTCAACGCTCCCAGCGCTGATGCTTACCCGATCACCGCACCCACCTGGATCCTGACCTACCAGAAGTACTCAGACGCCGCTCTGGTGGCCTCGCTGCAGACGTACCTGAAGTTCGTCCTGACCACTGGCCAGGGTGACGCCAGCTCGCTCGGTTACGTCGGTGTTCCTTCGAGTTTGCAGGAGAAGGCACTCGCTCAGGTCGATCAGATCGCTGTCGGCTGACGGGCGACCACGAGACGAACCCGGGTATCGCCGTGACCACTGAAGCGCCACCAGCTCCGACCACGCCGGATGACTCCGGTCGGTCGGAGCTCGAAGAGGGCCACGGACTGGCTGCCGACACAGCGTTCCGATGGACTGCGCTCGGTGCTGGAACGACGGTGCTCCTCGTCCTCGCTCTCATCCTGGTCACCATGATCCGACAGGCATGGCCGGCGTGGAGCGAGCTGGGTGCGAGCTACTTCTTCGGTACCGAATGGATCCCCTCGCAGGGCAAGTACGGAATCCTGCCGCTCGTGTACGGCACCCTGGTCGTGTCGCTCATCGCTCTGGTCTTCGCAGTGCCGATAAGCATCGGAATCTCGCTGTTCGTGACCGAGGTTGCTCCCGAATGGCTCCGCCGACCGGTCGTGACGACCGTCGATCTGCTCGCCGCTGTTCCATCGGTCGTGTTCGGACTGTGGGCCTTCTACAACCTGCTCCCCGGCTTTCAGGCCGTGTTCAACAACATCGCCTCGGCGGTGTCGTCCATACCGGTCCTCAACGTGGTGTTCGGACCGAGCACCGGGTCGTCCTTCATGAGCGCCGGGTTGATCCTGGCGCTCATGATCACACCGATCATCACTTCGGTCACCCGGGAGGTGTTCCTCACCGTTCCCGAGAACGACAAGTCGGGTGCGCTGGCGCTCGGGGCAACGCGGTGGGAGATGATCCGGGGTGTGGTCTTCCCGCACTCCTTCGGCGGGATGACCGGCGCGGTGATGCTCGGCTTGGGTCGAGCCATGGGTGAGACGGTGGCGGTGGCGCTGGTCATCGGCGCCGTTCCGCAGATCTCCCTGAACCTGTTCGGCGTCGGCGAGACCATGCCGGCGCAGATCTTCCGTCAGTTGTCCGAGGCCGGATCGACCCTGCGCTCGGCGTTGATCGGGCTCGGCGTCGTGCTCCTCGTGCTCACAATCCTCGTCAACATCAGCGCCCGACGGGCGGTGGTCGCTGTCGACCGGCGGTTCAAGGGGGCGCCGTGAGCGCAACGATTCCAGCCCGGTCCACCCAGACGGGTCCCGACATGCAGGAAGCGCTCCGTGGCGGCACGCTCTCCGGCGGCCGGAAGGCCAAGAACCACGTTGCGTCCGGACTCATGGTGCTGGCGTTCCTCGCCGCAGCCATCCCGCTCGTGGTCATGGGTGCCTCGGTCGTGTCGCAGGGCTACCGGGCAGTGCTGAGCGGCTCGTGGTGGACCCAGCCGATACCCGAGACGGGTCGCTCCGACCTGGCGAACAACCAGAATCTCTCCGACCTGGGGTTCGGGACGCCGAGCGACGCCGGGGCGTCGTCGTCGGTCGTCCTCGGCATGGCACCGGCGATCGTCGGAACCCTGCTCACGGTTCTGGGGGCCGCGGCGCTCGCCATTCCGCTCGGGATCATGGGGGCCGTCTACCTTCACGAATACGGGAAGAACAACTGGCTGGCCAAGTTCATCCGCTTCATGGCCGACGTGATGACCGGCGTGCCGTCGGTGGTCATGGGTGTGTTCATCTACACCATCTGGGTGCTGCCTCGGGGGGTCGACGGCAAGTCGGCGTGGGCGGCGGCGCTGGCCCTCGCCTGCCTCATGCTCCCGATCGTCGTCCGCTCGACCGAGGAGATGCTCCGGCTCGTACCTGACAACCTTCGTGAGGCCTCGGCTGCTCTCGGCACCCATACCTGGAAGACGACGGTCAAGGTCGTGCTCCCCGCAGCGATCGCCGGGATCACCTCCGGGTCGTTGCTCGCAGTGGCTCGCGCCGCCGGCGAGACGGCACCCGTGGTGTTCGTCATCGGGTTCGTCACGACGGTGAATGCCAGCTTCTCGGGCGCCAACACGACGTTGTCGGCCCAGATCTACGGCCAGCAGCAAGCCGGTGGAGTGCTCGCCCAGGATCTGGCCTGGGGCGCAGCCCTGACGCTGGTGATCATCGTGCTGGCACTCACGCTCATCGCCCGTCGGATCAGTCGGAGGTTCGAACTGTCATGACGACGTATGACCACAACGACGATACGCAGACCACCACTGATTCGACGGCTGCTGCCATCAGCGGCGAAGCAGTAACGATGCCCATGCAGCTCGCCCCGCCGAGCGCAGGAATCGATTCAGCCGAGCGGCAGGGCAACGCCGTGGAACCCGAGTCCCTTCCGAAGGTGTTCAACCTCGAGGAACTTCAGGTCTACTACGGATCGCACCACGCCGTCCGGGACGTGTCGATGGCGGTTTGTGCCAATCAGATCACGGCATTCATCGGTCCGTCCGGCTGCGGGAAGACCACGGTGCTGCGCTGCTTCAACCGGATGAACGACTTGATCGCCGGCGCACGGGTCGAGGGTCTGCTCGCCTATCACGGGGTGGATCTCTACAGCGCAGAGGTCAATCCGGTCGAGGTTCGTCGCCGGATCGGAATGGTGTTCCAGAAGCCGAATCCGTTCCCCAAGTCGATCTACGAGAACGTCGCCTACGGACCGAGGATTGCCGGGATCAAGAAGAAGAGCGAACTCGATGACATCGTCGAGCGCTCACTCGTGCAGGCTGCACTGTGGGAAGAGGTCAAGAACCGGCTGAAGGCGTCGGCGCTCGGCATGTCGGGTGGGCAGCAGCAGCGCCTGTGCATCGCCCGGGCGGTGGCGGTCAGCCCAGAGGTCATCCTCATGGACGAGCCGTGTTCGGCGCTCGACCCGATCGCCACGTCTCGCATCGAGGACCTCATGCTCGAGCTCAAGTCGGAGTTCACGATCGTGATCGTCACCCACAACATGCAACAGGCCGCACGAGTGAGCGATGTGACCGCCTTCTACTCGACCGAGGTCAATCCCGACGGCGACCTACGAACCGGTCTGCTCGTGGAGATGGCGCCGACGGTCGACATCTTCTCCAATCCGTCGGACGAACTGACCGAGCAGTACATTTCGGGACGATTCGGGTGAAGCAGATCCGGAGGGGGTAGAGCGAAATGAACACTCTCCGGGCTGAGTTCCATGAACAGCTCGAAGGTGTCCGGTCCGATCTGATCCGACTCGGAGCGATGGTCTCCGAGACCATCGGAGGAGGCACCGCTGCTCTGCTCGACCGTGACCTGCACGCCGCCCAGTTGCTGATCGACGGGGACGATGTCGTCGACGACTTCTGTCTGGGTCTCGAGGAGCGGTGTTGTCAGCTGCTGGCACTCCAGGCGCCGATTGCCGGCGACCTGCGCTTCGTGCTCACGTCACTTCGGCTCATCTCCGAACTCGAGCGGTCCGCCGACCTGATGGTGAACGTCTGCAAGGCGTCCCGGCGCATCTACGACGTCGAGTTCGGCCCGCAGTTGCGCGGACTGATCGAGCAGATGGGGGTAGAGGCCGGATTCCTGATTCGGGCTGCGATCAACTCCTACGTCGACGCCGACACGTCGCTCGCAGCTGCTCTCGACGACATCGACGATCGACTCGACGAACTCCAGGTCAACTACGTGCAGGCGATCTTCACCCGTCACTCCGAGGCGAATCTCGGACTGCAGGGTGCAGTTCAGCTCGCCATGATCGGTCGCTACTACGAACGGATCGGGGACCACGCCGTCAACATCGGCGAGCGGGTGATGTACATGGTCACCGGGTGGTTGCCCGAGCACAGCGGGTCGGCCCGTCACCGGCTCCGGGGTGCCGGCGCCGAGGACATCAAACCGATCGACTTGATCGAGGATCTGGTCGGTGAACTCGACGCCCCTGAAGAGCGGGAATCCGGGTCATCCGATGAGGAGGACCTGTGATCGGCTGGGTGGTGGCTGCCGTCGCTGTGGGGTGTGCGGCGTGGGCGGTTGCGGCGTTGGTCCTCGAGCGCCGGCGTGGCGCCTCCGACGCTGTGGGTGTCGCACTCGCTGCACCGACACCGGTGCCGATCGGCGAGATCGATCTCGCAGGAGCGGGTTCCGTCGGAGCCGATTCAGGCCCGGAGGCGACTTCGTCCCCAGAGCTCGGGGCCGCAGTCACGAGAGCCGCCGTGTCGGAGAGCAGGGACTCCAGCGATCGACCTCCCGAGCTCAGCACCGCCGATGCAGGGCTCCTCGTTCGGTTGCGAATGGCAGTCGATCGGCTCGAACACGGAGTGGTGATCTGGGACGGCGCGAGCGAGATCTACCGCAACCAGGCGGCCTCGACGCTCGCCGAAGCCCGTGACTCCCACGTGCTGGTGGCCGCAGCACTCGAGGAACTGCTCGCTGAGGCTGTCTCTGGCCGGCACGTTCGTCGGTCTGTGGAGTTGTTCGGTCCACCGGCTGAGTCGTTCGTCGTCACTGCGCGCCCGATCTCGCCGGGAGGTGGCGACGGCGCCATCGCCGTGGTGGAGGACCGCTCGTTGCAGCGTCGCACTGAGACCGTGCGCCGTGACTTCGTGGCGAACATCTCTCACGAACTGAAGACGCCGATCGGCGCCCTCGGACTTCTCGCCGAGACGCTGCGGGACGAACCGGACCGGGAGATCATCACCCGATTGGCGTCGAGGATGATCCTGGAGGCCGACCGACTGGGTCGGACGGTTGACGATCTGCTCGAGTTGTCACGGATCGAGTTCGGGGACGAGTCGGAGTTCGCCACGGTGGCGGTGCTCGTCGTGGTCGCCGAGGCGGCGACCCGGATCTCATCGGCGGCCGAGCAGTCAGGAATAGAGCTACGGATCGACGTGGCGGAGGACGTGGCCGTGGACGGCGATCAACGACAGTTGGTCTCTGCGGTGTTCAACCTGCTCGACAACGCCGTCAAGTATTCACCGGTTGACTCAGAAGTCCTCGTGGCGGCGCTTGATGATCCTGAGGACGGCGTCGTCCGGCTCTACGTGAGCGACCACGGAATCGGGGTTCCGAGGCGGGACCTCGACCGGATCTTCGAGCGCTTCTATCGAGTGGACCGAGCCCGGAGCCGGGAGACCGGCGGGACAGGACTGGGTCTGGCGATCGTCCGACACGTGGCCAGCAACCACGGCGGTGACATCCAGGTCGAGTCGACCGAGGGCGTGGGAAGCACGTTCACGCTCGTACTTCCCCGGGCCGAGGTGAACGGGGCGCCGGCCGCCGACGAGGCGGTTGTTGGGGAACTACCCGGAGAACTCGAGTTGTTCGATACCGGCGTCGCCGAGGTCGGGCCGGACAGAGTGGAGGTTGAGACATGACGCGCATGCCGACGGTCTTGGTGGTCGAGGACGAGGAGGCCTTCATCGACGCTCTCACCGTGGGGCTTCGTCGCGAGGGCTTTGCGATCGAGGTTGCTCGGGATGGGGCCGATGCGCTCGACCGGTTCGACAGTCTGCAACCAGATCTCGTCCTCCTCGACGTCATGCTGCCCACGATCTCCGGGTTGGATGTCTGCCGGGAGATGCGCCAACGAAGCGTCGTCCCGATCATCATGGTCACTGCGAAGACGGCCGAGATCGACACGGTCGTCGGTCTCGAGGTCGGCGCCGATGACTACGTCACCAAGCCATTCCGGCTCCGGGAACTCGTGGCGCGGATGCGGGCGGTGCTCCGACGGCAGCCCCGGGCCGGTGAGACCGTGCTCGAATCCACTGACATCCTGCGTCACGAAGGTGTGGAACTCGACATGGATCGTCACGAGGTCCGGGTGCACGACGAACTGGTCCGTCTGCCCCTGAAGGAGTTCGAGCTCCTGGCGTTGCTCATGGAGAACGCTGGGCGGGTGCTGCCGAGAGCGACGTTGATCGACCGTGTGTGGGGGAGCGACTACGTGGGCGACACCAAGACCCTCGACGTGCACATCAAGCGACTTCGCTCGAAGGTCGAGGATGACCCGTCCCGGCCGGAGCGAATCGTCACGATCCGGGGGCTCGGCTACAAGTTCGTCGTGGTCCGCACCTGAGGATCGGGTGTGCTCGGCGGGGGGTGGTGACCCGCCCGTAGCATGATGCTGTGAACGACTCCGGCACCGGTCGACGAGCCGGTCAGCGACGTCCGCAGGAGCGTGTTGGAGAGACCAACAGCAGCGCATCCCTCCGGTCGGGCGGGGCCCTGGGCGTGAAGTCGAATGGGACGGCCGGAGTTGCGGCGCTCGTGCGCCTGCCCTTCGGGCGCCTGGCCCTCGCTCACGTCCTGTCGGTCATGGGTGATGCGCTCGTGGCCATGGCGCTGGCGGGGTCGTTGTTCTTCGACGTCGATCCCTCAGGTGCCCGTTGGCGAATCGCCCTGTACCTGGTGTTCACGATGGCCCCGTTCGCTCTGGTCGGACCGCTGATCGGTCCGTTCATGGACCGGGCACGGGGTGGGCACCAGTACATGCTGGTCGGATCGGCCGTGGGTCGGGCGTTGCTCGCAGTTCTGATGGTCTCCGCCGTGGCCACCGACAGCCTCTTGTTGTTCCCCGAGGCGTTCCTGATGTTGGTGCTCGCCAAGACCTACCAGGTGGCCAAGGCCGCAATCGTTCCGACCGTCGTCGGCTCCGACGCCGAGCTGGTCGAGGCCAACTCGAAGCTCCAGTTGCTCTCCGGCCTCGGAGGCTTCGCCGCTGGAATCCCCGGAGCGATCCTCCTGCTGATCGGGGCAGGTCACGTCATGGCGCTCGCCGCCGTGGCCTTCCTCGCAGCAACCGTGGCTGCGGCCTACGTCCCTCGAACGACAGTGGCAGAGTCGCCTGCAGACTCCGACGAGAAGGCCGAGCTCCGCAGCGCCGGAGTCCTCACGGCCTCATCAGCCATGGGCACGCTGCGGGCGGTCGTGGGCTTCGTGACGTTCCTGCTGGCGTTCGCCCTGCGGGGCGATACGGGCCCGCCACCATCAGGGACGGCGCTCGGTCGTCTGGTGGGGTACCGCTTCGTCGACGAGGCGGTGACCACGGCGGATCTGGCCGCACCGATCGGCCCACCGACCTGGCACTTCGGGGTGATCCTCGTCTGCAGTGTGGGTGGAGGACTTCTGGGTGCGGCTGTGTCACCGATCGTGCGCCGTCGCTTCGCCGAGGAGTACCTCCTGGCGTTCGCAGTGGCGCTCGTCATCGTCGCCGGTGGGGTCGGGTTCCTCCTCGGTGGGCTGCTCGGTCAGGCGGGTCTGGCCCTGCTCGTGGCGATTGCTGCGACCTCGGCCAAGCAGGCGTTCGACGCCGTGGTCCAGCGGGACGCCCCGGATGCCAACCGTGGCCGGTTCTTCGCCCGCTTCGAGTCGCGGTTCCAGGTGGCGTGGGTGCTCGGTGCGTTCATCCCGGTCGTCATTCCGCTCCCGACGCAGTTGGGTTCGGTGCTCGTCGGTCTCGCTGCGTTGATGGCGGGGGCGTTGTACTTCGCTGGGATGATGGCGGTGCGTCGAGGTCAGCAGCCCGTTCGCCTGCCGACCGTCCGCCAGGTGGGGGGCAACGTCGCCCGTTCCGTGTCGACCCGGCGATCCCGTCGCCGCAACGACGCTGACGACCAACCTCCAGCCGGACCCCGTACCTGACGGCCCGCCGGGGCCGCCACGCCCCGTGTCGGATCAGGACCACTCGGGCGGGAGCGTGTCCGGGATATCGATGTCACCGAGATCGTCGTCGCTCAGATCGGGCGAGACGCCTTCCACCCCGACCCGTGCGAGCCACAGTCCCGGCGCATCGAGTTCCGCAGCGGTTGGCATGGCCGTGGGATCGGACCACAGGACGTCGAACACCGCCGTGCCCGAACGCTCCACGAGCCCGTCGATGAACGCAGCGCCGCGGTCGAACGTCGATTGCGACAGCTCCAATCCGAAGATCCGCTCGACGAATCGAGCCTCGGGTCCGAACTCGACCCGCCTCCGACGGAGCGCTTCGGTCACCTGCTGGTAGTCGGGGAGCAGGCGGGCGCCGACAGTATCGAGGATCACGTCGACGTACCCCTCGATCGTTGCCACGACGGTCTGGATCCGTGACATGACCTCACGCTGGCCCGCCGACTGCATGGCTCCGAGCAGTAGGTCCGGATCGCCGGCGAGTTGCTGGACCGCTGCGAGATCCGGCTCGCCACTGGAGAGCACGTCGTCGAGCCCGAGCGCTCGCAGTCGTTCGTCGAGCACTTCGGGGTCGTGGACGAAGCCCTCGGAGTACTCACGGAGCAGACCGGTGAGGTGGTCCCTGACGTGCGGGATGGTGAGTACCTGGTGGTGCGCAACATCGGAGAGACACACCCAGAGCCGGATGGACTCCGATGGGAGGCTCCACTCGGCGGCGAACTCGTCGACGTTGGACAACACCATCGACAGGGGCCGGTCGACTGGACGGGGGATGGGCAACTCGTAGTGGCTGAGCGCCCGAGCGGCGAGATGGCCGGCGGTGCTCCCGGCCATCATTCCGAGCAGCATCGGTCCCATCATGGCCATGACCTGCCGAATGAGCGCATCGGGTGACATGCCGAACTGGGCGGCGGCCGGGTCGAGATCGTCGGTGTCGACCGACCCGAGTTGGGCCTGCAGCGCTTGGCCGAGCGACCCGGCGATCCGCTCGAGCAGGTCCTGTTCGTCGGTCAGGAACCCCTTGGCCCACTGCGCCCGATTGAGCGGAACGAGCGAGATGGGTACGTCTCCGGAACGCCCGGTGGCATCAGCGATCTGCAGTTCGGCCACCCGAGCGAGTTGCTCGACGGCGATCCGGTCGGCCGGGTCCACATTGGGTTCAGCCGCACCTCGGGAGGCGATCGAACTAGCGAGTTGAGCAGCGGCATCCCAGGATCCGCCGCTCCCCGAGCCGGTCAGCATCTGAGTGAGTCCTTGCAGGAAGACCCCGAGGTCGTTCATGTCGCCGAGTGAGCCGCCTGGGATGCCGAAGGGATTGTCGGCACCGGTCGGCTCGGCGTCCTCGCCGGGTTCATCCTCAGGACCGTCAGGGGGCAGACTCACCCTCCTGAGACTACGCCTCGGGGTGACTCGCCGGGTCCCGCCCGGTCCCGCCGGGTCGGCGTCAGCCGCCCGGTTCGGTGGTCGCTGCGAACCGGGTCGGGTTGTCGTCGCCGGCTCGGAGGCTCCGCAGCTCCGCCACGCTCGGTTCGAGCGACCGACTACGGGCGACGACGATGTCGCCTGACCCGACTCGCCGGGAGACCACCATCCCGACGAGCCGACCGGCTTGGTCGTAGACGACGCCGTCGTGAGACGAACTGTCGGAGGACGTGGCTCGGGGCCCGGCACCGGCGTCATCGGCTGCACCACGAATCTGTTGGAGGAGCACGAGGTCCTGGCGCACGGTGTCGTCGGCGAGCTGTTCGTCGACGCCGACGGCGGTGACCTCGGCGGCCACCGTGACGGGGGCCTGCTCGGGTCCCGTGGCGGAGTAGACCACGACCGTGTCGCCGACACGCACCCGGGCCGACTGGTCGGATCCCTTCCCAATGGCACTCGCCGGATCGACCACGGCGATGCCGAGTGACTCATCGGTCCCGGCGACCTCGGCGCGCACCGGGTTACGTCCGGCGGCGAGGACCCACACCTCGGTGCTGGGGTCGAGGGTCGCTGAACGAGTGACGATCATGCCGTCGTCGCCCACCACGAGTCCGCTCTGGGTGGTCGTCCCCGACCCGGTGACCAAGACGACGGGGACGACGTTCGACGGGGGCTCCGGGGGCGTGGCCGTCTGGTCAACCGCCGGCACCCATCCCCACCCGAGCACGACACCGCCAGCGAGAACGGCTGCGCCGAGCCCGATCAGGGCGAGTGCGGGGAAGCGACGCCGCCGGGAGCGGTCGACCTCGACCCGGTGCTGCATGGCGAGTTCGCTCGGATGCACCCACTCCCTCGGACCCGCAGGCCGACCGTTCGTGGGATCGTCACCGCCTGCTCGAGAGCCTCCGGGGTCGTCCGGATCCGTTGAGGTCACCCCGACGAAGATAACGACCTGATGACTGTTTGGGGTCGCGGTCCACGGGTTGCTTCCCGGAGCCGACCGAGGTGACCGTGACCGCCGGGGATGGGGTCGAGCCGGGAGTCGTCCCTAGGATGTGGTCGTGCGGCGCAACGACAGCCTCTCGCCTTCCCCGTCGGGCGGCCCGGCCCTTGAGTGTCTCGACGACAGAGACTGGCTCGCCGTGTGCCCGGGCCCCCTCGACGTCGCCCGGGTGGAGCGTTGGGTCCGTCGTCCGACCTCGGGAGCGGTGGTGACGTTTGCGGGCACGGTTCGCGAGCGTTCCCACGGTCGCACCGGCGTGCGCGAGCTCCTCTACGAGGCCTACGACCGCTACGCACTGGTGGCGTTCGAACGGGTCGTTGCCGTGGCCCGGGAGCGGTGGCCGAGCATCGAACGGGTGGCGGTCCACCATCGCACCGGATCCGTCCTGTTGGGCGAGGACGCCGTCGTGGTCGCTGTCTCCTCCCCTCACCGCAGCGAGGCGTTCCCGGCGTCGGCGTTCGTGATCGACGCAGTCAAGTCCACGGCTCCGATCTGGAAGCTCGAACGCTGGGATGGCGGGGAGTCGTGGTCGTCGGACTGCCACTGCGTCGACGCCCGCACGCACGCATCGGCGCTTCTCGGAAGCGGATCTCTCCGGTGAGCAACCTCCTGTTCCTGATCGTCCCGGCGGTCATCGCCGGCCTGGCGGTGACGTTCGTGTGGCTTCGCAACCGTCCCGAGACTTCGCCCACTGCCGGGATCGACCGCTTCAGCGGCCAGATGGCGGCGCTCGCACCAGAGACCGAGCCCGAGGTGGACACCAGCAGTGCCGGCGTGAGGGTCCAGTCGGTCGACCCCCGGCCCGCCGCAGGTCAGTCGCCCCCGGACGAGCCGGATGACGGGGGCGGGCCCTAGTGGGACGCGATCTGGCGATCGACCTGGGAACGGCGAACACGCTCGTGTACGCCCGTGGTGACGGGATCGTGTTGAACGAACCGTCGGTGATCGCCCTCAACAGCCGCACCAACGAGGTCCTCGCCATGGGGCGGGAGGCCTGGAAGATGATCGGCCGCACGCCGAGCTACATCATTGCGGTCCGGCCGCTGCGCCAGGGTGCGATCACCGACTTCGAGGTGACTCAGGAGATGATCCGGCTCCTGTTGAAGCGGGTCGGGGTCAACCGGTTCAACCGGCCCCGGGTCGTGATCTGTGTCCCATCGGCCATCACCGCAGTGGAGAAGCGTGCAGTGACCGAGGCCGCCCGAAAGGCGGGAGCAGTCGAGGCCCAGTTGATCGAACAACCCATGGCGGCGGCGATCGGCTCCGGCCTGCCGATCAACGAGCCCGCCGCCAACATGGTCGTCGACATCGGTGGGGGAACGTCCGAAACGGCGTTGATCTCGCTCGGGGGTGTCGTCGCCCTCAAGGCGGTTCGTGTCGGCTCGTTCGACATCGACGCAGCGATCATCACCTACATCCGACGTGAGTACGGGATCGCCATCGGGGAGCAGACCGCTGAGGAGATCAAGATCTTGATCGGATCCGCACACGTCACCCCCAACGAGATGCGCGCCGAGGTTCGCGGGCGGGAACTGATGTCGGGGTTGCCGAAGACCGTCATCCTCTCGGCGCACGAAGTGCGCAACGCGATCGCAGATCCGGTCAACACGATGATCGACTCGGTGCTCGCCTGTGTCTCGGAGGCCCCTCCGGAACTGGCACAGGATCTGATCGAACGAGGGATCCACCTCGTCGGCGGCGGTTCCCTGCTCAAGGGACTCGACCTGCGACTGGCGCGAGAGACGGAGGTTCCGGTCCAACTGGTCCGCCAGCCACTCGAGTCGGTCGTGCTCGGTGCCGGCCGAGTCATCGAGTCCTACGAGGAACTGCGAGACATGTTCATGTCGAGCCGTCGCTAGCGCGCTGTCCATCGGGCCGCTACTCCTCGCCGCTAGGCTCTCGACGCCGTCGTCGGTCGATCGAGGCCGGGTCGTTCTGAGGGAGGATGCGGCGTGTTGCTCGAGGTCGACGGGATCGGTGTCCGCTTTGGCGGTGTCGTTGCGCTCGACGGTTTGAGTTTCCAGATCAACGAGCACGAGATCTGTGCCCTGATCGGACCCAACGGTGCGGGGAAGACGACGCTGTTCAACGTGGTCAGTCGGCTCTACGAGCCGAACGTCGGGTCCCTGCGCTTCGCCGGGACCGACCTCCTCGCCCTCCCGGCGCACGCCATCGCCGGCGTGGGGATCGCCCGGACGTTCCAGAACCTGGCGCTCGTTCCCGGGTTGAGCGTGCTGGAGAACGTGATGATCGGTGCCCACGCCCAGACCGGGGGCGGGTTCTGGGGATGTGCGCTCGCACTGCCGGTCCGTGCCACCGAACGCCGAACCGAGGCCGAGGCCCGGGACCTGCTTGCGGACCTCGGGCTCGCAGCAGTGGCGGATCGTCCAGCGGCCGGGTTGCCCTACGGGACGCTCAAAAGGATCGAGCTCGCCCGGGCACTCGCTGCTCGCCCGAGATTGTTGATGCTCGACGAGCCGGCGAGCGGCTTGACGCACGGCGAGGTGGCCGAGCTGGGCGCCACGATTCGGAGGCTGCGGGACCAGTTCGACTTGACCGTGCTCCTCGTCGAACACCACATGGGGATGGTCATGAGCATCTCTGAGCACGTCGTGGTGATGGAGTTCGGTCGCAAGATCGCCGATGGCCCGCCGGCGGAGGTCGCTGAGGATCCAGCGGTGATCGCCGCCTATCTGGGCACCGCCTCGTGAGCACGCTCGCCGTCAGGGACCTCGTCGCCGGCTACGGCGCGGTTCGGGTCCTCACCGGCGTGTCACTCGATCTGACCGGCGGCGAGATCGTGGTCGTCCTCGGCGCCAACGGGGCGGGCAAGACCACGCTCCTCCGGGCGATTTCCGGGATGCTCTCGGTGCAGGGCAGCGTCACCCTCAACGGAGATGAGGTCACCGGTCGTCGACCCGAACAACTCGTTCGTCTCGGGGTGGCCCACGTGCCCCAGGGTCGGGGGACGTTCAACGACCTGACGGTGGAGGAGAACCTACGGGTCGGTGGCTTCACCCGGAGCGCAGCCGACGTCACTGTGGACGCCGATCGCTGGTTGGATCTGTTCCCCCGTCTGCGCGAGCGACGCGAGCAGCGTGCCGGCAGCATGAGCGGAGGTGAGCAGCAGATGCTCGCAATCGCCCGGGCTCTCATGAGCCGACCGAGCCTGCTGTTGCTCGACGAGCCATCGCTCGGACTCGCCCCGCTCGTCACTGCGGACGTG
>Ga0194132_10003318_pt1 | contig 28789 bp, 24 predicted proteins | sample TA2KigOf80mmetaG_FD_148612 | JGI IMG/M metagenome (GOLD analysis project Ga0194132, IMG submission 148612) | Freshwater microbial communities from Lake Tanganyika, Tanzania - TA2015054 Kigoma Offshore 80m | ecosystem: Environmental > Aquatic > Freshwater > Lake | place: Tanzania: Lake...
GTAGGGTCGAGCAGGGCTTCGCCGTATAGACGTCCGTCGGGCAGCAGGGTGGCATAGCCGTCGGGCAGACTGTCCGCCGCTTTGCGTGCCAGCGTGATGCCGTTGGCGTGTATGCCGCTGCTTTCCAAAAGAACGATCACATCGCCGGGTTGTAATCGTTCGCCGAGGGTCAGCCGTGTTTTAGGTCGGACGATACCGGTGCAGGAGGCCGCAAGATCGATAGCACCAGGTTCTATCACACCGGACAGGCTGGGCGTTTCTCCGCCGCCCCAGGCGACGCCCGCCTTGTCGCAGGCGTTTTGCCAGCCAGTGACAAGGTCGCGCATGCGGGTTTTATCGTCAAACCACAAAGCGCCGCCGGCCGCCCAGTAGGCGTGTATGCTCAGCGGTCGCGCGCCTACGGTGATCAGGTCGTTGACCGCCATCGCGATGGTATCCTGCGCGATGAGGTCGTAGTAGGTTTTGCCCGTCACCTGGCGCATGGCGTCCGCCACCAGCGCCTTTGTGCCGAGACACTCGGCGATACAGGCGATATAACAGTCGCCGATATCCATGACATACGCCGATTCACCCCGGCTGGCCCCCACCTCGCATACACCCGCATCAATTAAGTTGTGCGCGGTGGCACGCGCCGCCCGCTGTGCCATGACCTTGAGCGGGTCGATCTTGGCGTAATCCACACCGGACTGCTCGTAGGTCAGTTTCGATCCCATGACGTCCTTTTCTGTTTGCTTGCCGGTTTCAATCTCTGTCCCACGGAAAGACTAGCGTAGGAGGATTAGCGTACCGCCGCATCTTGAGTGTAAGCTGTGCGCCACAACCGGATTCGAGGACGACGGTAAAAGAAGAGGCGTGGACCGGTGTCGTACGTCCGTCTATGGCAACCGACTCGATTTGGTGTTCGGCATAAGCCCCGCCTTGTACGATCACGGTACGTGCCGCTACCGGGTTGACGTTGACAAGCGTCAGTACGGTCTCGTCGGCGGTCATGCGCTCCACCAACGCGGCGACGTCTTCCGGGATGCCGGCACGTCGTCTGTCCGGGTCGAAATACCGGACACGGCAATGCATCGGATAGCCGTCGGGATCGTTGGCCAGACCGCCCAGCATAAGCCGGACCAAATTGCCTACCTGTACCGGTGTGATGCCGTTTGGATCGTCCGACATCCGCGTATCGGGCGTGGTAGTATCTTGCCGCATTTTTTCCATGCGCGCTCGCATCTCGGCAAAGTCCGCGCGAAGCGCCTTTTCCGGGAAATCGGGGTTGCGACCTTCAATAAAGGCGATCCAGCCCTCCATCGGTAGACGGGCCAGATCTTTGCGGTCCATCGACCAGTAATAGATGGCTTCCGCGCCTACGCCATACGGTTCGGGGGTATAGCCGTACCACCCGTCGTCGCCGTGCATCCGAGGGTACATCGTTTTTCCGTCGATTTCTTTTTTGTAGGCGTTGACACCCTCGATCACTCCGCGCCACGTATCCACATATTTCTGGTCGCCGGTAAGCAAAAGCGCATTGCCAAATCCCCAGAACGACCGGAACTCGAAATAGGGGCGGTTGGCCATCTTGCCCGTCTGTGGCGAGAACACCGAAAACCCCCACCCGTATACACCGCCGTACCATTTGCCGTCCGCCGCACCGCCGATGACACCGTCAAGCCCGATATTGGTGGGGATGATGCCGCCGTTGGCGCGGGTACGCTCCACCCATGCGTCGATGTATGCAAGCGTCCAGTCCCGGTATTTGGCTTGATGGTCGATCATATAGGCGTTGAGGGCGAGCGTGGTGGTAGCGAGATTGAGCGGGTGATCGCCCACCACCTCGTTGTAGTCCTTGAAATGCGCCCACATCTCCTCGAAACTGCGTTCGCCGTGTCCCGGATCGAATCGACCCACCACCTCGATGGGGTCACCGGCCCAGTCGATACCGGTGGACGGGCGCATGAGCGGTCCCCGACTGCCGTTAAACATGCTACGGATGACTTTATGGCGTGGATCGTAGTTTTTCGCATGCGGGTCTTCGTCCATGTAAAATCCGGCATAACGCCGCATCCGATCTTGAAATTTCTTGTCGTACGGGTTGGACAGCCCTTCGAGAAAAAACATGGCAAATCCTTCACCGTTGTGCATCCAGTCGAACATCACAGGAAATTCTTTGTAGTACATGCCATCCCGTGCAAAAGGCACTTCGGTCGTTTTGGCTTCGGTGTACTGACGCAGATGGCCTTCCCATCCTTTTTGGTACAGATCGAGCACGATATCGGGTGCGCCGAGCGCGTGGAGTACGGTCCATCCCCGCATGTTTTCCGCCGCATCGTCGGGACCGTCGTCGCCACCCCAGCGGGGTATGCAGAGCAGAAAGCCTCGGTCGTCGAAATAGTGGTCGTAGAACGCCTCTACCGCCTCGGTTTTGAGACGGATGAGTTCGCGTTCCAACAGAGCCCATCCGGGCGGGAGCATGGGCGTGTCGATTGTGCAAAAGCCGTTGGCCTGCGGTTTTTTGAGCATGTTCATATCCTTACATAGGGGAAAATAGGTCAAGCGAATTTAACGTCGCCACCGGGAACGGTGTCGAACGCAATCAGCGCGTCTTCCCGATCCGGCTGTATGCACCGGATTTCCGGTTCTCGCTGTTCGACCGTGACGCTCCGGTCGGGATGCGGGTCATAAAGCCGCAACCGCGTTCCCTTTTCGCTTACAATATCCGCGTACTGCACAATACCCCGGTCAATGGCGCTCGACACCAGAAAGGCGCCCCGACCGCGTAGGCGGAAGTTTTCCGCGTCCGGGTTCATGATTTTTTCACCCTGTCCGGTCCAGGACAGTTGCTGTACCGGTAAAGCATGCGGGCGCGCTCCGAAAGGCCGTCCCACACGCCGGACAAGTCTGCACACGGGATGTCGGACGGCAGGCGGTGAAAACGTCGGAAATACACAAGCGCAATCATGGAGCGGATGATGTTGGTTCTGTTGGGCATGCCCCGGTGTAGCACGCGCATGTCGCGCACCACGACCGAACCGGCCGGCATCACCGTCCGAACCGAAGGCAGCAGGCTTGCTTTTTCTTCCGACCAGCGGGTATAGGGGTCCGAAATGATATCCGGATCGGTGTCCACGATGAGATGCGAGCCGGGCCAGAGTTCGGTGCAGCCGTTTTCAAGCGTGAAATCGACGAGCGGGATGTTCACTACGAGCGTGGCCGGAGGCAGCGCGTAGGGCACTTCGGGAAACAGATGTTTTGAATCCCGGTGTATCCACTGCACGGGCGAGCCGGGCCAGGCGGTGTTGCATCCGTAAGGCAGATAAGAGAAAACGCCTTCCCCCATGGATGCCTCGACGATCTGTACGGCCATCGGATGTTCGATGATGAGCGGGTCGAGAAAAGGCGGGATCATCGGGGGTGAACCGCCGCCGTGCGCCTGAGGCGGCTTGCCGTCGACCAGTTTGAGCAGGGCTTCGTCAAAGGCAAGACGCATGTCATGAACCCATGAAACGGGTAGGGCGTTTTCTAAAATGACGTACCCGCGTTCATGGAGATCCTGCAATGCCAAACAAAGCGTAGGAGGGGACAGTCTTGCTGTGTCGATTTCTGTCCGACTCACGTACATGGGTATTCCTCATAAGGTGTTTCACGATGTTTTTCGGTGAATCGGAATACCTGCTTATTTCCCCCGACAGGCGTTTCGAAAGGGTGGAACCTTGTCGCTTACCCCGCAGCAATGCGTGGGGATATGCGCAGAGCGCTGTTCAGGCACAACTTGGGATATTGCATATCGCCCCCGCGAGGCGTCAAGGGGAAATGACGGCTGACGGAAACTGTTCAAACTCGATATACTCGATCGTCCGGCAAAAGGGATACCCCTAACACACCGGAGTCCTATGTGGGTGGTTTCATTATGAGACCCTGCCATACACGGCAAGTTTTTTGCCTATGTACCTCGAAAAAATCGGCTCATATTTCGAAATGTCTCTGAACACCTGCCCGAACCCTTCCCGCCTACAAGGAGCTATTCGTATGTCTTACCGTTTTCAACCAGGCAAGATGTATCGTATGCCCACGCATTTCGGACCGGCAACCGGGCCGCGGCAAGGGCCGGCCGGACGGCGGTTCCCCTGTAAGGACAATCCGAAAGCTATCGTGCGGTCAGTAAGTTTTCTGACTCGCCGCGAACAACTGGAAGAACTCCTGCCGGAAGGGTTTGAGGTGGACGGCGAGCCGGTGGTCACGGTCAGCGCCAATTACATGACCGAGATCGAATGGCTGGCCGGACGCGGGTACAACACGCTAGGCGTAAGTTTTCCGGCGACGTTTCGCGGTGAGCAGGACCGCGCTTCCGGACACTTTCTATCCGTGTTGTGGGAAAACCTGACCGACCCCATCTTGACGGGCCGGGAGGAGTTAGGATTTTCCAAGATATACTGTGAACTCCCCGAACCCACCGTCCTGCGGGGAGAGACACACTGCACGGCAAGCTGGATGGGGTTTCGTTTTATGGACATGAATCTTCGCAACATGACCGAGATCGCCGTGGAAACGCCTTCGGCGCCCCCTGCACCGCCATCCGACGACAGTCCGCTCACGGGAACGCTTCACTACAAATATATCCCTAAAACAGGGGCATGGGGCGAGGCCGATGCCGCGTATGCCGTGCTGACGCCTGCGCATACGCCCAACACGGTCGTCACGCAGATGCAGCATGGTGAAGGGACCGTCGTCTTTCACCGGGCGCGATGGGAGGACATGCCCACGCAATACGCCATCGTCAACGCCTTGTGCGATCTCGAAATTCGGGCCTATCGAGGCGCTTCCATCGTATACACGATTGGGGCCAAAGATTTGAGCGATCAGCGGATACTGCGATAGAGCGGGTTCTTAAGCTCATACTACGCGGGGCTGGTGCACAGCACCCTGTCCCTTCCCGCGCCGGAGGGGCGTTCGAATAGCCATCTTGCGGAAGAATTACGGAGAACGGATCGGATTTCACAGCGAGGTAAACATGTACGATTTACGGGGTAAGGTGGCGTTGGTGACGGGGGCGGGTGGCGAACAGGGCATCGGACGGGCCATTGCCGTTCGGTTGGCGCAGGAAGGCGCGGATGTGGCGGTCAACGATATCGTTCGGCTGCCGTATGGCGGTCCGACCGGATGGCGCGGCGTCGATTCGGTGGTAGAAGAAATCGAGGCTACTGGCCGGCGTGGCATGGCCGTTCTCGGCGACGTATCGGATGCGGAGCAGGTGGACCGGATGCTGGCCGAGACGCTCGAACGGTTTGGGAAGGTCGATATCCTGATCAACAACGCCGCGTCGCGTCCGGGACGGGACCGCGTGTCGGTGGTGGAGCTGGAAGAAGACGCATGGGACACAGTTCAGCGGATCAACGTCAAGGGTACTTTTCTTTGTTGCCGGGCCGTAGCGCGGCATTTGATCACGCGAAACGAGGGCGGCAAAATCGTCAACCTGTCGTCCACCGCTGGAAAACGCGGAGTGGCGCGTTTTGCCGCCTACTGCGCTTCCAAGTTTGCCGTCATCGGTTTTACCCAGTCGCTCGCGCTCGAACTGGCGCCCTACCGAATCAACGTAAATGCGATCTGTCCGGGATCGGTGGACACCGAGCGTACCGGTTTTATTGCGGCGGCGCTCGCGCCGGAAGGCGTGTCCGGCGAGACGTACCGTCAGCGTATGAACGCGGATACGGCGACGCATACACCGCTCGGACGCGTAGCCGAAGGGGCCGACATCGCACGGATGGCCGCGTTTCTGGCTTCGGGGGAATCCGACTATCTGACCGGGCTTTCGATCAGCGTGTCGGGCGGAACGGTGATGGATTGAGCAGGGGGGCGGTGCGTGGTATAGCGCGGATGAATCCCGTCCTGCACGCCATACGGCGCAACGGACGTCTGCTGATGCGGCATCTGCGTTTTGGTCATCCCTTTGATCGCGAAAAACGGGGGCCGTTCGTATGGAGGCGCTTGAAACCCTATTCCGGACCGTCAATGCGTATTTGAGTCGGCTCGGGGTCGATTACTGGCTGGTAGACGGCACGTTGCTCGGTTATTATCGGGAAGGGCAAATACTCCGGCATGACGTGGATGTGGACTTTGGCGCCGCGGAGGCCGGGTATCCGGCAATCCGGGATCACAGACATCTATTGCCCAAAGGCTATGCGATGTACGATACGAGCTACCGACATCGGGATCCCAAGCTGTATGTGACCTACAAGGGGTGGGAGGCGGATATTTACTTTTACGAAGACCGGGGCGTGGAATTATGCTCGTACGAGAACAGCCGTATCGGCGCGGGATACAGCAAACCCTTTCCGAAAACGATGTTTTATCCGGCCCGGCAGGCTGAATTTCTGGGTGCGCGAACCTTTGTTCCCAATGCGTGTCAGGCGTTTCTCGAACATGTTTTTGGCTATATCGGCGCCGATGCCATCCGGGTTAATTCGACTGGGTACTGGCGCAAGAGACCCGAGTTATAGCCCCTGATTCTCTCGATACCCGTCGATCGTTTTTCTCAATCCGATTTCCAGAACCGTAGTCGCCTGAAACCCGAAGACGTTTCGCGCGCGGGAAGTGTCCGCACAACGCCGAGGTTGACCGTTTGGCCGGCTCGTATCCCAGACCACGGCTCCTTCAAACCCGGTCATCGCGGCGATCAATATCAAACGGGAATACGAACACAAAGGTAAAGATATTCATGCGTCACCTGCGTATTATCCATCGCTATCTGCCCATACGTCACTATACGATGCATCTCATGGTCGGAGCCGTGGCGTTCAGCTCATTGGCCGGCGCCGGCACCACGGGGCTTATCGTGCTCATACACCGTAAGATATCCGGCGAGCCTATGTCTGTACCCTATCCTGTTCTCGTGTTCTTCGCGTTGTTGGCGGGGCATGGTCTGCTGGGAATCGCAGCGGTGATAATCTCTCAGAAAACAGCCCAGCGTTTTGGGTTGGACCTACAGATTCAGATGAGCAGACGCTATCTGAACACACCGGTCAAGGTTATCGAAGGGTTGGGCGTATCCAGAACCATGACTTGGTTTACCCAGCTCAAAGATGCGCTCGTGGACTTTTCGGTACGGCTTCACAGCATAGTCTCCGAATCCATGATGCTGATCGGTCTGCTGGTTTATATGGGATGGCTGCAACCCGTTCTTCTGGCTGTTTTTCTCGCGTTTCTGGGAATCGGTTGTTTGGTATATCTGCTACCGCTTGACGCCTACAGACGATATCGTCAGCGGCTTTATGAAGCCTGCGAAACCTACAACAGCAAGTTCCACGATATGGTACACGGTGTCAAGGAACTGGCACAAAGCGAGGTGAAAAAACATGCGTTATTGCACAGGCACCTCATACCCGCAGGCGAACGTCAGATGAACGTCTTCATGAGGATAACGTGGATGGACGCCTGTCTGGGACGCTGGGCCGACATATACGCGTTGTTGGGTCTAGGTTTTGTGCTGTTTTTTCTGTCGGAAGAGATGAGTCTTACGTCAGAGAACCTGCGAGATTTCCCCCTGCTCTCGCTGTTGACACTAGGCCCGATCAAGACGATCATCATCACGATATTTCAGTTACAACACCTCAAATTCGCTATAGACCAGCATGCGCGTATCGGATTGAACCTGCTTGAAGATACGCCGCCGGCGATGGCGAAGGATAGTCCATGGGATGGCGCTCGCTCGTTGCACCTGCAACTTTCCGATGTGATTTTCACCTATCCCCACACGGACCGAGGCGCGCCGTTTACGACCGGACCGGTGTCCCTTACCATCGACGGTCCGAAGATCGTCTGCGTCACGGGCGGTAACGGGAGCGGCAAAAGCACGCTGGCCAGGCGGCTGTGTGGTCTGTACACCCCCGATGCCGGTTCGATCACGGTCAACGGTCTGCGGGTCGATGAAGAAAACCACGTCGCTTATCGTCAGCTTTTTTCGGTGATCTTTTTTGATTTCTACCTGTTCGACACGCTTCTGGGATTGGAACATCTATCGATCGAAGACCTTGCCAACGCGTATGCCAGACGTCTCATGCTCTCGCACCAGGTATCGGTCAGACAACACGCTTTCTCCACCACCGGTCTTTCTCAGGGACAGCACCGACGTCTGGCCCTGTTGCACGCGCGCATGGAAGATCGACCGATCTACCTCTTCGATGAATGCGCGGCCGATCAGGATCCGGGATTCAAAGCCGTATTCTACAGAGAAATACTCCAGGAACTCAAAAGAGACGGCAAGATTGTGTTTGTGATTACCCACGACGACGCGTATTTCGATGTGGCTGATCAACTGATCAAACTGGAAGACGGACGGGTGACCGAAACGTCAACAATGTTCTCTGCGACGCCACTCCGGTAGTCAAATCGAGAAAACCGGAAACGAAGAGCCGCGCACAGGTCAGACGATTACAATCCGTTATTTTTCAACACCTCATAGCCTTCGCGCACCATGTCATGATTGATAAAATCCGGTGGAAGATCACCCTGTTCGAGAAATTCTTTCCCATTGGTTAAGTGTTGAAAAAGTAAGTTATTATCTAAATCATATTGTAAAATAGCATTCCATTTCCACCCGGGGGGAGCGTTATTCATACAATATTCTCTGCCACATTTTCTCCATACCAGATGAAAAGACGATTTATCACCATAAAAATAGTTATAATAAAACCCGGAATTGATATTTACCCACAACGTAATATTCAACTCTTTGAAACATTTTTCTTTATCAACCAGTATTTGATCGGACTCAAAATCGAGTTCTTCTCTATACTCCAGACCAAATACTTTCCAGCTTCTGGGAGGCAGCCATTCCTTATGTTTATGTTTGAAATCCGGCCAGAAAATAGCCCCCTTCGCTTTATATCTCGCATCATCAAATAAATAGGTTGGATTTCTTGCTGGAACAATATCCGCATACAGATACAGAACTTCTTTAAATTCCGAATATAATATGGCCAGGGGTTTTATCTCGAATGGTCTGGACGAGCCTTGACCCAAAAAATCTGGCGACTGTCCGTTGCCCCTGCATATCTTAAAGGCATCCACATGTTTGATTTCAAATTTATCGCATAGCGTTTTCATCCCGGTGGTCATTTCATCGTCGCCAAGATACCAGAATTCAACAGGCAACACGCATCCTGATTTTCTCAGCGCGTATAAGCTTAAAACCGCGCATGTAAAATAGCGTGTCCCGCCAGCGCAGTAGACTATACCACGCTCGTTTTCGAATTTCGGCGCCACATAATCCAGCGCCACTTGTTCGTTAAGTTTTGTAAGATAGCGACGACGTTTAAAAGAAAGCCATTCTAACAACCTCATAGGTTTGCCTTTTATGACGCATAACACGTCGGTGTTCCAACACGTCGGCGCGAAGAACGGCATGCGGAGAGAAGCATAACGAACAAGGAAGCATACGTTACACTGTTGAGCGGGTCCTATGCCAAAGGCGTTTATCTGTTGGGACTTTCTCTCAACCGATATGACATGAACCGCCCCAAGATATGTTTAACGGATTCGGCTATCGCAAAAGAAAATGAAAATGCGCTCCAAAACCTTGGCTGGCAAATCGTAAGCGTCGATGCGGGTTTAATAAAAAAACAGTTACCCGAAGCGTACTGGCAATGGCTGAATCATCTGGCAAAGCATGTCAAGGGCCCCGGTTACACAGGCTTCCTGAAAATATACGCATGGGCATTGCCCTTTCAAAAATGTGTGTTTTTAGACGCGGACACGCTGGTTGTCAATCCGCTGGATCCCCTTTTCGCCTTCGGGGAATTGGCCGCCGTAAGGGATTATCCGGTATTCAATTCAGGCGTCATGACGTTCTGTCCAAACAGAAACACATACGACCTTCTGATAACCAACTTGGAGAAAATGTGGCTCCTCTTCAGCCAAGATTATATCGGTTGCCCCTGGAGAGACAGCGACCAAATATATCTTTCACGTATGTTTGAACAGGTCTATGTGGAATTAGCCCCCCAATATAACGACATGGGACGCCAGTCGTGTAACAGTATTATCGTCCATTTTAATTCGGAACCCAAACCTTGGGTGTATGACTTTACTTCCGATATATTTAAATGGATTCCCTTTTACCATCGATACGGTTTCCGGAGAAGCGGAGCGTTTTTAAAATTCTGGAGAGGTATGTCGCAAAAAGAAAGGGAGATATATAAAACATTAACTTGAGTGGCTATCTTTTTTGTAACGATCCCGAAACCTGTTTTATCCTGTCGAGCCAATAGCCGGTGGTAAGTCGCCGACGCATGGCGTCGGTAAATAACGGCTGCATCTCCTCCTGCCACCGCTTGAGATTGTCCCACGTTATCTCCCGGAAGGACTCGACGATCACCACCGGAAAGCCTTCGTCCCGATACAACGGATCGAGCGGTGATGTCTTTACGATCGGGATGGTTTCCAAAAAGAGACACTCCCAGGTTCGGAAACAATCGAGTCCGTAGCCACGGGGACACACCTCGAAGGCGTAGTGGGTATGGATACGCCAGCAATCGGCCTGGGGAAGACGCCGGGGCATGAAATCACAGACCGGGTTGTCCCGGAGAACCTCGCAGGCTTCGAGACGGTCGGGCAGGTCCCGCAGATCCGGCTTTACGAGCCGCTGGTTGTTGTGAAAGGTGCACAGCGCCCGGATCGGTCGTTCCCGGTTCGTTCCCATGTCGGCCCCGATGCGTTGCAGAAGCGCCTGGTCCCCCAGTTCATTTCGACGTGCTCGCCAGTCCATCTCCGTTTTTCCAAGCGCCATCATCAGGACAAAACCCAGCCGTTTTTCGAGCTTGGTATAGACCGGGTTGTCGATACCGATGGGCAGACGGGTAAGTTTGGAGTGTCGGTAGGCGACATCGCAATTCTGAGCAAACCAGTGTCCGATGGCCTCATGATCGAGCAGATGCTCGAACCGTCGCACGCTGCCGGCGTCCGAATCCCCGGTAACGAGGACGATCGGACCGGAGATACATGGCAGAACATGGGTGATGAAATCCGGCAGGTTATCCGTCTTGACATGGACCGTGTCGCCCGCGCCGATTGCCGTAGCCATGGAACGGATCATTTTCACCGGTGTCTGTATTCGGTCGGGATGCCGGACATTGCTGCCGTAGTCGATCACCATGTCGCACCCTTCCCGCACGCCTTCGCTGTGGAGAAGGTGGGACGGCAGATCCTCTGGGCAATGACAGTGCCGCCCGCGCAGATAGTCCCTGTCCGCATGTACGCAAGCCGCCCGGCCAGCGTCGATAAGGGAGGTGACGCCCCTGAAGAGCGTCTGCATCCGGTCTTCAAGATAAAAAGCCAAATCCTTCGAAGACCATGTACCGCGCGTTTTTGACATGAGGTTCACAACCCGATTTTATCCGTTCGACGCCAGAATACACGTTCCGGACAGCTTCTAGGAGGGTGTGGTTGGGGAACGGGAACTTGTTACCATGCAACCGATCATCAGCCCGATCGCCATGCCGATGCCCCATGTGGCGGGCGACAGACCGGCATAGCCTTTTCCGCCCGTAAGAAGATACACGACCAACATTGCGCCGACCGCGCCCGTTATCGTCACGATTGCATGAAGGGCGGTCGGACGGGTAAAATACAGCCCGGCAACAAGGGGAACAAATAGCGCGACCGACAAGATGGAGTAGAATATCGTCAGCGCGGCGATGATACTCGGCAAGACCGCCGCCAGCGCCACCCCGATCAGACCGGCGGCTACCGCCGTGATCCGATTGACACGAAGCATCCGGGTTTCGGACGCCTGCGGGTCGATAAAGGTCTGATACAGGTCCTTGCTAAGCGAGGTGGTCAACATAAACAGCACGGCGTCTGCGGTACTCACCTCCGCCGAAAACACCGCGGCCAGCGTCAACCCCCCCACCCAGAACGGTAGGGCTTCGATCAGCAAGCGCGGCAACGCGAGATCCGGGTTTTCCAGATCCGGAAAGAGAGGCCGCGCCGTCATGCCGAGCGTGGCGGGGATGCAGGCAAACAGAAGAAGCGCGGTGGCGTTGAGACAGACGCCGGTACGTACGGCCCCGATGTCGCGCGCGCCGTAGATTTTCTGCAACAACCCCGGCGACACGATAAACGACGGCATTAGCACAATAAAAAAGGCCCATACCCGTCCCGGTTCCTCCCCAAACCACGAGGTAAAATCAGGTTGTTCCGGCCATGCGCGTGTCAGCGGATTGGTCGTCCACAGGATCAACCCGAACGCCGAGAGAAACCCTGCCATCTTGACGATCAACTGGACGGCGTTGACCCGCGCGGCGGATTTTAGTCCCCCTGCCGCAAAATAGGCGATGACCACCAACCCGCCAAGCAAACACGCGGCATATTTCGGGATGCCGAGTACAAGATTCAGTATCCATGCAAGCGGAATAAGCTGACCAGCCAGCAAGGCCAACGTGCCCACCCAGAGCAACAGCGCGATCAACCCGCGCACCGTCCGGCTGTAACGATACTCTAAATAGTCGCCTACGGTGTAGAATCCCTTTTCTTTGGCCAGTGCCCACAGCTTTGGCCCGACAAACAGCCCCTGCACAAGACTGCCGATGCCCGCAGAACCGACCCACCACCATGCGGAGAAACCGTGCGCATAGCCGATACCTGCGGCTCCGACGGTCGATCCCGCGCCGATATTGGCGGCAAGAAGCGTGGCAAACAACAAGCCGGGGCCAAGCTGTCGGCCCGCGACAAAAAAATCGCCCGCGCTACGAACGCTACGGGACGCCCACCAGCCTATAAGAACCAGAAAAAGGGAATAGACGAGGAGAATCGAAAGATAAGGGGACATGAAGAAGTTTGAAGGGTGAAGTTTGAAGTTTGAAAGTAAGAGCAGACTTTGAGTGATTATGACCGGAGAAGGGATCTTTTCTGTAGCGACTTGTCTGTCCGAAATGCCTACTTAGAGACGCCAATTCGTTTTTTTCACACTTCACGCTTCATTTTTTCATAATCTCTCGGTATGACGGATAGCCCGGAATGCTGGTCGCCGTGACGACGGCGCGGACGATTGCTTCGGAGACGGCGGCGGCGGCGAGGATGCACAGGACGGACAGATTGGCGGGACGGTCGAGCGCCCCGGTGGCGAGCGTAAACAGCGTGTCGCCGTCGGTTTGGAGATGAGCGGGGTTGATCGCCCGCGCCAGACCGTCATGACCCACCTGCGCGACACGGTTGGCCTCGGTTTTGGTTAGTAGTGCGTTGGTGACGATCGCGCCGATGGTGGTATTCTGAGGGATAGGATCGAGCTGGAAGGAGCCTTTGCGGCGTACGTGTTCGGCGATATTGACAAACGCCTTGCCGTCCGGGGTGCGGGCGCCGGCGAGAATTTTTCCGGTGCGGGGATCGTAGATGTCGCCGACAGCGTTGACTGCGACGATCGCGCCGACCTTCAGGCCGTCGGGCATGGTAAGACAAGCATTGCCGATGCCGCCCTTCATCGCGCCGCGTCCCAGCGCCTTGCCGACCGTCGCACCCGCGCCCGCGCCGACACTGCCCTCGGCAACCGGCCCGGTGGAAGCCGCTGCACAGGCGCGATACCCCGCTTCGGCGTCGGGGCGGATTTTGGGATCACCGACCGACAGGTCGAACAGGATCGCCGCCGGCACAATAGGCACTTTGGCGATACGGACATCAAACCCGATATCGCGTTCTTCGAGGTATTTCATGACACCGGTGGCGGTGTCCAAGCCAAAAGCGCTGCCCCCGGAGAGGACGACGGCATGGACTTTATCGACAAGATTGACGGGGTCAAGCAGATCGGTTTCGCGTGTCCCCGGCGCGCCGCCGCGCACGTCCACTCCACCGACGGCTCCGGCCTCCGCCACGATCACCGTACATCCGGTGGGTTTGCGCGTATCGGTAAAGTGTCCGACTTTTATGCCTTCGACTTCCGTAACACTACCTGCCGGCCCGTAGTCTTCCACCGCTTCCGCGCAATCGGATCGTGCTCCGAGACCGGCCAGCGCGGCGACTCCCGCCATTCCGGTAAGAAATCCGCGACGGTCCATGTCAGGCTCCGGAGGCTATTTAGCGGCGGTTTCGGGTGTCTCTACGGCTTTTACTTCCTTTTCGAGAAAACTGGCCAGCGCCTTCAGATCGTCATCCGATCCCAACACGGGCGGCATGATAAAACGGTACGGATTTTCTTCGCCCTTTTGCAAGATGGTCAGAAAATTGTAGATACTCTCCTGATCTCGTCCCTTGAGATAGCCGGTCAATGCCCGGTAGCCGTTTAGGGTATGGCAACTGGAACATTGGGTTTTGAACATGGCGCTTCCGACATCGCCATGGAGCCTTGCCCACCGGGCATGTTCGAAAAACGGCTGTTTGAGTTTTTCGTCCGCCTCTTGCGCAAGCAGTCCGTTCGAGAACATAAAACCTCGGATGGCATAGGGTTTGCGTAGCACTTCGCGCGACCACTCCGCCGCGCCGGTGACGATAAATCCGGATACCAACAACCATATCGCCTTTTTGGCTGTAAAGTCGGTAGGGTTGAGATAGGGACCGAAAAGCACCATAAACGCGATGGTAAGCGTCAACAGACCGACCAGCATGGCGACGCGGGTCAGAATGCTCAGGTTGCCCGCGCCCGCGCCCGTAATGCCTTGGGTCATGGCGGTGAGACTTTCGCCGGGAATCACCTGTATGTACCAGAACAAAAAGACGCCGGAGACCAGATACGAGGGGATGAGCCAGCGCGAAGAATATCGAAGCATCCAAGTGCGGAGCGGGTGGTCCCGGTCGAGACGGCTGGCCTGATAGATACCCCAGAGACCGGCCAGCGCAAAGGTGACCGTTGTTCTGAGCAAAAGCGACGGAAAGTAGGAGGGGTTAAAAAAACCGCTCCAGAACGACCGGTTTTCGATCCATGCGCCCGGCGTCAGCATAAAGGTCAGGATGCCGTTGATGATCACCAAACTGCAATAGGCTGTTACCGCGTATATCCAGCCGATCTTCTGGTGCAGTTCCGGCTTCATTTTGTTCCAGCCGTAGTAATAGAAGATCAGCGAGGTGACTTCGACGAGAAACACCATCCACTCGATACCCCAGGCAAAAACGAAGGTGCGTATGAGTGAGGCGGTGGCCGCGGGTTGTACAAGACTGATGCTAAACCAGATGCCCACACCGCTAGACGCGCCGAATACGGCGGTAAGGATCAGAAAAAACCGGGTATGGTGATGAAGAAAGTCGAGGACATCCTGGCGATTGTGTTTACGTGCGAAGTATTCGGTGACAGGCACAAATATGCCGGCCCCGACGGCAAAATGCGAAATAAAGACGTGGGTGATGGCGATCAGACCGATGAGCCAGCCGCTTCCGAGGCCCTCGATCGTCCAGCTTGGATAGTTCATACCCTCCTCCGAGTTGGCGTGTTAAACGGTGTCCCGCATCAGGCGCTTACGGGCCTGCGTCGAGGGTAGCATAGGCGATGAGGGTCAGCGCGATAAACCCTAATAACGTGGCGATGCCGACGTAGGTAGCCAGTCGGGCGCGTCGTCCGCTGGCAGTCGTCGGATCCCATATCGGCACGGCGGCCCAAAGCAGACCGCTCAGCCCGAAAAACGCCATGGCGATCGGCTCCGATATGAGTTTAAGCACGTAAAACTGAGCCATGTAATACCATTCCGGATGAATGCCTTTGGGTGCCGGTGCGAGCGTGTCGGCCTCCGGGCCAAGCGGCCACGGATAGACGGCGGCGAGGATCGAAAGCACATTAAAGGCGATTAGCCAGACAAACAGGTCGGCGTAGAGAAAGTTGGGGAAGAACGGAATCTTGCGATACGCTTTTCGTTCTTCGATGCTGTCTGGCACTTTGTTACCGTGAATCTGCACGAGGAGGAGGTGCAGACCGAGCAACATCGAAAAGATCGCGGGGAGGATGACGACGTGCATGGCGAAAAAGCGCTGTATGGTCAGCCCGCCGAGGTCTTCGCCGCCTCGAAGGATATAGGCGAGTTCCTTTCCGACAATGGGCGTATCGGCGGTAATGTCCACGCCGATCTTGGTGGCGAAGTACGCCATGTCGTCCCACGGAAGCAGATATCCCGTAAACCCGAACGTAAGCGTAAGCCCCAACAACGCCAGTCCGGAATACCAGGTAAAGTCACGCGGGGCGCGATAAGCCCGCATAAAGTAGGCGCTAAACATGTGGATAAAAATCGTGGCGACCATGAGGTTGGCCGCCCAGCTATGGATCGACCGGATCAGCCAGCCGAAGTCTACGTTGGTCATGATTCGAAGGACCGAGGCGTGGGCGGTTTCCACACCGGGTTGATAGTGAAAAAGCAGTAACACGCCGGTAACGCCCTGTACCAAAAAGAAAAAAAGCGAAATTCCGCCCATGTAATACCATATCGAGTGTTTGTGGATGGGCACCTGTTTATGCAGCGCCGCCTCTTTGATCGGCCCGATGGGTATCCGGTCTTCAAACTTTGATAATAAGTTCGCCATTGGCGACCTCCGTTTTCAGGGCGGTGAGGGGCGCCGGAGGTGGACCGGCCACGTTTTTGCCCGTAGATGGATCGTACTGGCCGCCGTGACAGGCGCAAGAAATACGCTGGGACCCCGTATTAAAACTGACGGTGCAACCCAGATGCGTGCAGGTTGCCAAATAGGCTTTGAAATCGTTTTCCCCCTGGCGGATGATGATCGCGGGTTTGCTGCCGAAACGAAACATCTGAAAGGCGCCGGTTTCCAGTTTGAGCGCGTCGTTGAGCGTGATCTGCGTAACCTGCACACCGCCCTCGTCGGCGCCGCCCGACCGTAGAAACCGGTACACCGGCACGACAAACGCCGCTCCGTATACGGCGGTGACCCCCCGAATAAACCACTTTACAAACCCCCGGCGCATAAAGTCGGTCTCGACTTCCGCCTGATGGTCGAACTCGTCGTCGATCTGGTGTCCCAGGCTCATAAGGTCAACCCTTCCTTTCCACGCCGATACATCCAGATAAGGATATACACCCCTGTCGCGCATACGAGGAAGAAACACACAATTACCGATAGATCGGTTTGGACTGCAAGGTCTTCATATTTGAAATATGAGGACAGCGCATGCTGCCGGACCGTGTCGCGTATGGCTACCATGAGCGCCAGCTTGATCAGCACCCAAGCGACCGCTAGACGGTGAAACAGTCGGTCGGAGCGAACGGCGACGAGAAGAATGGCGAATACGGCGAGCAGCACGTAGTCGATGACGAACATCGTCCCTGCGGTATCTGCCTGCGTGCCGAGATTCTGCTGAAACAGAAATCCGCCCAATCCCCCCAGCGCTATCGTTACCCATCCCCATGCGCGTGATTTGTTTAGCCACACCGCCACCACCGTCGTCGCAGGGGCAATCGCCCACAGCCACCGAAACAGCACGCTGCCGGTGTCCGGATACAGATGCGCACCTATCGGGCTGGTCCGATAGGCTTCGGGCCACACGTCCGGATGCAGCATCAGCGTTACATTGTTGGTAAAGAAGTAAGCGATGGTCAACCCCGCCACAAGCGAAATAAACAACCAGACCGGGATTCGCCCCTCCCGTTTTTCGTAGCGGGCCAGATACAGACATCCGTAACAGACGATCAGCAAAAACACGGTCGCTATCCACGGAATTCCCATGATGACCGAGGAAGTGTAGAAAAACTGGGCATACAGCAGTTGAAGAAACAAAAGCGGCGGAATGCCGAGATTGATCACAAAGGCCATGATGATCGGAAGTCGTTTCAGCCCCTCTAAAAACTGTTCTCTGGGTTTACCCGTGACCACTTCGGCGATGGTGATGATCAGGCTTCCGAGCAACATCTGCACCGAAAGAAAATGAAACCAGAACGTCACGACCAGCAGCGTCCAGAACAGTCCTCCGGGGCCGGGTAACGGCAGGGGGCTGGTTGCAGGGATCATCGGTTCCACCGTTTACTCCTTCTCCAAAGAAGAGGGATGCGGAAAACGCTACGCCTGTCCGATTAGGAGCCGTCCGACGGAGCTTTTGTCAAACGGGACGAACGCTATAGAAGATAAACTGCAAAAAGTCCGGTCAAAAAGGGGGAAGTGTAAGACATTTAGGCCGATACCAGTACCGTTTTCGGGACAGGTTGTCAAGATATTTCTGACACTATGCTGTTTCATTCTTTTACCGTCTTGCGATCTTGAAACTTGTTTTCGAACGATAAAAGAGTTGACATAAAGACGACCTTGCGTCACTTTCACCCGTCATTCCGGCCAACAGACTTTCGCGTGTTCCAATTTGCCCATATCTGGGCGAAGAAGGCTTTTTACGGGTCCCCCAGATTTAAAATCAGGAGGCGTCATGGCATATTCTTTGTTTGCTAAAAAGCCCATCGAAAAACTGGAGGCCGAACTGGCGGGCGAACAACGGCTCAAACGGGTGTTGGGGCCGGTCGCGCTTACAGGGTTGGGCATAGGGGGTATCATTGGAACCGGGATATTTGTGCTTACCGGTCTTGCCGCACGAGAATTCGCCGGTCCGGGACTGATGCTGGCCTTTGTGATCGCCGGTGTCGGCTGTGCTTTTGCCGCGCTTTGCTATGCCGAGTTTGCCGCCATGATTCCGGTGACGGGAAGCGCCTATACCTATTCGTATGCCACGCTCGGCGAATTTTTTGCCTGGATCATCGGATGGGACCTTATCCTCGAATACGCCATGGGCGCGAGCACCGTATCGTACGGATGGTCCAAATATTTCTGTAAACTCCTCGGTCTTTTCGGAGTGAAATTTCCCATCTGGGTATCCAACGACTACTGGTCCGCCACGCATGCGCTCGAAGATGCCGCCGCCAACGGCACCATGGCGCAACTTGCCGCGCAGTATTCAAGCCTCGAAATTCCTATCATAGCCGGCATCCCGTTTTGTCTCAACATTATTGCCTTTCTGATCGTAGGCGTCATCACCACCGTGCTTGTATTTGGCATCCGAGAAGGTTCCCGGCTCAACATGGCCATGGTGTTTATCAAAGTTGCCGTGGTGCTGTTTGTCATCTTTGCCGGCGCCATGTATGTCGATCCCACCAACTGGTCGCCGTTTCTTCCCTTTGGCATGGCGGGCGTCATGGCGGCGTCGGGACGCATCTTCTTTTCTTATATCGGTTTTGACGCCATATCGACGTATGCGGAGGAAGCCAAAAACCCCCAACGCGACCTGCCCATCGGCATCATCGCCTCGCTCGTCATCTGTACCCTTCTGTATATTCTCGTGTCGGCGGTCATAACGGGCATGGTAAAATACAATCAGATCGACATAGGCGCGCCGCTCGCCTCCGCCTTTTCCAACTACGGACTGAACGTGGCCGCTCTGCTCATCTCGGCCGGCGGTCTGGCCGGTATTACCAGCGTCATGCTTGTCATGCTGATGAGCCAACCGCGTATCTTTCTCGCCATGTCCAGCGACGGTCTACTGCCCAAAAAGGTGTTTAACGAAATCCACCCCAAATACCGGACACCGCACAAATCCACCATCCTGACCGGGCTGGTATCCGGAACCGTAGCCATGCTCACGCCCATCGACATCCTGGCGGACATGGTAAACATCGGCACGATGCTGGCCTTTGTCATCGTCTGTGCCGCCGTGATGGTACTCAGAAAAACCAATCCCGACAAACCGCGCCCGTTCCGGTGTCCGGCGGCGCATATCGTCGCACCCCTCGGTATCGTCGCCAATCTGGCCATGATGACGGCGCTCGGATGGGCCAACTGGAGCCGGCTGCTGATCTGGCTGGCAATCGGTGTGGTCATCTATTTCGCCTACAGTCGGCGGCACAGCCATATCGGCAAGGAAAGCCAAATCGCGTAAAGCAGGAGAAAAGATGCGTTTTTCCGCTACTACGGTCATGATCCCCGACTACGATCTGGAGGAAACCGCCAGACTGCTCGCCGAATTGGGTTATGACGCCTCCGAATGGCGCGTACGGCGCATACCGTCCGAACAGCTTGACAAACCCTATTCCCCATGGGGCAACGTCAAAAACGATCTCACGCCCGAAAAACTGGTCGCCGCCCCCCAAGCGCTTGTAGATGTCTCCCGGCGATACGGTCTTGCCATCGCCGGTCTGGCCACCAACGTGTCGGCGGACCAAACGGACGATATCCGGCGGATCGCCGAAGGGTGCGCAGCCTGTGGCGCCCCTTTTTTCCGTGTCGGTGCGCCCAACCGCTATCCCGGAGACGGAAACTACCACGATCTGTTCGACCGCGCGGTAAAGGCATACAAAAAAGCCATCGAAATCACCCGTAGCTATGGGGTGCGTATCGTCGTCGAAATCCACCGGGGTACGCTCACGGTAAGCGCCAGCCTCGCGCATCGTCTCGTATCTTGCTTTGACCCCAAAGATATCGGGGTGATCTACGACCTCTCCAACATGACCATGGAGGGATTCGAATGCGCCCGCCTGGGCATAGAACTGTTAGGGCCTTATCTGGCACACGTCCATGCCGGCGGTCACAGCCCCATCCCCAAAGAGACGCGACCCGACGGTGAGGTGGTATGGGGGTGGGAAGGCGTTTCGCTTGCCGCCGGACTTATGGACTACGAGCAGTGTCTGCGCGAACTCAAAACCACCGGATACACCGGGTGCGTCTCGCTCGAAGATTTTCGCGCCCTGCCAACCCGAGACAAACTGGCCGAGGGGATCGGTTATTTCCACGCCGTTGCGGCGCGTCTCTGAGGACCGTATGATCTATCGTGCTTTTGGAAAGACAGGCTGGCAGGTTTCCGCCGTCGGTATGGGGACGTGGAACATCGGAAATCAATGGGGTGAGGTGGACGAAGTCGCCGCATGGGCCGCCATCCGAGCCAGCTTCGATCCCGGAGTCAATCTGTTCGACACCGCAGAATCGTACGGCATCCCGGACTGTCCGAAGAAAGACTGGGTCGCGCCCTTTCCGGCCTCCGTCATCGGGTGTATCTCGTAACCAAGATCGGCAACTGGGGCAAACGGACCGATCTGGAAGTGCCCAAAACCACGGTCGATATGATCCGGTTGTGTATGCACGCCAGTCTGCATAGACTTCATACCGATTGGGTCGATCTCGTGTTGTGTCACGAAGGCAATATCGAAAATCCGGACGTTTATCTCGAAGGGTTTGAAACGCTCAAACAAGAAGGCCGCATACGGGCCTACGGCATCTCGACCGACAGCGTGGAGGTGCTTTGGCGGTTTAACGCGCACGGCGGATGCCGGGTCGTACAAGTCAACTATTCACTGCTCAACCGGGCCGCGGAAGCCCGCTTTCTGCCATACTGCGAAGAACACGGCATCTCCCTGATGGTACGGGGACCTCTGGCCATGGGTTTGCTTTCGGGGAGGTATTCGCGTGAGACCGTGTTTACCGACTCGGTATGTGCCGGATGGCACGACGATCCGGCACGTCAGAAAAAATTCGAAACCCAGATCGCAACGGTGGAAAAACTCAAAAAAGGGTTGGGAGAGGGGGAAACGCTGGTAGAGGCGGCGCTCAAGTGGGTATGCGCGCACCAGACCTGCCCCGTCCCCATCCCCGGCGCCAAATCGCCGGAACAGGCCGCCATGAACGCACGCGCAGGCGAAACCGCCCTGTCGGATCACAACTACAACCGTATCCTGCGTCTGCTCAACTGACGCTTACGCTATCTGGTTTGACATTCTCTTCACCCTTCACCCTTCAAACTTCACTCTTCTTTATGCCCAGCGTCGTGTACTTTACCTCGCAGAGCCAACCGATCAATCGGATTCTTCTCGACTACGCTCCCGCAAATTTTACCATCTCCACCTATCCGGCCTCGTTGTCCGATGAAGAGAAAATTCCACTCGTCGCATCGGCAGACTTTCTTCTGCTTTTTCCGGGGCGTCTGTCGGAAAAGGTGTTGCGCGCGGCTCAAAAGGTAAAATTGATCCAACTGGTAAGCGCAGGCTACGACGAGATGAATCTCGATCTGTGCCGTCACCTCGGCATCCCTGTCGCCAACAACGGAGGAATCAACGCGGTGGATGTGGCCGAACACACCGTGGCCCTCATTCTCGCGTTCTACCGGCGGCTTGTCGAACTCGACCGAAACGCCCGCTCGAATCGCTGGGGCGAACTGGAAATCGGGTTGTCCACCTATACGATCTCCGGAAAAACCGTCGGCATCATCGGATTGGGGCATATCGGCAGACAGGTGGCGCGGTTGTTACGCGCGTTTGGCGCGTACCTGCTCTATCACGATCCTCGCCCTGCGTCACCCGAACTTGAACGCGAACTCCGTATCTCGAGGGTAAGTCTTGTCGAACTGCTCCAGTCCTCGGATGTGGTGACGCTACACGTTCCGCTTGCCGCCGGAACCCGTCATCTGATCGGCTGGCGGGAACTTTCGCACATGAAAACCACAGCGCTGCGTCAACACCTGCCGAGGATCGGTAGTCGAAGAAAAGGCTCTGTTGCGCGTTCTCAAACAACAGCGCATCCTTGGCGCCGCGATCGACGTCATGGAACAGGAACCGCCGTAGTCCGACCATCCGATCTTTTCCATGGAAAATGCGCTGATCACTCCGCATGTGGCCGGCGTTACGTTCGACACCTGGCGACTGCGGAGCGAAATCATCTTCCAAAACATGCAACGGGTATGGGAAGGCGCGCCTCCGCTCTCTCCCATTCTGAACGAACAGGAGGGGGTTGCATGATCGGCGTGCTGGCCTTTTTGCTGACCTTTTCCATCCTGAATACGGCCCATGCACAGACACCTCCAGCGGGCACGGCGCATGACGGCAAGGCGTTTTCGTTTACCCCAATCCGCGCCGGCGTGTTTTACGTCAAAGGAACCGGGAGTCTATCCGCCGGGTGCAACACCACGTTGATCGTCGGCCGGGACGATGCCCTGCTCGTGGACTCGCACATCTCGCCGCCGGCGATCTATGTGCTGATGGAAGAGATGATAACAGTGACCGACAAACCCGTTCGCTATGTGGTCAACACGCATTTTCATTTTGACCATGCGCACGGGAACCAGATGTTTCCGGACGACGTGGAGATCGTGGGGCATACCTTTACCCGCGACATGATCGCCGCGGGAAACTCCAAAAGCGGACGTTCCTACAACCTGTTTATCGGCGGTCTACCCGGCCAGATCGCCGATCTGGAAAAACGTCTTGCCGAGGCCAAGACCGATTCGGCACGGATCGTACTCCAGCGCCAGTTGTCCATACAGCGCACCTACAAAACCGCCACCGACGCCGTAACACCGAGAGCGCCCAATCGAGCTTTCGACCGCCGTCTCGATCTTACGATGCCCGGTGGTCGGACCGTACAGGTGCTGTTTTTCGGCAGAGGACATACCGGTGGCGACGTGGTCGTGTATTTACCCGAAGAAAAAGCGCTTGTCACCGGTGATCTGATGACCGCCGGGCTTTCCTATATCGGAGACGGGTATATCGAAGAATGGATCGAAACGCTGGAAAAGGTAAAAACGCTCGATTTTACCGTCATCCTGCCGGGGCATGGAGACCCGTTCGAGGATCGGTCCCGAATCGATCATTTTCAGGCGTATCTCCGCGATTTCTGGGAGAAGGCCAAGACCATGCACGCCGCAGGCATCCCGGCGGAAAAAGCGGCGCTACAGATCGATATGACCGCGCACAAACCCCGCTTCCCCTCGATAACCGGTCCCGGCGTAAATCTTCACGCGGTTCTGCGTGCCTACGAACTGATCGAAGAAAAGGCAAAATGAGAGGCTTGGTTTTATCCTTTCTTCTTTTTTTCTTTGCCTCTCCCGCCGCTGCACAGACCCTACCCCCCGACGCCGCGCCGCCGGACGAACAACAGATGCGTCTGTTCGAAATCGACGGCCCCTACATGGAGTGGTTCAAAACCATCTACAAACGCAGTCCGGCCACCGACCTCATTTCTGAGCCGTTGGTGCGTATGGACCGTAACTACGACTTGCTTCCCGCCGGCGCGACATCATGGGAAGCCACACCCGACGGCAGCGCATGGATTTTTCATCTGCGTCCCGGCATGCGATGGGACGACGGTCGCCCGTTTACCGCGCACGACTATGTGTTTACGTTTCGTCGGGGGGCCGACCCACGCACGGCCTATGACTTCGAATGGTATTATCGGGCGATCAAAAATTGGGGCCACGTCGTGGAACGCAGAATGCCGGTGGACTCTCTCGGTGTCGAGGCGATTGACGATTTGACGCTTGTCATCCGTACGGAACGTCCGGTTCCGTATCTTCCGTACAATGTCAACCAGAGTTGGGCCTCGCCCAAACAGGCCGTTGAAAAATATGGCGACGAATGGTCCACGCGCCCCGAAACGTCGGTTTCTGCGGGGCCGTTCCGATTGTCGCAATGGCTCAAGAACGAGAAAATCGTACTTGACGCCAACCCCAAGTACCGAGGTTCGGCCCCACCGTATCTGCGCCGGGTGATCTATTATCTGTTCTCGCAGGCGGGTCAGCCGCCCATGATGGCGGCCTACGAATCCGGCGAGGTGGATATGATTCTCGTTTCCGGACAGGCCTCGCTTGGCAGAATAAAAAGCGATCCCACGCTCCGCGACGAACTGCGTTCCATGGTCAACTTCGTCACGTTCTATCTAACGATGGATACGTACAAAGGCGTGTTCCAAGACCTACGGGTCCGACGGGCGTTTGGCTACGCCATCGACCGTCAGGCGCTTATGAACTCCGCGCTTCGGGACATTGCCATCCCTGCGTATGCCATGTTGCCGCCCGGATTCCCCGGCGCCGACTCGGAACCTTTCAAAGCGCTCCAGCCATACGACCCCGAACAGGCGCGAAAATATCTTGCAGAGGCTGGTTATCCGGATGGAAAAGGGTTTCCGCCGATAGACATCTGGCTACGGGGGCGGGATGCCGGAGACACCCGCACGGCGGCCGAGGCCATACAGGCGATGCTCAAAAAAGCGCTCAACATTACGGTAGGTATCCGTACGGTGGAGACCAAACTGTTTACCGACGGGCTAAACAACCATTCCGTTACCTTGGCGTTGGTTCCCTATTCGCTCGACTATCCGGATCCGAGCAATCTGTTGGGGATATGGCGATCCAGCGGTCGTCATGCGTGGCGACACGAAGGTTTCGAGCGTCTGATGTCCGAGGGCGATACCTTTATGGGCAGCACCACGGAACGCTATGCGATCTACCACCGCGCGGAGCGGTATCTGGTGGAGGATGCAGGCGGCGTGTTTTTGTGGCATCCGGTACAGTACTGGCTCTGGAAGCCGTATATCAAAAGCCCGGACCTTCAACCCAACCGAGTGGGTATGACCAGTTGGTCGAATCTTGCGTTGATGAGCGGTTATGTGGCGCGGCGTGAGCCAAACGCAGGACGAGCCGGGTTTTTCGAGTCGCTGTGGGAGTATGTGACCCGTTTTTTCGAATGACCAAACCGCCGTATGGCGGTTGCTATGCTGCGATCTGGCGAAGCGGGAGCGTGACGGTAAGCGGTGTACCTTTGCCTACCTCGCTTTCGGCTTCGATCTTTCCGCTGTGTTTCTGAATGACTCCGTAGGTTACCGACATGCCAAGCCCGGTTCCTTCGCCAACATCGCGCGTGGTAAAAAACGGTTCGAATACGCGCCCCAGCACTTCCGGTGTCATCCCGCATCCGGAATCGGTAATCCGAACCTTTATCTGATTCTCTCCCGCGCGCTCCGTGTGAATACGAAGTTGCCCCCCGTCCTTCATGGCCTGTATCGAGTTGGTCATGATATTCATCAAGACCTGATTGACCTGGCCAGGGTAGCAGTCGATTTCCGGAATGTCGCCGGCGTATTCCTTGATCACTTCGATATGTTTGAGTTGGTTGTTTAAAAGTTTTACCGTGGAATCCAGCCCTTCGTGCAGATTTACCTTTTTCAAGTCGTCTTCGTCAAGTCTTGAGAAATTGCGTAGATCCTTGACGATGTCCGCCACACGAGTGGCTCCGTTCGAAATGCTCTTCGTGAGTTGATCCATTTCCTCGATCACATAGGTGAGATCGATTTCTTCTTTAAGTTGTTCGATCTCGGTCAATTTTTCTTCCAGCCCGTTTTTGGCGTCTTCCGGTGTCAATTCGCCATAGCGATTCAAGACCTCGAGAATGTCCTGAATATCCTGCCGCAGGGGTTTTACATTGGCGGATACAAAGTTGATCGGGTTGTTCAGTTCATGCGCGATACCGGCGGTAAGCTGGCCCAGCGAGGACATTTTTTCGGCGTGAACCAACTGTGACTGTGCCTCGCGGAGTTCTTTGAACGCGACTTCCACCTGCTGTTTAGCGACGTTGAGTTCTTGATTCGATGAATCGAGTTTGGTGTTGGCTTCTTCGAGGTCGTAGGTTTTATCTTGAAGTGCCTGATTGGCAAAGGTAAGTGACTCGTTGGCTTCTCGGATACGGCGGTCGCGTTGGATCAGACGGCGGGCTTGCCAAGAAATCATGACGATGGAAAAGGTCAACGTGCCGCCCCAGCCAAGCCACACATATGGAAAGTGTATGGTAAGGACGGCTTGTGCCGGAGTTTCCGAGTAGTTCAAATCTCTATCTACGGCTTGAATTTCGAATCGATAGTCACCGAGCGGGAGTTCCGCATATTCGACTCGGTGTTCGTGTGTGGTCTTCCAGTCGGTTTCGTACCCTGCAAGACGGTAACGATATACCATTCCGTCCGGGCGAGTTTTGAGGCTTATCGCATGAAACTCGAAGCTGGCTAGTCACACCGTGGAGGGCAGTTCGACGGCTTCTACGCCCTCGTACCGACGGTCGGCCACCAAGGCGTCGATAAAGATATGCGGCATGGATTTGGGTGGGATCCGGTATCTGGATACGCCGCCTTTGGTACCCAGCCAAAGATCGTCGTTTTGGTCACGGTAGATCGAGTGGACCACGTTTCCCGAAAGCCCGTCCTGTCGGGTAAGGTTTTGGAACACTTTGCCGTCGTATCGGCTCACCCCGCCCCCTGCCGTCCCGAACCAGAGATGCCCCGCCGCGTCCTGCCGGATGGCTAAGATATCGTTGGCAGCCAGCCCATTTGCCGTCGTAAAGGAAGTCCACACCTGTCCGGTATACCGGGATACGCCCTCGTTGGTTCCGAACCACAACGCACCGCTGTCATCCTGCACCATCAGCCGTACTTGATCGTGTATCAGGCCGTCTTCTTTTTTGAAGGTGGCCCAGTTACTGCCATCGAACCGGTTAAGTCCTCCGTTTGTGCCAAACCACAACGTACCGTCGGTATCCTGAAACACCACTTGGACAAAATCGCTTGCCAGTCCGTCGAGTGTGGAATAGGTGCGCCAGCCGTTGCCGTCGTAGACGCTTGCGCCACCGTCGGTGCCAAACCATATATTACCGTCCCGGTCTTGAACGATCGACTGAACAAATGCACCGCTCAGACCGTCACCGCTCGTCATCCACATACAGGATGTGAGGTTTTTCAGGACGGATCAAATTCATCGGGACGACTCCTATAAGCAAGACCGGAAACCAGGTGTTTAAGACCGTGCAGCAACGACCGTTATACGCCGTCAACCATCCTCAAGACCGCCGACGTAGGTTTAATTTATAACCGAAGAAAGGCAAGTCAAAGCAAATCTGCGACAGCGTTAGAGCCGAATGGCTTTCCCGTCGGCAAGCGATGCGTCTATCGCCAGCGTCACGGCAAGCGATTTGATGCTGTCCCCGTAAGGAGACCGGATCGCCGAGCCGTCCCCGGATTCTACCGCCGCCAGAAACAGGTCGCTTTCCCGTTGATAAGGGTTGTTTTGCATAGGGTAGGTGGTCGTTTTTCCGACCTCCTCCACGATCAGCTTGCCTGTGCCGATCTTTACGGTAAGACCGCGTGTCAAAATGTGTATCTCCGCGCCGTAGCCCTGATCCACCACACACGACGACAGAATCGTCGCGACCGCACCGCTTTCGAAGGTCAACGAAACGCTGGTGGCGTCTTCCACGTCGTAGCCGGGCATATCGTACACCAGTCCACGCGAGGCCGCCGCGTAGACCGTTGTCACCTCTCCCATCATATATCGCGCAATGTCAAAGACATGGGTTGTCTGCTCGACCGCCTGACCGCCCGACTGCGCCTTGACACGCCACCATGGAACACCCGGCGTGCCGCCGATCCAGTACCCGATGGCCAACGCCGGACGACGCCCCGCCAGTATTTCCTTGGCGCGGTCCGTGCTGTCCATGTACCGCCAGTTGTACCCCACGCAGGTGATCAGACTCTTTTCCGCAATGCTGTCTGCGATCTTCCGCGCCACGTCTAGGTCGGTAGAGAGGGGTTTTTCGACAAACAACGCCAGCCCCCGGTCGATCACCGCATGTTCCGGATCCCCGTGCGAAAAAGGAGGCAAACAGACATACACGGCATCCAACTCTTCTTTGTCGAGCATCTGGCGGTAGTCGGTATATGCCCGACCGCCAAACCGAGTCGCCGCCGCTTTTGCCCGATCTTCCACGACATCCGAAAAAGCGACCAACTTGGCCCTTGCAATCCCGGGAAGTTGATTGAAATGATGGTTGGCAATACCGCCCGCTCCGATAAAACCGATACGAACCGCCATGTTCGGATCTCCGATGTAAAAAGATGAGAGAAAAAAGGAAAAACCGTTTCCGGCCCGAGGTTCGAAAATGTGCGTCTATAGCACGACGAAATCCGTCCGAAAAGCTCGGTCCACTCGAATGATAACGACCGTAACGTCGTCTCGTTGTGGCGCGTCTGCGGTAAACCGCCTGAGCGCCTGCGTCAAACATTCCTTGATTTCGTCCGCCGAAAGTCCCGGACACGTCTTGACGACTTGTTC
>Ga0194132_10003319_pt1 | contig 28782 bp, 24 predicted proteins | sample TA2KigOf80mmetaG_FD_148612 | JGI IMG/M metagenome (GOLD analysis project Ga0194132, IMG submission 148612) | Freshwater microbial communities from Lake Tanganyika, Tanzania - TA2015054 Kigoma Offshore 80m | ecosystem: Environmental > Aquatic > Freshwater > Lake | place: Tanzania: Lake...
CAGGCGCGCATTTGGACCACGCCGTCGCGGACCGCATCCTCGACCCCGCGCGCGGCGGCGCCGGCGGTCTGGGATAGAATGGGTTGCGGGATCAGCGCGCCGATCGCGACCACCGCGCAGACGAGAAGGCCCGCGCGCTGCGAGCGTCCGACCGGCGGGCGGCGAATCAGCGGGTAGAGGACCCAGGCGAGCGCCGAGATCCAGACCCCGATCAGCGCCAGGCGGATCGCGGTGAAGACACAGCGTTCACGGACGCTGTCGATCGCGAAACTGCGCACGCCGAACGTGCCCGCGATGGCGCTGTTGTGGATCACGACCTGCTGGCGGACGATGATCGGGTCCATCGGCACCACGATCGCGTGACGGCGCCATTCGCTCGGCGCGGTCAGATCGGCGACGATATGCGGCAGATGGCCGAGATTCTTGCCCGAGGCATCGAAATTGAACAGCGTGACGCGGGCGTGATGCCAGCGACCCGACGGCGACACGAGACCGTCCGCCCGGACCTCGACCGAGACCCGCACCAGATCGTACGGAAAGTGCTTCGGCAGGTTGAGCACGAGATAGCTGTTGCGCTGCCCGGGCACAGGTTCGAGGAACGCGACCGAGGGATCGGCGCGGAGAATGGAAACGCCGGCCGGGCTCGCAAACCAGGGGCCGCCGACGAAGCTCGGGGTGAGGTTGGACCGCTCCGTCGCGTAGCGGAAATCGGTTGCGAAGAAGAGGAGACCGGTCACCGCACAGAGGACGAGGACGACGAAGACGCGCGCCCGTGCCGGCGTGCCGGCAAGATAGCTGCCGATGGTGCGTGCGAGGTCGATCGTGTCCGACATCGGGAAGCGGTCTCGCGCCGTCGCGAGCGATGAGCTCCGAGGCTAACCCAACATGGTTGTCGGAACGTAGCCTTCAGGCGGAGCAGGGCTGGCCGAGACGCGGTTCCGACCGCCACAAGGCTTCGAGATAGCCGGGGTTGCGCCGCCAATAGGCGAGGACCCGCGCCGCCTCGCCGGTGCCGAGCTGGGCGAAGACCCGCTCCGCGGCGGCGAGCTCCTCGCGGGCGCCGTTGAGGGTCGCGTAGCGGGCGAGGCGGGTCAGGCGGGCGATCACCGAGAAATGGCCGAGCGACAGGCCGACCGAGCGCGCCAGCGCGGCGAGCCCCTCCCCGCCCGGCTCGAACACGAGGCGGCGGACGAGCCCGACCCGGAGCCCGCCGAGGCGCGCGAGCGCGGCCACGAACAGCGGCACCTCGCCGGCCCGCAACAGGCCGACGACCAGGTCGGGCGACAAGAGCCCGGCCGCGGCCGTGGCCTCGATGAAGCGGCGACAGCCGGCGTCGGGTCCGGCGCGTTCGGCCTGGGCGGCGAGCGCCTCGACCACGGCCGCCTCGAGCGCATTGTCGATGTCGGTCTCGTCGACGCTGCGGTCGGCCAGCATGGCGCGCCGGAGCGTCGCCGCGAGACCCCAGTAGAGGCGCCGCACGAGCGCCGGATCGAGATCGGCGGCGTCGATGGTCGGGTTGTCGTAGGTATCGACGCGTCGAGCGCGGCGGACGAGATAGGCGTTCAGTCCCTCGACCACCGCCGGTCCGGCGGCCTGCAGGATCGCGAACAGCGCATCGGCGTGCGAGCCGGCGGCCGCATCGCGCGGCTCGCCCAGCTCGTGGCGCTTGAGCGCTCGCTCCAGGCGGTCCTCGATCCGCCGCTGCTCGACCTGCTCGATCAGCTCGAAGTCGCGGAGCATGCCCGAATCGAGGAGCCGGCCATAGGGATCACCCGGCTCATCGCCGGCGAGCCCGCGGCCGACCGCGCGGGCGAGGCTCGGGCGCTCCGCCTGGGTGCGATCGAGATGGCGGACGATCGCGCCTTGAACCTCGTCCGCCAGACGGCGCAGCATGCTGATCATCTGCGACCGGTCGCGATCGGAGAGCCCGTCCGAGACCTCGCCCGAGGGCGCATTGAGCGCCTCCGCGATACGGGCACGGTGGCGGCGCATCGCCTCGGCATGTGCGCGCCCGCGCTGGACGAGATCGCGCGCCGTCGCCGTGGGGACGGCAAGGTGGCCGTTGGTCATCGCATGCCTCGCGGCCGCGCCGCCCAAGGCCGCCCGCCGATGTTCACCGCGCGCGCGTCGGCACCGCGCCGACGGGTCGACGCCAATCGGGGACCTGTGTCGCACCGAGCCGCGGCCATGGACCAAACAAGATACGGGCTTTGCCGCTCATGCAATGGCGCCGAAATCCCACCGCGGCGTCACTGTCTGACGGCAGAGAACGGCAGCGAGGAACGCAAGAACCGTGCCATTGTGACAAATACGTATCTTTTCAAGGCGCTAACGGCGGCGTCCGCGAAGAGCCGCGGGGCACCTGTAAAGGATTCCGACACAGAGTGGTTAAGGTCCCGACCGGCTCCGCCGCCGCGGTCAGGAACGCCTGAACCGCGGCATGACCTTCTCGCCGAACATCCGGATCGAGCGCTCGGCGTCGGCGTGCGAGATGGTGTTGAAGTTGACCTGAAGCGAGGCATCGTCGATCCCGCCGACCGCTTCGTCATAGGCCTGGATGCGCTCGATCAGTTCATCGGGCGTGCCGACCCAGGCCGCGCCCTTGGCAACCTGGGTCTCGAAGGTCTCCTTCGACAACGCCTCGATCATCTTGTCGTAGCCCTTGTAGTCCTTCGACGACGAGCCCTTGGTCCAGTCGGACGCCGCGGCGACGAGCGATTTGAGGTAGCGGTTGAGCGGTTCGCGGGCGATACGGATCGCCTCCGCCCGCGTCGGCGCGCAATACATGTGGAAGGCGAGCATCAGGCGGCCATTCCCCGGATGGCCGGCCTTCCGCCATGCCGTGCGGTAGGCCTTGGCGAGCTCGTTCATCGCGCCGCCGGCGATCGGGATCGCCATGATGTAATTGCCGGCGCGGCCGGCCTTCTCGAACGATTCGGGCGTCTGGAACGCGGCGGTCCAGAACGGCATGCGCGGGCGCTGCGTCGGGCGCGGCAGCGAGGTGACGTTCTTGAAGCTGTGGAAGCGGCCGTCCATCGAGACGTTCTCCTCCTCGAGGAGACGGCGGACCTGCTCCATGCCCTCGTCGAAGCGGGCGATGCTCTCGTCGAGGCTGACGCCGAAATGGCGGAACTCGTGCGGCAGGAAGGCGCGCGCGAAGCCGAGCTCGAGCCGGCCATTGGTGATCGCGTCCAGCATTCCCGCCTCGCCCGCGATCTTGAGCGGGTGGTTGAAGGCCGGCAGCACCGCGCCGACGACGAGCCGGGCACGCTTGGTCCGTTGCGAGGCCGCCGACAGAAACACCATCGGATTCGGGCTGTAACCGCCATAGGGCTCGAAATAGTGCTCGACCGTGCGGACGTGGGTGAAGCCGTACTCGTCGCAGAGGCCGACCAGCGCCAGCGATTCGAGGAAGTACTCGTCCGCGGTCTTCACGTCCGGACCGACGTCCGGGAAGAACTGCATTCCGAATTCCATGGCTCGACTCCCCTCTCTCGCCGCGCTGAGCGATCGGTCAGGGTCCGGACTGTACAGGACGTATTAATCCGTGTACAGAGTATTTTCCGGCCGGAGGAGACGTTCTTGCCACGACGACCGAAACGCGCCGAGACGGTTGCAGAGGCACCCTTCGACCTCCGGAGCGCGCCCGGACATCTCTTGCGCCTCTGCCAGCAGCGCGCGGTCGAGCTCTTCGTCGCCGAGGTCGGCGAGGACGGGCCGACGCCCCGCCAATACGCGGTGCTCGTGACGATCGCCGGATCGCCCGGCCTCAGCCAGACCGACCTCGTCCGCGCCACCGGCATCGACCGCTCGACGCTGACCGAGATCATCCGCCGCCTGGTCCGCAGAGGTCTGGTGACGCGGCGGACCGCGGCGGACCAGCGCGCCAACGCGCTCGTGCTGACCTCGGCCGGCCAGACGATGATCGAGACCGTGACGCCGCTCGTCGAGCGCGCGCAGACACGCATCCTCGAGGCGATCCCGCCGCGCGAGCGTGCCGCCGCGATCCGCCTCCTCGAGCGCCTCGCCGACGGCGCGACAGCCGATCAGCCGGCCGGGAAGACGATCCCCTGGGCGAGCGGCAGATCGCGAGAGTAGTTGATCGTGTTGGTCGCGCGCCGCATATAGGCCTTCCACGAATCCGATCCCGATTCGCGCCCGCCGCCGGTCTCCTTCTCGCCGCCGAACGCACCGCCGATCTCCGCCCCGCTCGGGCCGATATTGACATTGGCGATGCCGCAATCGCTGCCGACCGCCGACAGGAACGTCTCCGCCTCGCGGAGGTCGTTGGTGAAGATCGACGAGGCGAGGCCCTGCGGCACCGCGTTCTGCAAGCCGATCGCCGCATCGAGCGTCCGGTAACCGAGGACATAGAGGATGGGTGCGAAGGTCTCATCGGCGACGATCGAGGTCTGCGCGGGCATCTCGACGATCGCGGGGCGGACATAATAGGCATCGGGGTGACGCGCGGCCGCGACCCGTTCGCCGCCGTGCACCGTGCCGCCGTCGCGCCGCGCGCGCGCAAGCGCTGCGGCCATCGCTTCGAAAGCGCGGGCATCGATCAGCGGGCCAACCAGCGTGCCGGGATCGAGCGGAGAGCCGATCGGGATCGAGGCATAGGCGGCGACGAGGCGGCGGCGGAGCGCGTCACGCACGTCCTCGTGCACGATGAGACGGCGGAGCGTGGTGCAGCGCTGCCCGGCGGTTCCGACTACGGCGTACAGGATCGCGCGCACCGCGAGGTCGAGATCGGCAGACGGCGCGATGATCATCGCGTTGTTGCCGCCGAGCTCGAGAAGCGCGCGGCCGAGCCGTGCCGCGACGGCTTGGGCGACCGCGCGGCCCATCGGCACGCTGCCGGTCGCGCTGACGAGCGGCAGACGCCGGTCGGCGGCGAGCGCGGCGTCGAGCGACCCGCCGCCGATCGCGACCGAGGAGAGACCGTCGGGCGCTCCGCCGAACTCATGCACGGCCCGCTCGAACAGGGCCTGGCAGGCGAGCGCGGTGAGCGGCGTCTTCTCCGACGGCTTCCACACCACCGGGTCGCCGCACACGATCGCGATCGCGAAATTCCACGACCAGACCGCGACGGGGAAATTGAAGGCGGAGATGACCCCGATCGGGCCGAGCGGATGCCAGGTCTCCATCATCCGGTGGCCGGGCCGCTCGGAGGCGATGGTGAGACCGTAGAGCTGGCGTGACAGCCCGACGGCGAAGTCGCAGATGTCGATCATCTCCTGGACCTCGCCGAGCCCCTCCTGGAGGATCTTGCCGTTCTCGATCGTGACGAGCCGGCCGAGCGCGGCCTTGTTGCGGCGGAGCGTCTCGCTGAACAGGCGGATGAGCTCGCCCCGTCGCGGGGCCGGCACGGTCCGCCAGGCGGCGAACGCCGCCGCGGCGCGGGCGATCTTGGAATCGAGCCCGCGCGCATCGTCGGTCGCGACGCGGGCGATCTCGGCGCCGTCGATCGGCGAACGCACAGCGAGATCGCCCACCCGGAGCCGCGCCGGATCGAGGCCGAGCGCGGCGAGGAGTTCGTCGTTGTTCATGGCGTCGCGCTCCCGTGATCGTTGCGGTAGTAGCGGCCGAAGCGGTTGGCGAGAAACTGCTGCAGGGGCACGTCCTCCTGGCGGAGGAATCCCGAGGCCGGCAAGACGCCTTCGCGCAGGAGATCGACCATCACGCAGAGCGCGGAGGCGGTGGTGAGCTGGATCGCACTCCACGGCCGGCCGTTGATCTCCTGGCCGTAGACCTTGTTGACATAGGATTTCTGCGTCAGGCGGCCGGCCTGGCGACCGGTCACGGTCGCGAACACGAGAACGACGTCCTGGAGTGTCACCGGGATCGCGTATTCGAGCACGTCCTTCAGGAGTTCGCGCCGCTCGCCGAGGCGGAGATCGTCGATCAGGAGCCGCATCCGGTCGCAGTGGCCCGGATAACGCACGGTCTTGTAGTCGAGCTCCTTGACCCGGCCCTCGAGGGTCTCGCACAGCGTACCGAGCCCGCCCGAGGTGTTGAACGCCTCGTAGGTGACCCCGTCGAGAAGGAACTGCTCGATCCCCTGCAGCGGCAACACTTCCAGCCGCCGCCCCTCGTGGATGACCTCGCACGGGTTGCAGTACTCGCTGATCAGCCCGTCGGTGCTCCAGGTCAGATTTTAGGTGAGCGCGTTGGTCGGGAACTGCGGCAGCGCGCCGACACGCATGCGGACCGCATCGAGCGATGTGAACTCGCGCGCGAGCGCCGCCGCGGCGATCGAGATGAAACCGGGCGCGAGCCCGCACTGGGGCATGAACACCGTTTCCGCACCATCGGCCATCTCGCGAACGGCGCGCGTCGTCTTCACGTCCTCGGTCAGATCGAAACAATGGAGGCCGACGGCGCGCGCCGCCGCGGCGACGGTCGGGTTGAGATGGAACGGCAGCGCGCTCACGACCGCATCGTGTCCGGTCATCGCCTTGGCGAGCGCGTCGCGGTCCTCGACATCGATCCGCACGCTGCGGACATCGTGGCGATGGATCGCTCCGAGCAAGCGCGCGTCGCGATCGGCGACGGTGAGCTCGAAATCGCCGCTCGCGCCGAGGAGCTCGGCGATGGCCGCGCCGATCTTGCCGGCACCGAGCAGAATGATTCGGTCCAAGATTTTCCTCCGCCTGTGGAGACTCAGCGGCCGAAGAGACGGCGCAGCGGGTCTACGGGATTGACCTCGCGCGGGATGACCCGCTCGATCGTCTCGAGCGCCTTGCCCGGCAAGGACGGCACGCCGATCTCGAGGCCCGGCGCGAAGGTCGGATCGTCGAGCGAGCCGCTGACGATGATCGGGATATTGACGCCGAGGAGCGCATCGGAACGATTGCACGCCTGGGCGGTGCCGAGGAGCTTGGGATCGATCCGGTAGTGGAGCGTGCGGGGCGGCAGATTGATCGTGCCGTTGCCCTCGAACGACATCGGCGAGGACGTCATGACGAGATCGTTGTTGACGAGCACACCGTTCGTGACGCGGAAGCTGCCGGCGAGCCGGGTGAAGCTGGTGCGCGCGGTGTTGTTCTCCCCACCCGAGAAAGCCGCCGCGACATTCCGCGCCATCGCGAAGAGGTCGAGGCCGCGGATCGCACCATTGACGACGGTGATGCGCCCTTGGCCGCCGAGCCGGCCGACCATGGCCGCCTCGCTGCCGCCCGCGGTGCGGAGCTCCACCGTGCCGCTCGCCGTGCCCTCGAGGTCCTCGACGCCAGCGGCATCGCGCAGAAGCTGATAGGCGTTGACGCCCGCGAACGTGGCGCGGAGGTCGATCGCCGACTGGGCGCCCGTCGCATCGAGCGCGAGGCGCGCCTCGGCACTGCCGCCTTAGAGCGCGGCCTCCTTCACATCGGCGACGAGCCGCCCCTCGCGCAGGACGACCGCGGCGGCGACGCGACCGGTCTTGACCGCATCGATCGCGAGCGCGCCGATCCCGACCGCGAGATCTAGGTCGACGGCATCGAGCGCCGGCGGGCGGATCGGCATCGTGTTCCACCCCTGACGGCCTGGCCGTGCGGACGCGCTCGCCGGCGTGGTCGCCGGCGCGCGAAAAGCGGCGAGGTCAACGCGCTCGATATCGAGCCTGCCGGAGACCGCGGGGCGGACGCCGCCGGTCGCGATCCGGAGATCGCCGGTCGCGCGGAGCGTCTCGAGTGCGAGCATCGCCTTGGCGAGCGCGACCGACTGGCGGGCGACCGCGACCTCGATTTCGAACGCGACGTTGCCGAGCCCGCGGAGCTCCTTGGCGAGGGCGATGCCGAGCCATTCCGCGACCGCGCGCAGCGAGGCGGCGCGCGCGACGAGGCGGCCGGCCATGACCGTCTCCGCCGCCGGCGAGAGGGTGCCCGCATACTCCGCGGTCAGCGGTCCGGCGATGGCGATCGCGAGCGAGCTCGCGCGCCCTTCGATCAGCGCACCGAGCTCGCCGATCTCGACCCGGAGGTCGATCTTCCGGTCGTTCCAGACCGCGCTGCCCCGCGCCTCGGCCGGTCCGTCGAGCGTCGGCGCGGCGATGACGAGATCGAGCGCGCTCGCCTGATGCATCGTGCCGGCGCGCCGATCAATGAGGACGACGCGGCCGTCGTGGACCTCGATGTCGGAAAGAGCGAGGCCGGCGGGGAGACCCGCCGCCCCCGCGCCGGGCTCGCGCCGGGCGCGGCAGGGCGCGTCGCCGAGAAGTCCCAGCTCTGCCGCCCGTCGTCGGTGATCTCGAGCGCGAAGACGGGACGGATCATCGCGAGCTCGGTCACGACGACGCGTCGCGACAGAAGTGGCCACAGCTCGAGACCGAGCCGCAGCTCGTCGATGTCGAGGAGATTGGGGATGCTCATATCCGGCGCGCTGGCGAGCCGCACCGCCCGCGCGCGGGCCTCGATCCGCGGAAAGACCGAGATCGAGAATTCGTCCCCGATCGCGAGCCGGCGTCCGGTCGCGCGCTCGACCTCGGCCTCGACGAAGCGCTGCACGGTGGTGGCCGGCAGCACGAACGGCGCCAAGAGCACGATGACAACCACCGCGCCGATGGCGCCGCCGAGCCACGAGAGGATCTTCCGCATGGCGTACCTCCCCCGACGAGGGCCGGGCTCCAGTCTAGATCATGCGTCCGCCGATCGTCGGCGGGAATTGCGTCCGAACTCGATCACAACGGCGCCGATCCGGCCCGCCGACCGCCGGTCACAGCATGCCGCTCCACCGCAGCGAGGCGATCATCGAGGTCTGGAGCAGGAACTGGTAGGTCGCGGCCGGGTCGGCGGCCATGCGGCGGAGCTCGTCGAGACTGCGCCGGCGCACCTCGGGCTCGCGCTCCTCGAGGAGGCGCTTGTTGCGCTCGGTGATCGCGTTGATCGCGTTGATCGCCTCCGGCCGGCGTTGCGCCTCGTAGCCGTCGAGCAGCGCATCGTCGGCCTCGCCATGCCACACGCGCGACAGACGATCGGTGAGGCTCAACGCGTCGTGGAGCCCGCCGTTGAGGCCCATGCCGCCGAGCGGATTGTTGATGTGCGCGGCATCGCCGGCGAGGAACGCGCGCCCGCGGCGATAGCTGTGCGCGACGCGCTGGCTGACCCGGTAGATGCCGCGCACGATGATCTCGTAGGGCTCGGCGCGCGGCAGGAGGTTCTGCAACGCGTTCTGGATGTAGCCGTCGGTGATGGCGTCGGGCGCCTCGACGCTCGGGTCGACCGGCATGATGATCCGCCACATGTCGGGGATCTGGAGGAGGAGATACCACTCGACCGGATCGGCGGTGTAGTTGACGGAGCAGATGCCCGGCATCGCCGCCTTGAAATCGAACCGGGTGCCCGATACGAGGAAATGCTCCGGGTGCGTGTAGCCGTCGAAGGGTATGTCGAGGAGCTTGCGTACGGTCGAACGGCCGCCGTCCGTCCCGATCACGAAATCGGCGCCGATCGTCGTCCGCCCCGCCGGCGTCTCGACCGTCGCCGTCGCGCCGTCGTCGTCGACGGCGAGATCGACGACGCGATGGGAGAAATGGAGCGCGGTGCCCGGCACGCGCGCGATCTCGCCGTAGAGGAACCCGGTCAGCTTGAACTGCTCGCACTGCACCCGATAGGGATAGCGCGTGTCGCCGGACAGCATCGAGAGATCGAACTCGGCGACCGTCCCCTCGTTGCGGTCGCGGTACTGCCAGACCGGGCATTTGAGCCCGTTGTCGAGCATGAAGCGCGTCGCACCGCAGTCCTCGAGGAGATCGAGGGTCGGCGGATGGATGGTCGAGGCGCGATAGTCGATGACGAGCTCGGGCTCGGCCTCGAGCACGGTGACAGGCACGCCGCGACGGGCGAGGAGAAGGGCCGCAAGCGAGCCCACCGGGCCGCCGCCCACGATCAGCACCCGGTCGTGCTTCCACCGCCCCGCCACGCGTTCCTCCGTCGTCGCCTCGCGCATGATCGCCGTTTTGGCGCGACCGTCAATCGGGCCTCGTGCTAGCTTCGCCCCCGCGATGAGACAGAATGCCGCCGCGACGGCCGGGCGAACCCGGCACGATATGCGCGTCTGCCGGGCACCGGGGCGCTGCCCGGGCCTCTGGTGCCGCCTGTGGCGTCGCTGTTTCCAGGAAGAGGCGGCGTGAGGCGCGCATGGCGGACCAGTCGATCCGGGGCTATCTCGCGAATCTCGAGCAGCGCGGCGAGATGGTGCGCATCGCCAAGGAGGTCGATCCGCTCACCAACCTGACCGCGGTGGGCTGGAAGGCCTATGACCGGCTCGGCAAGGGCACGCTGTTCACGAACGTCAAAGGCTATCCCGACTGGCAGGTCGCCAATCAGATCCTGACCGACCGGCGCAAATGGGGCATTGCGCTCGGCGTCGACGAGCATGAGGTCGTCGCGACTTTCAACGAGCGCATCCGGAAGCCGGTGCCCCCCGTCACGGTCGCGCGCGCCGCCGCGGCGTGCAAGGAGGTCGTCGCTACCGGAAAGGACGCCGATCTCCGCACCATCCCGGCGGTATGGACGTCGGAGGACGATCCCGGTCCCTACATCGCCGCCGGCATGGCGGTGATCCGCGATCCCGAGACCGGGCTCCGCAACATGTCGATCCACCGCCAGCAGATCATCGGCCCCGACCGCACCGGCTATCTGATCTGCCCGCGCCAGATGCTCCGCATCTACCAGAAATACCAGGCGCGCAAGGAGCCGATGCCGGTCGCGATCGCGATCGGGGCGCACCCGGCGATCTATTTCGCCGCCGCCTTCACCGCACCGATGGGCATCGACGAGGTGAGCCTCGCCGGCGCCCTCCTCGGCGAGCCGGTGCGGATGGTGAAGTGCGAGACCGTCGACCTCGAAGTGCCGGCCGAGGCCGAGATCGTGCTCGAGGGCTATGTCCCCTATGACGAGGCGGTCGAGGAAGGCCCGTTCGGCGAGGGCTCCGGCGGCTACGCGATGGAGGGAACGACGCCGGTGTTCAAGCTCACGGCGATCACGCGGCGGAAGAAGCCCGTGTTCTACGCCATGCAGTGCGGCGCACCGATGACGGACGCCCAGGCGATCGTCTCGACCTCGGTCGACATGCTTCTCTGGGACCACCTCAAGAACGTCGAGGGCGGGCTCGATCTCCTCGACGTGCGCTGTCTCGGCGTGTCGGGGCTGATGACGGTGATCATCAAGCTCCGCCCGCGCGTCGAGGGCCAGGCGAAGACGGCCTGCATGGCGGCGCTCTCGGGCCCGCAGATGCATCCCAAGATCGCGATCGCGGTCGACGAGGACATCGATGCCGGCGATCTCCGCCAGGTGTTCTGGGCGATGACGACGCGGGTCGATGCCGGCAAGGACGTCATCCGCCTGCCCAACATGCGCGTGTGGTCGCTCGACAACATCTCGGACATCGTGCCCGGCCAGAGCGCGATGTACCGGCTCGGCACCAAGATGATCATCGACGCGACGATGCCGGTCGGCGCGCGCGCCCGGTTCGCCAAGGCGATGCCGCGCAATTTCGACGCCGTCGATCTGGCGAAGTTCCTCGTCTGATGACGTGACCGACGCGCTACGCTCCGAGGCCGTCACGCGGCGCGAGGCCGCGGTTCTCCTCGTTCTCCTCGTCCTGATGTGGGGGACGAGCTTTCCCCTGATCAAGTCGGCGTTCGCCTACATGCCGCCCTTGTGGTTCGCGGCGACGCGGATGGGGACGGGCGCGGCGTTCATCTTCCTCCTCCTCTGGTGGCGCGGACGGCTCCGCGTGCCGAGCCGCGCCGACGCGCCGGTGCTGGTGAGCGTCGGCATCGGCATGATGACGTGCTTCCCCGCGCTCACCCATTCCGGGCTGTTCTTCGTCGATTCGGGGCGTGCGACGCTTCTCGCCTATCTGACGCCGCTCTGGGTGACGCCGGCGGCGATCGTGCTCCTCGGCGAGCGGCTGACCGCGCTCAAGGCGGCGGGGCTCGTGCTCGCCGTCGGCGGCCTTCTGGTCCTGTTCCATCCCGGGGAATTCGACTGGTCCGACCGCGACGTCGTGATCGGCAACGGGATCCTCTTGTTCGGCTCGATGGTGTGGGCGTGCACGATCCTCCACGTGCGCGCGCATCGCTGGTCGCTCGGCCCGCTCGAGCTCGTCCCATGGCAGCTCCTGATCGCAACGGTGCTTCTCTCCGCCCTCGCCGCCGTCATCGAGGGCGGCACGGGCCACGGCTGGGACCTCTCCTTCCTCGCGCTCGTCCTCTATTGCGGACCGGTCGCGTCGGTCTACACGGTGTTCGGCTCGACCACGGTCAACCGGGCACTGCCCGCGATCACGACCGCGCTCGCCTATATCGCGACCCCGGTCATCGGCTATGCCGCCGGCATGGCGATGCTGGGCGAGCGGCTGACGCTGTTGGCGCTTCTCGGGCTCGGGCTGATCGTCCTCGGGCTCAGCGCCGTCGCGTGGTCGGAATCGCGCGAACGGGGCGGCTAGTTCGCGCGCGGCCCCCTCGGCTATGATGGCTCCGGCCGCTCGATCGGGGAGATTCGCGATGTATAGCTGGCGCGCACGCATCGGCATGCTGTTGCCGTCGTCCAACGCGGCCTGCGAGCCGCAGATCCAGAAGATGCTGCCCGACGGCGTGACGTTCCACACGACGCGGCTCCGCCTCCTCGATTCGAGCGAGGAGTCGGTGCGCGGCATGACCGAGCGGCTCGAGGAGGGGGCGAGCCTCCTCGCCGACGCCGGCGTCGATCTGATCGTGTTCCACTGCACCGCGGTCACCATGTACCGGCCGGGCATGGACGACGAGATCATCGCCCGCATCACCAAGGCAACCGGCAAGCCCGCGACGGCAACCTCGAAGGCGGTGCTCGAGGCGTTCAAGGCGCTCGGCGTCCGTCGCGTCGTGCTGACCACGCCCTACAACCAGTCGACCAACGACCGCGAGGTGGCGTTCCTCGAGAGCCACCAGATCAAGGTCTTGAGCGAACGCGGCTACGATGTGCCGAGCAAGGACGGCGGCATGATGAAGGTCGATCCCGGCGACTGGTATCGCCGCGTCTCGGCGCAGAAGGACGACACGACGGACGCCTATTTCGTGAGCTGCACCGCGATCCGCTCGGCCGAGGTGATCGAGCCGATCGAGCGCGATTTCGGCAAGCCCGTCGTCACCTCGAACCAGGCGATGGTCTGGCACGCGCTCCGCAAGACCGGCGTCAAGGAGCCGGTCGCGGGCTATGGCCGCCTGTTCGCGGCCTGAAAGCGCGCCTACTCGCGAAACGACGGGTCGAGCCGCTCGGCGAGGCGGAGACAGGCCGGCCAGTCTTTGCCGCCGGCGAGGTTGGCGGCATTCTCCTCCGCCTGCTTCCGCGCATACTCGCAGGCCGCCTCATCGGGCAGCACGATATTGTCGATCCCGGCCGAGAGCGCCGCGATCTGGCCGCGGCACGCCGTCTCGAGAAAATGGTGCAGCACGAAGGCCTCGGCGATCGAGCGGCCGCACACCAGGACGCCGTGGTTGCGGAGCATCATCACCATCTTGTCGCCGAGGTCCTTCTCGAGGACGCCGCGCATCGCGTAGTCGAACTCGAAGCCCTTGAAGTCGTGGTAGACGATCTGCTTGTAGAAGCGCATCGCGTGCTGGTTGATCGGCAGGAGCCCGTGCTTCTGCGACGACACGCCCATGTTGGCGACGGTGTGGGTGTGGAACACCGCGCTCACGTCACGGCGCGCGTTCAGCATGCCGGCGTGGATGACGAGCCCGCCCCCGATCAGGTTCGGGTAGTCGCCGCCGACCGGCTTGCCCTCGAGGTCGTATTTGAGGAGCGACGACGCCGTCACCTCCTCGAACATCGCGGCATAGGGCTTGATCAGGATGTGCTCGGGCGCATCCGGCACGCGCGCCGAGAGATGATTATAGGTGAGGTCCTGGACGCCGTAGTGGGCCAACAGCCGGTGGGCGGCGGCGAGATCGACGCGTGTCTTCCATTCCGCCTCGCTGACCTGGTCGCGAACTCGGCTGTTGGTGGTGACGACGCGTACGCTCATGACGGCCTCCTGGACAAAGCAACGGGCGGCACAGACTGACCGCCCGCCGCCGGCGCGTCAACCCGGCGTCCTCATTCGCGGATGGCTTCGCGCGTCTTCTTGAACGCGGGCAGCAGCACCGCGACGAGGAGGATCGCGGCGAGGACCAGGAACCCCGCGCTGATCGGGCGCGTCACGAACACCGAGGCGTCGCCGCCCGAGAGGATCATGGCGCGGCGGAAATTCTCCTCCAGCATCGGGCCCAGCACGAAGCCGAGGAGAAGCGGCGCCGGCTCGCAGTCCAACTTGCGGAACGCATATCCGATCACGCCGAACAGCGCGATCATCATGACCTCGACCGGCGAGGCCTTGAGGCTGTAGGTGCCGATGCAGCAGAAGACGAGGATCGCCGGGAACAGGAACCGGTACGGCACCTTGAGGAGCTTCACCCACATACCGATCAACGGCAGGTTGAGCACCACCAGGAGCACGTTGCCGACCAGCATTGAGGCGACCATGCCCCAGAACAGCTCGGGCTGCTTGGTGATGATGCCCGGCCCCGGCGTGAGGCCGTGGATCATCATGGCGCCGATCATCAGCGCCATGATCGCGTTGGGCGGGATGCCGAGCGACAGCATCGGTATGAAGCAGGCCTGCGCGGCCGCGTTGTTGGCGGCCTCGGGGCTGGCGACGCCTTCGACGGCGCCCTTGCCGAAGCGTTCCGGCGCGCGCGCGATCTTCTTCTCGAGCGAATACGCCGCGAACGAGGCGACAGTCGGCCCGCTGCCGGGCAGGATGCCGAGGAGCGCGCCCAGCCCGGTGCCGCGGACCACCGCCGCCCAGGCGCGCCGGAGGTCCTCGCGCGTCGGCCACAGCCGCGCGATCGTCGCGGTGACGATGCCGCGACCGCGGGTCTGCTCGAGGTTGTAGATGATCTCGGCGACGCCGAAGAGACCCATCGCGACCGGCACGAAGCCGATGCCGTCATAGAGCTCGGAGATGCCGAGCGTAAAGCGCTGCTCGCCCGTCGTCACGTCGGTGCCGACCAGGCCGAGGAAGATCCCGAGCACGATCATCGCGACAGCCTTGAGGATCGAGCCATGCGCGAGGACCACCGCGGAAACGAGACCGAGCACCATCACCGAAACGTAGTCGGCCGACTGGAACAGGAGCGCGATCGAGGCGAGCGGCGGGCCGGCGAGGCCGATCAGGACGGTCGTCACCACGCCCGCGACGACGGACGCGAGTGCCGCGATCGCGAGCGCGGCGCCGGCGCGGCCCTGGCGCGCCATCTGGTAGCCGTCGATGCAGGTGACGACCGAGGAGGACTCGCCCGGCAGGTTGACAAGGATCGAGGTCGTCGAGCCGCCATATTGCGAGCCGTAGAAAACGCCCGCCAGCATGATCAGCGCGCCGACCGGGTCGAGATAGAACGTGATCGGGAGGAGAAGCGCGACCGTGGTCGTCGGTCCGATCCCGGGCAGGACGCCGATCAGCGTGCCGAGGATGCAGCCGATCAGGCAGAGGCCGATGTTCTCGACCGAGAACGCGACGGCGAAGCCGAGCGCGAGATTGCCGAGAAGCCCGTCCATCGGATCAGAGATAGACGCCGGGGACGACCGGCACGGCGAGGCCGAGACCCCAGCAGAACCCGACCACCACGGCCGTCGTGAGCGTGAGCGCGAAGACCGCGAGGGTGGCGATCGGCACCGGCTCGCCGGCGAAGGTCGCGACCAGGATCGCGACCAGGACCGCGGGCGCGAGACCGGCGATCCCGACCACGAGCGCGAAGGCGATGATCGAGACCGTGACGAAAAAGAGCGGCCGGACGGTCCATCGCTCGATTGCCGCGCCGCCGCGGATGACACCGCCGGCGGCGATCACGATCCCCATCGCGACGAGCGCGAGGCAAAGGGCGCGCGGCAAATAGCCTTCGCCCATTGCCTCCGGCGTGCCGACCGAGAGCGTGCGCCCCGCCCACAGCCCCGCCGCGCCGGACAGGACGAACAACGCGCCCGCCGCGACGTCGCGGTTGAGCCGCCCCGGCATGGACCGGGACGCGCTCAGTTCTTCTCGCGCACCTTGACCAGCCCCGCCTCCTTGAGGATCGGGTAATAGGCCACGTCGTCGGCCTTCCAGCGCTTCCAGGTATCGTCGATGCCGAGCGGGGCGACGGCGAACCCGGCCGCCTTGGCGCGGGCGACGAACTCGGGATCGCGTAGGGTCTCGAGGAACTTCGCCTCGAGGAACTTGAGCCGATCCGCCGGCATGCCGCGCGGGCCCGCGATCGACCGCCACGAGCCATAGAGGACGTCGAGGCCCTGCTCCTTGAACGTCGGCACGTCGGGCGCCATGAAGTGCCGCTCGGTCGCCGCGACGCCGAGGATGCGCGCCTTGCCCGACTTGTGGTGCTCGATGATGTCGGGTACCGGCACGGTCGCGACGTCGACCTCGCCGGAGAGGAGCCCGACGACGGTCGGCGCGAAGCCCTGGTAGGGCACGCGCGTCACCTTGATGCCGAACGCCTTCTCGTAGACCGCGATCGCGATGAAGGAAGAGCCGCCCGGCTGGTCGTTGCCGTTCTTGATCCGACCGGGGCTCGCCTTCGCCGCCGTGATGAGGTCGGGCACGGTCTTGAACCCGGTCTCGACGCGCGCCGAGATCGCGCCGGGGTCCTCGCCGAAGAACGCGATCGGCTGCAGCTCGTCGATCGTATTGGCGTTCGGGTTGTTGTACTGCGCGGCAATGCCGCCGTTCGAGAACATGCCGATCGTGTAGCCGTCGGGCCGCGCGCTCGCGATGTCCTTGTGGCCGAGCGCCCCGCCGGCACCCGGCTTGTTGACGACGACGACCGAGGTGCCGAGCTTCTTGCTCGCCGCATCGGCGACGAGCCGCATGCTCACGTCGCTGCCGCCGCCCGCCGGCCAGGCGACGATGAAGGTGATCGGCTTGTCGGGATATTTCTCCTGCGCGACCGCCGGCGCGCCGCACGCCAACGCTATCGCCACCATCGCCGTGAACGCGCCCAACGTGCTTCGCCCGCCGCGCATCATCGCCTCCCGTCTTTCGGATCGAGTTGTCGCGATCGAGGAAACAGCCGCGCGCGTCCCGGCGCAAGCCGTTTGTGCAGCCGTCGCCGATTGACGCGCCGCGCGGCGCGCCGGTAGGGTGCGGCGCGCTGCATTCGGATGGGATCATGGGGCTCGGAGACGAACTCGTCGTCGGCGTTTCGGTCAACAACGTCACCGGCATCACGGGCAGGCGGTACGACCTTCCCGACCTTCTCGCCTCGGCACGCGAGGCCGAGGCGATGGGCTTCGGCGCCATCTGGGTGCACGATGCCCAGTTCGGCCGCCGCACGGTCGCGGCCTACGACCCCGTGGCGGTGCTGGCGACGGTCGCCGGCATGACCCGCCGGCTCCGCCTCTGCACCGGGATCCTGGCACCCCGGGCCCGCAACGCGATCCAGCTCGCCCAGCAATGGGCGACGCTCGAGGCGCTGTCCGGCGGGCGGACGATTATGGGCGTCGGCCTCGGCGCCGGGACACCCGGCTTGGTCCACCGTCAGTTCGCGTCGCTGGCCGCGCTTCGCCACGACACCGCGCTCGATCCCGACCGACTGTTCGAGGGCCGGAGCCGACTGTTCGAGGAATGTCTCACCGTCATGCGGCGCCTCTGGGTCGAGGACAAGGTGAGCCATGAGGGAGCCTTCTATCGCTTCCGCGACATGACGCTCGGCGAGGCGCGGCCGCCCGCGATGCCGACCGTCCTCGTCGCCGCCGGCATCTATTACCCGGTCAAGCCCGGTGGCCCGGTCCACCACGCGTGGCAGGAGAAATACGCCGGCAAGTTCGTGTTCGGCCCCTACCGGCGGGTTGCCGATCTCGGCGACGGCTGGCTCACCAACCATCTCTCGCCCGAGGACTACGACCGCTACTGGGCGCGGATCGAGGACTATGCGCGCACGCAGCACCCCGGCCGCCGCTATCTCAAGGCGTTCAATTGTTTCGTCCACGTCGGCGACGACGAGCGCAAGGCGTGGGAGGCGGTGCGCGATCACCTGAACGAGTTCCACGGTCCGCCGATCGGCAACGACGTGGTCGACCGCTGGGCGGTCGCCGGCCCGGCCGAGAAGGTCGCGGACCGGCTCCAGGCCTATATCGACCGCGGCGTGACGATCTTCCAACTCGTGATCGGCTCGCCCGACCAGCTCGGCCAGATGCGGAAGATCGCCGAGGGCGTGCTGCCACGTCTCAAGGCGCCGCGTCGATGACCAAGCGTGCGATCGCAGGGTCCGAGCTCCCCTACCCCGACACGGTCTTCGCGTTGCCGGAGCTCCACTATCCCGACCGGCTCAACGCCGTCGCGGTCGCGCTCGATCGCGCCTCGTCGCAGGCGGGCGCGGATCGGCCGGCCTTCTTCCATCGCGGCCACATGATCAGCCACGCGGCAATCGCCGCATCGGTGCATCGCTGGGCGGCCGGGTTGCGGCGCGCCGGCATCGGCCCGGGCGATCGCGTGCTGTTGCGGCTCGCCGACGATCCCGACTTGGTCGCCGCCGTCCTCGCCGTGCAGGCGATCGGCGCGATCGCGGTGCCGACCTACATCCAGCTCAAGGCCGCGGATCTGCGCTACCGCGCCGAGGATACCGGTGCGAAGGCGATGATCGTCGCGGCCGATCTCCTCGACGAATGGCGTGACGTCGGCGTCAAGCTCGGCCCGTGGATCGCGACGCTCGTGACGCCGGCCGATCCGGCGGGCGGGTTCCGCGATCTCGCCGCGCTCATGCCGGCGTCCGCCGCGCCCGACTACGCCGACACCGGCGCCGACGACCCGGCGCTTATCCTCTACACATCGGGATCGACCGGGGCGCCGAAGGGCACGGTGCACAGCCACCGCGACATCCTGGCCGGTGTCGACAGCTATTGGCGCTACTGCATCCAGGCCGGTCCCGGCGACGTGGTGGCGGGGCCACCCGCGATCCCGTTCGCGCTCGGCTTCGCGTTCTTCATCTACTACCCGTTGTGCACCGGATCGTCCGCCGTTCTCGAGCCCGACAAGAGCCCGGAGGCCGCGCTCGCCGCGGTCGAGCGCCACGGCGCGACGATCTTCGTTGCCGTCGCCTCTTATTATCCGCGCCTTCTCCGCCTGATCCGGGCACGCGGCGCGATGCCGCCGAGCCTCCGCATGACGCTGACCGGCGGCGAGCCGTTATTGCCCGAGGTCGAGGCCGCGTGGCGCGAGACGACGGGGCTCGCGCTCGAGCAGTTCCTCGGCACGACCGAACTCCTCCACATCTTCCTCGGCTACAGGCACGGGATCGACGCACCGCGCCGGGGCGCGATCGGGCGAGCGGTGCCGGGCTTCAGCGTGGCCGTGCTCGACCCCGAGACGCTCGCGCCCGTGCCGACCGGCGCGTCCGGCCTCCTCGCCGCCAGGGGGCCGACCGCCACCGTCTATTGGCGCAAGCCCGACGAGCAGCGGAAGGTCGTCCGCGACAATTGGAACGTGTTCCAGGATATCGTCACCGCCGACGCGGACGGCTTCATCCACTATGTCGGACGTCACGATGACATGATCGTCTCGGGCGGGTTCAACATCTCACCGGTCGAGGTCGAGACAGTGTTGATCCGCCACCCCGCCGTCATCGAGTGTGCCTGCGTCGGCGCGCCCGATCCGGCCGGCGGACGTCAGCACATCGTCAAGGCGTTCGTGGTCGCGCGCGAGCCGGTGACGGACGCGGATGCGCTCGCCGATGCGCTCCGGACGTTCTTCCGCGATCATGCGCCGGCCTACAAATGTCCGCGCGCCTTCGCATTCGTCGACGCGCTGCCGAAGACGACCAACGGCAAGATCCAGCGCTCGGCGCTCCGCGCGCTCGGCTGAGCGCGAACGCCGTCAGGACGACGACGCGCCCCGCTCCTTGATATCGCCGCGCGAACGGTGAATGCCGTCGGGCAGCGCCCATTCGGCGAAGTTCTCGGGCTTGGTCTCGAGCGCGCGGACCTTCCACTTCGGCGTGACGTGGTCCTCGTCTGCATAGTATTCGCAGGCGCCCCCCGCCGGGCTCTTCACATACCAGAAATAAGCCGACGACACCGGATGACGACCCGGGCCGATCTCGGTCTGCCAGCCCTGGCGCGTGATGTGGAGCCCGCCGCCGAACACCTCGTGGATGTCACGCACCATGAATGCGACGTGGTTGAGGTGGCCCTTGCCGTCGGCGCTCTTGATGAAAAAGAGATTGTGGTGGTTGCCCTCGCGCGCGCAGCGCATGAACACGCCGCGGCCCTTGTAGCGGTCTGACACCCAGAACCCGAGGCGCTTGGTGTAGAACCGCTCCATCGCGTCGACGTCGGGTGCGGTGAAGACGATGTGACCGAGCGTCTGCGGTATGGCCCGCTCGTAGATGGTCGAGCGGGTGTCGACCCGGGTGATCTTGCCCGGCGCGTTGATCGGGGTGGCGAGGGCCTTGAGCGGCCGCCGCCGGGCGATCCGGATGCCGACGGCGAGACCCATCGGGTCGCGGGTATGGAGGGTCCCGTCCTTGTCCTTGTGGACCGGTCCGTCCTTGGCGAGCGCCTGTTCGACCGCGGCGAGCTGTTTCTTGCTCCCGAGGCCCCAGAAGACCTGGCGGACGGTCGAGCCCGGCTCGATCGCGGGCGGCAGGGTCGGGTCGTCGTGGCGGCGCAGCGTGATTTGCGAGCCGTTCACGGTCTCGAATGCGACGGCGCCCTTGGGCGCGCGGACCTTCCTCAGCCCCCAGTCGGCGAAGAATTGCGCCGCCCGGTCGAGATCGGTCACCCCGTAGACGGCCCCGTCCAGTCCCACATAGTCCATTGATCGGTCCTCCTCGAGCCACGTTGCGTGCCGAAGCGCCACAGCATAGAAAATCGGCACGCGCTGCAAAGATAGGGTGTTTCGAGACCATCGGACAGCCCGGCGCGCGCCCGCTGGAGGAGCGGACCGTCGATGCTGATGGGAGACCTGTTGCGCCAGGCCGCCGCCCGCCATCCGGCGAAACCCGCGCTGATCCAGGGCGAAGCGGTCTTGTCCTACGCCGCGCTCGACGGGCTGGCGAACCGGATCGCGCGGGCGTTCGCGGCGGCCGGGCTCACGAAGGGCGACCGCGTCGCGGTCCTCAGCCGGAACCGGCCGGAATATGTCGCGCTTCTGTTCGGCGCGGCGCGGTCGGGCACGGTGCTGACCGCGCTGTCCCCGCTCGCCGCCCCGGCCGAGCTCGCGCATATCCTGACCGCGACCCGGGCACGCTGTCTCGCCTACGAGGCGGAGTTCGACGCCGTGGCGAGCGAACTTCGCACCAGGGTTCCGTCGGTCGAGCGCCACATCATCCTCGACGCGCCGGCCGTCGGATCGGATGCGATCGCATTCGCGCGCTTCATCGACCCGATGGACGAGACGCCGCCCGCGCTCGCGGTCGCCGCGACCGATCCGCTCGCGATGACCTTCACCGGCGGCACCACGGGATTCCCGAAGGGCGCCGTCGTCAGCCATCGCGCGCGGGTCGCCTCGGCGATGACGACGGCGCTCGAGCATGAGCTCACCGCCGCCGACGTCGTCGGCATCGTGACGCCGCTCTATCACGCGATCGGGCTCCTGATCTGGCTGCCGGCGACGGTGCTGGTCGGCGCGACCGCGGTGATCCTGCCGCGCTGGGACGCGCAGGACTTCGCCGCACGCACGCGCCGCCACGGCATCACGGCCGTCCTGATGGTGCCGGTGCAGGCGCGCCAGATGCTCGACCCGGCCACGTTCGACGCCGGCGCGCTCGCCTCGCTCCGGAAGATCGGGACCGGCGGGGCGCCGATGCCGCCGGAGCTGCCCGACGCGATCGCGGCGAACATGCCGTGGGCGATGCTGGTCGATCACTATGGACAGTCGGAGACCGGGCCGCTCACTGTTCTCAAGCCCTGGCATCCCGCCGCCAAGCGCCGCTCGATCGGGCTGCCCGCAATCGGCGTCGATCTCAGGCTCGTCGCGCCCGACGGCAGCCCCGTCGCCGCCGGCGAGGTCGGCGAGATCGTGGTGCGCGGGCCGTTCGTGATGGACGGCTATTTCGAGAATGCGGCCGAGACGGCGGCGTTCTTCAGGGAGGGCGACGGCTGGGGCTGGACCGGCGACCTCGCGCGGTGCGACGAGGACGGATTCCTGACCCTGGTTGGCCGCTCGAAGGAGATGATCATCACCGGCGGCCTCAACGTCTATCCGCGCGAGGTCGAGGTGGCGTTGGAGGCGCATGACGCGGTCGCCGAATGCGCCGTCTTCGGCGTCCCCGATCCGACGTGGGGCGAGGCGCTCGTCGCCGTCGTCGTGCTGCATCGCGGCATATCGGCGACGCCGGACGAGCTCCTCGCCCATTGCGGTGCGCGGCTCGCGCGCTACAAACGGCCCAAGGTGCTCCGCATCGTCACGGCCATCCCGAAGACGCCCGCCGGCAAGGTGCAGAAGCCGGCCATGCGCGCGGCCTATCTCGCCGAGACCGGCGCCGGACCACATGGTTAGCGCTTCGTTCGATCCCTATCGATCGCCGCGAATGGACCCTCGGGCGGCGCGACGCGCGGCATGCTTGCGCTTCCCTTTGCACCGGATCGGCTCTAGGTTCACGGTCGACCGCCTGTGACGCCCCACAGTCGCCGGGCGCGGGCCGATAACGCCAGAGAAGCGAGCGAACGGGCATGAGCACACCCACCACGATCAAGCTGCCGGGGGTCGATCTTCCCGTGGTGCGCCGCGGCAAGGGGCGGCCGATGCTGCTCCTGCACGGCGGCGGCGGGCCGGTGGTCGGGCTGCCGTTCGCCGACCGCCTCGCCGAGCGGTTCGAGCTGATCGCGCCGATCCACCCCGGCTTCATGGGCACGAAGGTCCCCGAACACGTCGATTCGATCGACGATCTCAAGTTCATCTATCTCGACATGATGGATGCGCTCGACCTCCGCGATGCGGTGGTGGTGGGCTTCTCGATGGGCGGCTGGGTCGCCGCCGAGCTCGCCGTGATGACGACCGCGCGGATGGCGAGGCTCGTCCTCGTCGATGCGGTCGGGATCAAGCCCGGCGGGCGCGAGGACCGCGACATCGCCGATGTGTTCGGGACGCCGGCCGACAAGCTCGCCCGGATCATGTGGCACAACCTCGCCAATGCGCCGAAGCCGGCCGAGATGTCGGACCAGGCGCTCGCCATGATGGCGTCGAACCGCGAGGCGCTCGGCATCTACACCTGGCAACCCTATATGCACAACCCGAAGCTCAAGCACCGGCTGCATCGGATCGGCGTGCCGACGCTCCTCCTGTGGGGCGAGAGCGACGGTCTGGTCACGCCGGCCTATGGCGAGGCCTATCGCAAGCTCATCCCGGGGGCGCAGCTCGTCGTGATCCCGGAGGCCGGCCACGCGCCGCATATCGAACAGACGGACGCGTTCGTCCGCCATCTCGTCTCATTCGTCTCGTGATCCAACGGAGGCAAGCATGAAGGCCTGGTTCTTCACCGAGGACGCCTACCCCTATCTACCGCCGGACAAGACGTACGACTCGATCCGCGTCGACCTGCCGAGCAAGCACTACGACCCGGCCAAGGGCGCCGATCTCTACGACATGTATCTCGATCTGTGGTGCGCCGCCGACGAGATGGGTCTCGAGATCATGAACAACGAGCACCACCAGACCGCGACCTGCGTGGTGCCGGCGGCACCGATCATGCTCGGCATCCTCGCCAAGCGCACCAAGCGCGCCCGTCTCCTCATCCTCGGCAATCCGATCGCCAACCGGAACCAGCCGGTGCGCGTCGCCGAGGAGATGGCGATGGTCGATGTGTTGTCGCGCGGGCGGCTCGAGTGCGGCTTCGTGCGCGGCGTTCCCTACGAGGCGGCCCCCGCCAATATGAGCGCCTGGCGCGGCTCGGAGCGTCTGTGGGAGGCGCACGATCTGATCCTCAAGGCGTGGACCACCCATGACGGCCCGTTCAATTTCGAGGGCCGCTTCTTCCACGCCCGCCAGGTCAATGTCTGGCCGCGCCCCTATCAGCAGCCGCACCCGCCGGTGTGGGTGACGATCGGATCGGGGCCGAGCACCATACCGGTCGCCCGCCACAAGCATATCGGCGCGGTGTTCCTCGCCGGTTATGCGGGCATCAACGCGATCTTCGACGGCTATCGCGACAACTGGACGAGGTTCCACGGCACCGCGATGCCGCTCGACCGCCTCGCCTATTGCGCGCTCGTCAATGTCGCCGAGACCAAGGCCGAAGCCGAGCGGACCGCCGAGAAGCTGATCTGGTACGTCACCTCGAACAAGGTGCCGCCTCACTGGACCAACCCGCCGGGCTATTTCCCGCCGCCGGTCGCCGCCCAGATCCTCAAGGGCGGCCGCAAGCTGGCGCTCGATACGCCGAAGCTCACCGCCGAAGACCAGATGATGCGCGGCAATTTCTTCTGCGGCACCCCGGACGACGTCTACGCGCAGATCAAGAACTTCTACGAGTACTCGGGCGGGTTCGGCCACCTCCTGATGATGATGCAGGCGGGCTTCCTCACCTACGACGAGACGATCAAGAGCATGTCGCTCTTCACCAAGGAGGTCTATCCGCGGCTGAAGGAGCTCACCGCCAAATACGACCCAGAGGCGATGAAGGAAGCGCGCGCGCGTGCCAAGCCGCCGGGCGACGGCACGACGACCGATTATTTCGGCGTCGAGTTCAACCGCAAGGCGTCCTGATCATCGGCGTTACGGAACGACAGGGAACGCGGGCACATGGCGACGATCCACAGCCGTTACATCAACGTCGACGGCGTCAAGACCCACTTCCTCGAGGGGGGCGACGGGCCGACCGTCGTCCTCCTCCATTCGGGCGAGTTCGGCGGCTGCGCCGAGCTCTCGTGGGAGTTCAACCTCGAGGCGCTCGCGCGCAATTTCCGCATCGTCGCTCCGGACTGGCTCGGCTTCGGGCGCACCGACAAGGTGTTCGACTTCGCCGGTGGGCGGAACCGCGTGATGAACCATATGGTCCGCTTCCTCGAGATCATGGCGATCGACAAGGCCGACTTCATCGGCAACTCGATGGGCGGCAGCAATCTCGCCCGCGTGATCGCGACCCAGCCGGTGATCTTCCCCGTGCGCTCGGCCGTCCTCTGCTCGGGCGGCGGTTTCGCGCCCGACAACCCGTCGCGGCGGACGCTCCTCAACTACGACTGCACGCCCGACGCGATGAAGGCGCTCCTCAACGCGATGTTCCACACGACGAAGTGGGCGGATGACCCCGCCTATGTCGAGAAGCGCCAGAAGTTCGCGCTGATTCCCGGCGCCTGGGAATGCGCAGCGGCGGCGCGCTTCAAGTCGCCGGCGGTGGCGGCGCGCGCCGAGTTCGGCGCGCCCGACACGAACCCCTACGAGGCGATCACGGTGCCGACGCTGATCATCGCCGGTGCGAACGACAAGCTGCGCGAGCCCGGCTATGCGGTCGCGCTCGGCAAGCGCATTCCCGGCTGCGAAACCCACGTCATCGACAATTGCGGCCACTGTCCGAACATCGAGTATCCGGACCGCTTCAACGAGCTCACGATCCGCTTCCTCAAGAAGGTCAACGCCATGCGCTGACCGCGCCGGCGGCGCGTCCCGACGAAGAAGGGCCGGCCCCGCGGGGCCGGCCCTTCGCATGTCGACGCCGCCGTCGGCGCGTCAGGTGGCCTTCACCGACTGGAAGCCCGGCTTGTAGGTCTTCTTGTCGAGGAACTCGCGCATGCCGGTCTCGCGCGTGCCGGCCTTGTCCATGAAGCGGAGCGCCTGGATCTTGGTCATCAGGTACTCGTAGGAGTTCTGCACGTCCATCGTGCGCACCGCGCGCACCGCCTGCTTGGTATAAGCGAGGACGATCGGGTTCTTCTCCATCAGCTCGCGCGCGAGCTTGGCGGTTTCCTCGCGGAGCTTCTCCTTCGGCACCGCGATGTTGGCCAGCTTCATCTGCACTGCCTGCTTGCCGTCGAAGGTGCGGCCGGTCATCGCATAGAACTGCGCGTCGCGATAGGCCATCGTGTCGACGATCACCTTCGAGACGATGCCGCCCGGGATGATGCCCCAGTTGACCTCGGAGAGCCCGTAGATCGCGTCCTCGGCGGTCACCACGATGTCGCAATTGCACAGCGGCACGAACGCGCCGCCGAAGCAGTAGCCGTTGACCATCGCGATCGAGGGCTTGCGCGAGTTGATCAGCATCTCCCAGCTCCAGTGCCGGTTCGAAGTGAACGACCGGAACTGCGCCTGCGGGTTGTTGTCGGTCTCGCGGAAATACTCCTTGAGGTCCATGCCCGCGCTCCAGCTGTTGCCGGCGCCGGAGATCACGATGACCTTGCAGTCCGGATCGGTCTCGAGCTCGAGCATGACCTGCTCCATGTCGTAATGGAGCTGCGGGCTCATCGCATTGCGCTTCTCGGGGCGGTTGAACGTCACCCAAGTGATGCCGTCACTGTCCCAATCGACCTTGACGCACTTCCACTCCTTCGTCTTCGCCATGATTCTCTCTCCCTTCTGGCGTTTCAGTGTGATCCCGACGCGGTCTCGGCCCGCGGCACGACGAGCGCATCGACCGCGAAGCCACCCTCGCCGTTGGGCAGCACGATGAACGGATTGACGTCGACGCTCTGGAGCGCATCGGCGTTGGCCGCGGCATAGGCCGACAGCCGCGCGAGCGCGTTGGCGAGCGCATCGACATCGGCCTTGGGCCGGCCGCGCGCCCCGTCGAGGAGCGGGAAGCCCTTGATCTCGCGGATCATCGCATGCGCCTCGTCGATACCGAACGGGGCGACGCGGAAGGCGACGTCGCGGAACACCTCGACGAAGATGCCGCCCATGCCGAACATCACGAGCGGCCCGAGGACGGGGTCGCGATTGACGCCCATGATGGTCTCGACCCCGCCCGAGACCATGCGTGCGATCGTGACGCCGTCGAGCCGGGCGCCGGGTGCCGCCTTCTTCGCCCGCGCCATGACGGCCGCGAACGCCTCCTCGACCTCGGCAGCCGAGCGGAGCCCGAGCGCGACGCCGCCGATGTCGGATTTGTGGGCGATGTCGGGCGAGGCGAGCTTAAGGGCGACCGGAAAGCCGATCCGCGCCGCCGCCGCCGCCGCGTCCTCCGCACTTTCCGCCGCGGCATGCGGCACGACCGGGATCCCGGCGGAGGCGAGGACGGCGAGTGCCGCCTGTTCGCCGGCGGCGCCCCGCGCCGGGGCGAGCGCGCCCGCCGGCACCGAAGGAGGGGCGGCCTTCGCCGCCGCCGTCCGCAGCGCCTCGCCGATCCGCCACAGCGCGCCGACGCACTCGACCGCACGCGAGGGATCGTCGCACACGATGAAGCCGTCCTTCTCGAGCGCGTTCCGGATATCGGCCGGCAGCGTCATCGACAGCGCGATGATGCGGTCGCTGTATTTTTTCCGGATCGCCATCAGCCCCGGCCGCAGCACCGTGAAATGGCGGTCGATATAGGCGAGATGGGTCAGGAAGGCGCAGAGCGAGGCATAGTTCCCGTCAGCGATCGCGGTCTCGATGAACGACAGCGTCATCTTCATGTCGGACATGCCGGGCGCGGCGGTGTCGATCGGGTTGCGCGGCCCGGCAAGCGGACTAATGACCTTCATCCGTTCCTGGGCGGCATCGGGCATCGCCGGAACGCTGAGCCCGATCGCCTCGGCCTTGTCGGCCATCAGCGCGCCGACGCCACCCGAGATCGAGACGAAGCCGACCGAACGCTCGCGTGGATACCGGCCGTGCTGGAGCGCGGCGACGACGTCGACGAGCTCGGCGAGCGTCGATGCGCGGTAGGCGCCATGCTGGCGGAAGAGCGTGTCGTAGGCGACGTCCGAGCCGGCGAGCGAGGCGGTGTGCGCGGCGGTCGCGAGCGCGCCCGTTTCCGACGTACCCACCTTGAGGACGACGACCGGCTTGCCGTTGGCACGCGCGAGCGCGAGCGCATCGGCGAGCTTGCGGCCGTTCTTGGCGCCTTCGATATAGGCGACGATCGTCTTGGTCTTGGCGTCGGCCGCGAAATAGCTGATGCAGTCTGAGACCTCGATGTCGCTCTGATTGCCGGTCGTCACCCATTTCGAGAGGCCGAGGCCGCGTTCGCGCAGCATCACCATGACGTGGATGCCGATCGCGCCCGACTGGCTCGCCAGGCTCACCGGCCCGATCTCCGGGAATCCCTTGCCGCCGTGGTGTTCGAAGGCCGTCGTGAATGTCGCGATGAAGCCGGGCTCGAGCGAGAACGCACCCATCGCGTTGGGCCCGATGACACGCATGTCGGCCTCGCGCGCGATCGCCGCGAGCCGGTCCTGGTTGCGCTTGCCCTCCTCGCCCGCCTCGGCGAATCCGGACGAGAAGACGACCGCGACCCGGACCTTCTTCCGCGCGCAGTCCTCGATCGCGCCGAGGACGAGTGGCGCCGGGACCGCGACGACGGCGCAGTCGACCGGTCCGTCGATCGCGGCGACGCTCGGATAGGCCTTGAGCCCCTGGATCTCGGGCGAGCCGGGATTGACCGGATAGATCGGGCTCGAATAGCCGCGGAGCTTTGACAGATGGACCGGCAACCCGCCGATCTTCCGCGCATCGGACGAGGCGCCGATGATCGCGATCGAACGCGGATAGAACAGCGGATCGAGTGACGCCGGTGCCGTCATCGGTTTCGGTCTCCCTCTGCGGGGCGTTCACCGCCCCGCGGCGCGGCGCCGCAGCAGACGCGAACGCCGCTCACCATTTTTCTTGCCGGAGCGAGTGTAGTGGCTTTCCGGCCGCGCCGCCATGCGCACGGGA